>Ga0307379_10002494_pt1 | contig 27233 bp, 21 predicted proteins | sample UN2MG_FD_202237 | JGI IMG/M metagenome (GOLD analysis project Ga0307379, IMG submission 202237) | Soil microbial communities from Risofladan, Vaasa, Finland - UN-2 | ecosystem: Environmental > Terrestrial > Soil > Coastal area > Acid sulfate soil | place: Finland: Risofladan, Vaasa | collected...
GCAACACTGCTGGCTTCAATGACAATCGGGGCGATTGTTTTAATGGCGCTGGGACATAATCCTCCATCGGCAGGCCCATTCTCCCTTTGGACCTATTACCGCCTCGATCCTGTCAACAAAGCCATCTCTTCACAAGCTGCCCAGTCTCCTGCCAATTGGAATAGTATCCAGATTTACTACAGCAATACTTCGACCGGTAACATCGAGCAGTTAGCCTCGCTCAACGGCCTGGCAAATCCCGATGATATTAACTGTCACTTCTGTATATACAATGGCTTCGGTGGCAGCGACGGCCAGATACAGACAACTAAAAGATGGCAAAACCAGTCGCCGGCTACCTCTGCGGGCAGCAATAAGACCATCCGGATTTGCATTATAGCCGACGGAAAGACCAAACACCCAACCGATTGTCAGCTAAAACGGATACAAGTGCTTATCGAAGCACTATGCAAAAAGTTTCGCATCCAGTTCAGATCCATCGACTACCCAAGCGAGTGGAGTTAAAAACGCTTAAAAATCACACCCAATAGTCAGCCATCTGAGCGTTCGTTCTCATAAAAAAGACTGGATGCGTATCGGACATACCCACATCCAGCCGTTAAAGGAGGGCTGCTATGTGCAAACAGCACCATGATTATCTTCCCGTAATCTAACGCGAACTACTACTATCCAAAATCTCCCAAGCTTAAATTTTAAAATTTTTCGACGCTTTGCAGTATTATGCTTTCTTCTTATTGCCTTGAAATGCCGATCCTCCATTCACACCCAGCGACTTGGAGGCCGATTTTATGATAGTTCTGATAACATTCCGCAGGGCAATGATATCTTCAGCGATTATCAACATAACCGCCGCTTTAATATCAGTATTAATTTTCTTTTTCACTTCTATCGCTCCCTCAATGGGCCCTGCTTTTATCTTCCTGTACCGTTTTTCTATATATAAAGACGTGGTTAGAGCAGAATTTTATTTCAGTTTTCGAAAAAATATTCTAAAAAAAGCAAAAACCTTGTTTTCAGTCTGTTAAAAGCCGTTTATTTTAGCAGGCTGAAGTTGTTTTTCTCCGTGAGAGTCGGCCTGTTGTATCAGACGTCGGATTAATCCATTTCCAGGTATGTCCAGTCCCTGCCTTCAGAACTCCTGGGCCAGACTCGGATTTTTGAACTTTGGATATTTCAGCTTCCTCGCCGCCGGAGCAACGACCAGATGTAATAAACCGGGATGCCCGCGAGGATACTCCCGAGGCTGTATATCGAAGGTTTCGGCCACTGCATGAACGCAAAGACAGCCATGAATAGGGTCACGGCCATGAAGATTGCCGGAACAACCGGGTATCCGGGAACGCGAAACGGTCTTTCCATATCTGGCCGGCGCCATCGAAGAACATATACTGCGCCGATAAAAAGCAGCGCAAAAAGCGACAATCCCACTGCGGCATACTTGTACAAATCCTGGAAGTCCGTCACGAACAGAATGATGATCGCGCATACGCTCTGCGCGAGCATCGCGTAGATGGGAACCCGCCCCTTCGGACTGACGTATGCCGCCGCCGAGGGGAACAGACCATCCTTAGCCATGGCGTAGTAGACCCGCGGGCCAGTGATAATAAAAGCGCTCACTGTTGCCAAAAACGTCAATCCAAGCAGAACGGAGAAAACGCTGGAAACCTTCGGCCCAAACAGATTTTGGACCGCGAGTTGGGGAACCTGCTCTGCATTGTCAAATCCTACATCAGCCAAAGGCACCGCGTATGCGAAAACAAGATTGAGGGCCAGGTACAACACGACCACCAATCCGGTGCCGAGCAGCAGGGATCGTGGGAGAATCCGGGCCGGGTTCTTGATCTCGCCGGCCAGGTAGCTGGCGGCATTCCAACCGCTGTAGGCAAACATAACGTAGAACAACTGCGTAGCTGCGGTACCCAGCTTAATCTGCCCTATCGGCTGCCCTTGGGCGATGTGTGCCAGCCGCCCGTCGCCGAACAGAAACGCCAACACTACCAGGACCACAAACAGACCTAACTTGAGAAGCGTCGTTAGATTCTGTGTCCAGGCAGACTGACGGTGACCAAAGAGATTAGGCAATGTGATAAGAAGGATCATGGCCGTGGCCGTGACTTTGATTATAGGACTAGTCTTATCCTCGGCCAATCCAAACGGCGTCAACAGGTATAAGGCCGCGATATAACCTGCAACAGCCAGCGGCGCCGAAAAGCCTACAAAAAACGACGTCCAGCCGGAGAGAAAGGCGGGCATCGGGCCGTACGCTTCGCGAAGGTAAACATACTCTCCGCCTGCCCGGGGCAGAGCAGCAGCTAACTCCGCAACGCAAAGGGCCCCGCATAAGGCGAGCAAGCCGCCGAGGGCCCAGAGCCCGAATATGACGGGGTAGTTCTGGAGCGAAGCCATCATATATCCGGGCGAGACCAGAATTCCAGTCCCCACCATGCTGGCCATTACTATGTAGGTCGCGGTTGATAGACCAAATCCTCTCTGTAGCTCTTCCGTGGACGTTACGCCCATAGCTTGTTTCGCCAAATCCAGCACCTCCATTTCGTTAATATCAGTCAGTTCATTCCATTTATACGTTCAGCGAGTTGGCCAGCATCCGATCCCAGATCCGGCGCTGCTCAATCAGCGCCTGGACACGGTCCGGGACCTTGTCACTGGCTTCCAATAACTGCCAGCCGCTCCAGCCCGACCTTAACAGCAGGTCCATTTGAAGCTGGTACGGAAATTCCGTATCTTCGAGATTATGCAGATGGAGCGTCTCGCCCAGCAAATCCTTCACAAGGTTAAAGTTAGACTCGAATCCCTCGCCCTTAGTATCCCTCTTGTCGCTGTTGAGCTTGACGCGGACACTCGGCTGAACAACCTTATCCATAATCGCCCTGATGGTCGGCAGCTCGCCCGCATTGCCGTGTGCTTCCAGGCGAATCTCCTGCCCATAGTCGGCGGCGAACGCACCGACGACGTTCAGCGCTTTGGCAATCTGCTCGACGGTCTTTTCCCGCGGGACGCCTTCATGAAAGCTGTTCGGAAAAACTCGCACGCCGTTGCTACCGACGTCCCGGCTGAGCTTGATATAAGCCCTTGTATTTTCTATCGCCGAGTTAAGCTCCGCCTTCTCGGGCGAATCATACCGTTCACCGCTGGCAATTCCCACGAGGCAAACAGGACTATCTTCGAACCGTTTCCTGACTTCGAGGCGCTGCCGGGCGTCCATATCCAGCTCGACCCCATGAGCATAGGACTGGCTGGTCCGCAACTCGACGCCGAATACCCCGGCTTTGGAGCAATTTCCAATCAAGGCCGGCACATCCCAGTCATTGCCCCACTGGTATGTCGTGAATCCGAAACGCGTCCGGGCGGCACGTTTTTCAGTCTCTGCGGTTTTCATATAATCGCACGAGGTCAAAGCGGCCGCAGCAGCAACACCGATTGTAACGCATAGTCCGCGACTGAGAAAATCACGGCGTGAAAGTGCTTTTCGGTCCGAAGAAATCATTTTCAAAGCTCACCTTAAATTCACATTAGTTCAGTTACTCAAACTGACCGTTTTCAAGTCGAATGCTGCAGCAAATCATTCATTGATAATAACATAACACAATCTGTCATTCCCGCGAAAGCGGGAATCCACTTAAACCGTTACGTTCCTGGATCCCTGCTTTCGCAGCACCGTAAGGCGTCCTGCGGAGGATGACAGCGCGAATCGGTCAGTTTGAGTAAGTTATTTTATCTGTCGTTTCTTAAGCGTCACGCCGATACCTGTGGTCTGCTTGTGCAAAAAGACGGTTTCCAGTTCCGGGTTTGTCGTTATCGCTTCCAGATAGTCCTGCATCTGCAATCCTACATCAGTCGTGTTGTGGGCCAGAATCAGCCCCCCCGGCCGCACCAACGGCAGCAGCTTGTTGAGATAGTCGAGGTAGCCGTCCTTGTCCGCATCGATAAAAACAATGTCGATAGGCTCTTTGAGCGTTGTCACTTTCTCGTGAGCATCGCCCTCGATAAGGGTCACGAGCTTATCGACGCCGGCCCGTTTGAAGTTCTCACGGGCCAGCGAAGCCCGCCGGGCATCGATTTCGAATGTAGTCAACTTGCCTCCGGTGGTTCGCAGAGCCAGGCAGAACCAGATTGACGCGTACCCGTTGGAGGTGCCGATCTCGACGACTTGCCTGGCGCCGGTCGCCTCGGTCAACAGCCGCAGCACCCTGCCATCCTCCGGCGGAACGCTCAGCATCGCACTGTACTGGTCATGGAGCATTTCATCAAGCACGTTGAGGATTCTCTTTTCCTGCTCGCTGGACGCTAATAGAGGACGCTCCCGCCCAACCGGCATGTCACCGTTTGGACTGCCTGGTTCCTGGATTCGTGTTACGCCGGGGCCGCTCTCTGTCTTTTGGGCGATCAGGCACCCGGCCACCGCTAACACGACCACCGCCGCAATCGCCGAGATGGTCTTGTTTGACATTTGCCGCTCCCTTATAAATCGCGATTACTTATCGTTCTGCCACATCTGACATAGACTAATCCGGATAAATCCAAGAGCAAACTTTATTGCGGTTCGTAGGAAATTTCCACAAAAATATGAAGAAAACATCCTCAGAGCTCTACTTTAGCACCACATATGTCAAGAACTATAACCTGATTATTTGCCCTGGCGCTTCTTGAGCGTCACGCTCAGACCCTGGCCCTGGCCCTGGAAAACCGTCTCCAGATTGGGGTCTGCAGTAATGGCCTTGATGAAATCCGGCCCTGTACTGCTAATATTGTGAGCAAAGATCAGTCCGCCCGGCCGCACCAGCGGCAGAAGCTTCTCAAGATAATCTGTGTAGCCTTCTTTATCCGCATCAATAAACAGAACATCGATTGGCTCTTTGATTCTCGTAACCGTCTCGTGGGCATCCCCCATGACAAGCGTAACCATACTATCAACGCCGGCCCGCTTGAAGTTCTCGCGGGCCAATGAAGCCCGGCCTTCATCGATATCGTGAGTAGTCAGCTTGCCACCTGTAGTCCGCAGGGCAAGGCAGAACCAGATGCCCGAGTAGCCGTTGGATGTGCCGATCTCGACGACGTGCCTGGCACCGATGGCCTCGGTGAGCATTCGCAGGATCCTGCCGTCCTGCTGCGGCACGTTCATCATCCCTCTGCTTTGGCCCTGGTCCAATTCCTCCAGGACGCTCAAAATCTTCTTCTCTTGTTCGTTGGCCGGCAAAGGCGCTTGCCCCTCTGGAGCCGCCCCGCCGCCTCGCCTGCCGCCGGGACCTCTGCCGGGTTGGGCCGTTAAACTCTCAACCACCGCCAATAATAACGCCGCCGTTAGAACCGCCAGCAAAATCTTCTTTACCATCTTGTACTCCTTTCGAAATTAGACTTTCTTTGTGTTCTAATGCATGGATTGTCTCTGTTAGGGGATATAGACGGATTCGAGTGCAGGATTTATTGCAGCTTTCGAGAAAACTTCACAAAAACACTCATCTGCGGTCACTCATTGAGATTTCTTCCAGCGGCGTTTTCCAAGGCCTTTGAAAGCTGCATCAGTAAATCCTTCGCAGTTACTTCATTCCACTCCGAGTCCGGCCAGCTCATCCTTAACCTGGTCGATGCTTTTAAAGAGGATTGTATTTAATCCAACGTCTTCGGCTCCTCGTATGTAATCCTGCCTGTCATCGATGAAGACTGCCTGCCCGGCCTTCAAACCAAGCCTCTCAAGCGTAATCTCATAGATCCTTCGTTCCGGTTTCATCACTCCCTCGACACACGAAAAAACGAGCACGTCGAACATATCGTAGCCCCGCTCGTGAAAAAAATCTACCGCCGGAAGTTCCGTATTGGATAAGAGCGCTGTTTTATAACCCTTATCGTGCAGCGAAGAAGCAAGGCGGAACATCTCCTGTTTCGGCACATAGGCCGAACGGAAGGCTTCATACCAGCTCGCTGCCGGCATCGATTTACCCAGCTTAGCGGATATCTGCTGGAAGAACCTCTCTTCGCTGATCTTGCCCTTTCCGAACTCATCCAGAAACGAATCATGCACCGGCGTGTAATCTTCGAGCGGTACGCCGAAAGCCTCGGAGCAATACCGTAAAAGCCCCGGCCTCGGGTCGTCGATCAGCACCCCTCCCCAATCGAATATGACCGATTCTATTTTCTCCATCTTAAACAATCCAGCTATAATCCATCTAATTATTTCCCGTCATAGCCCGTCGAAGGGACAATACAAAAGTTCGGCCGGCATGGCAATATTTTTCTACATTACATATTTAAGCAATTGCCTTTGGTCTTTGACGAACAGCTCATTGCATTCTATAATCAAAACGATTTTATGAGGATAAAAAAGATGGAGCTGATTCTAACTGTCATAATTGGTGTTCTGGTAGTTGTTGTGCTGGGGCTTTTGGTCTGGCTGATTGTCTCTAATTCCGGCAACGCCGAAAAAATGGCGGGCCAGCAGGCCTCGATCGGCCTTCTACAGCAGCAATTGGAATCTTTGAAAACCGCCCAGGACAAAACCACGGAAAGCCTGAACAAATCTCTACAAACCGGGCAGAGTACGCTCAACCAGAGCCTGCAATCGAGCCAGAAGACGCTCAGCGAGCTGCACAGCCAGATCGGCGAACTGCAGGGCACGAATAAGCAGATGATGCAAATGGGAACCGAAATCAAACGGCTTCAGAACATTCTGAGCTCACCCAAACTCCGGGGCCAGATGGGTGAATGGTCGCTTGATAATCTTCTCTCTCAAATCCTGCCAAAAAACAGTTATAAACTCCAGCATGCTTTCAAGGACGGCAAGACTGTCGATGCCCTGATACAGATGCCCGTATTCTCGGTCTCAGTCGATGCCAAATTCCCGCTGCCCGGTTTTGAAAAAATCGTAAAGGCCGAAACCGATGAGGAAAAAACAAAATTCCGCAAACAATTCATCAAGGACGTCACCACTCATATCGACAAGATTGCAGGCGACTACATCAGGCCCGCCGAGGGCACGCTGGATTTTGCAATAATGTACATACCCGCCGAGAATATCTATTACGAAACGATCGTCCGGTATGCCGGCGAGATGCAGGATATATTGCAGTACTGCTTCGATAAAAAAGTGATCCCGGTGTCACCGAACCTTTTGTACGCGTATCTTATGACGGTTGCGATGGGCCTGCACGGCCTGCAAATCGAAAAGCAGGCAGCCGAAATCCGGCAGAATCTGAAAAAGCTCAATGCCTCTTTCGCCGACTTCGGCGGCACCTGGGATATCCTTGGCAAACATCTGCGGAACGCCTACAGCCAGTACGATGAGGGCCAGAAGAAAATCGACCGCTTCGGAATGCATCTCGACCAAATACAGGAAGAAACGGAAGAACAAACATAATTGACAAAAGAGACCGTTCAGATAAAATGGTGACATAATGAATGCAGATACTTTAGATTTTATCAAATCTTGTATCAGGCGCTGCAGGATACGCTGGACATATCATGTTAATATGCGATTGAAAGGCCGGTTTATACCACGGGAAGCTATTTTATCTACAGTCGATACGTATGAAATAATAGAGCAATATCTTGAGGATAAGTACTTACCGAGCTATCTCGTGTATGCAGAATATAAAGGACAGATTATTCATGCTCAAATAGCAACCGATTTAGAAGATGATAACGTTACTATTGTTACCGTCTATAAACCAAGCCCGGACAAATGGGAAAAAGATTTCAAAACGAGGAGAACATTATGATTTGTCATAATTGCGGAGGAAGCTTAGAGAAAATCGTCACCAATCTGCCATTTAAGGTCAGCTATGACTGCATTGTTATCATCAAGGCCCTGCCTGTTTTGCAATGTCAGAATTGTAACGAATATGTGATTGAAGATGCGGTTATGGAAAAGGTTGATGACATCTTGAGTAACATCGACAGAACCACAGAACTCGAAGTCCTTAGTTACGCCGTTTAAAAAACACTCGACCGCTTCGGAATGCATCTCGACCAAATACAAGAAGAAAAGGAACGCTATTTTAATGAACTTCTGAACAGGGGAACGTAAAGTCTTCGTTAAATGCGAGTTTTAACCTCCGCACATTGAGAACATGATTAAGGATACATATTATGTCGGAAAATTACGATTGCATTATAGTTGGCGCCGGACCGGCGGGGCTGGCGGCGGCTCTTTATACCTCCCGCGACAGGCTCAAAACCCTGGTTCTTGAGAAATTCATGCCGGGCGGGCAGATAAACAATACGGACAGGATAGAAAACTATCCGGGCATCGAGCGTATCGACGGGCCGGGCCTGATCGAACAAATGCAGAAGCAGGCCCAGACTTTCGGCGCCGAGATAAAGACCGGCGGCGAAGTAACCAGCCTGGAAAAACTCAAAGACGGCAAAATCTCTGTCCATTGCGACAAGGATAAATACATCACGAGGGCCGTCATTTTGACCCCGGGCAGCGACTATCGGAAACTCGGTGTCCCCGGCGAAGACGAGTTTCGCGGTTCGGGCGTCAGCTATTGCGGAACCTGCGATGCGCCTTTCTTCAAGGGAAAGCACGTTGTCGCCGTCGGGGGAGGCAATACGGCGGTGGAAGAAACGCTGCACCTAACCAAATTCGCCGCGAAGGTCACGATGATACACCGCAGGGACGAATTTCGTGCCGCTAAGATTCTCGTCGAGGAGCTGCTGCAAAAAGCCGACGAACCGAACTCGAATCTAATTATAAAGTACAGCACCATCGCCACAGCCATCCAGGGCGAGGGCAAAGTCCAATCGGTCAAGCTGAAAAATGTCAAAAGCAACAAAGAAGAAGATTATGCCTGCGACGGCGTTTTCGTATTCGTCGGCATGGAGCCGAACACCGGATTTCTCAAAGGTTTCGTGGAGCTGACCGAAAAAGAGTTCATCAAGTGCGACTGCGCGTATCTTCGCACGAACGTACCCGGCGTGTTTGTGGCGGGCGACTGCAGAATCGGAGCGGCCATGCAGTTAGCCACGGCCGTAGGCGACGGCGTCGTCGCCGCCATGATGCTAAAACAGTACTTCCGGGACCCGAACTGGTGGAACGAGCCGGTCAGCGATGTACTTCAGCCGGGCGGATGGTAAAATCAATTGACTATTGACAATTGATTATTGACTATTTACACATAGCCTGTTATCAATAGTCAATAGACAATAGACAATAATCAATGTTGAAAGGATACAGTAATGGCTGGTAGTGTAATTGAGCTGACCGATGCTACTTTTGATAAGACCGTTCACAATTCTGATGTTCCGGTACTCGTTGATTTCTGGGCGCCCTGGTGCGGGCCCTGTAAGATGATAGCTCCTATCATCAAGGAAATTGCCGACGACTACGCGGATAAGGCTAAAATCTGCAAGCTTGACACCGATGAAGCTCGTGATAGTGCAATGGAGTTCGGCATAAGTGCGATACCGACGATTATCCTGTTTAAGGATGGGCAGGTTCAGAAAAAATGGGTGGGTTTGACCAGTAAAAAGGACCTCGCCGAAGCAATCGACGAGTTACTTTGAAAGGGCAAAGTGTCTTACTCATATCTGACTTCCGGCCAGTAAACGGAATACATAACCTGCGGTTTTACCGGAGGTTCCGATTTTGGATTAATAACAACGCGCAGAGGAAATCCCGAAATGATCTGCGAATATCTCAAGGGCAGGAGGGTTTTGGTAACGGGCGCCAGCAGCGGAATCGGCTCGGCGGCAGCCGTTCTATTCAGCGAGCAGGATTGTTATATCGGAGTTCATTACTTCCGCACGCCCGGGGGGGCGGAGAAAACCCTTGAGCAGGTAAAGAAAAACAGTGACGGAATTCTGCTTCGCGCGGACATCCGCGACGAAAAGCAAGTCGAGGAGATGGTCGAGCAGTTCGCCGACAAAGCCGGCGGCATCGATATCCTCATAAATAACGCCGGCTCATTAATCGACAGGCAACCCTTCGAAACCGCCACGTTAGATTATCACGAAGATATATATGCTACCAACGTCCGCAGTATATTCCTGGTAACCAGGGCCGCCCTGCCGTATCTTAAGAAAAGCAAGGGAAATATCATCAATATCGGCTCGGTTGCCGGCCACAACGGCGGGGCCGAAGGCTCCGGCATGTATTCCGGCGCAAAAGCTGCCGTCGCTACCGAGACGATGTCCATGGCGAAAGAATTTGCCAAATATGGAATTCGAGTCAACAGCGTCCTGCCCGGCTTTATTGAGACACGTTTCCACGAGCAATTCAGTACGGCCCAGCGTAGAAAAGAAGTTGCCGGGCAAACTCCGTTAGGCAGAAACGGCACCGCTGAGGACATCGCAAAAGCGATTCTGTTTTTAGCAAGCGATGCTGCGAGCTTTATCACCGGTGAATATATCGCCGTCAACGGCGGCTTGTATATGAGAGCATAAAACACAAGATAAACTCTCGATGCGACTTGAAGGAGAAAAAAAGATGCGAAATTCAAAGTGTGTATTATTTCGAGCGCTCGGTGCGATTGCCGTATTGATTGTTTTGCTGCCCGCAGTCTATGGGCAATCTAAGCCGGCATCCGGCAGTACTTCTGCAGAAGTTCCCGACTGGGAGAATCCGCAGGTAATCGGCCGGAACAAAGAGCCGGGACATTGTACATTAGTGCCCTACCCGGACACCGGGACAGCACTTCAATGCGAACGTAAGGCCTCGCAATTCTACAAGTCACTCAACGGCAAGTGGAAATTCAACTGGGTCAGCAAGCCCTCGGATCGGCCGCAGGATTTCTATAAGCCCAGGTATGATGTGAGCAAATGGGACGAGATTCCCGTTCCTTCCAACTGGCAGATGCACGGCTACGGCCGGCCGATATATCTCAATATGAGGTACCCCTTTCCCGTGAATCCGCCTTATATCCCCCACGATTACAATCCGGTCGGCTCTTATCGAACAGAGTTTAGTATCCCCGGAGCGTGGAACGACCGCCAGGTTTTTCTCCACTTCGACGGCATCAAAAGCGCCTCGTACATCTGGGTCAACGGCCGAAAAGTCGGATACAGCCAGGACAGCATGTTGCCCGCCGAATTTAACGTCACCAAATACCTCAAAGCCGGCAAGAATACCCTCGCCGTCGAAGTCTATCGCTGGTCCGACGGCAACTACCTCGAAGACCAGGACATGTGGCGGCTCAGCGGCATCTATCGAAACGTTTATCTGTTCTCGACGCCCCAGGTTCATATCCGCGACTTTGCCGTTCGCACCGACCTCGACGATAGTTACACCGATGCGACCCTCATGGTCCGCCCAGGAATCACAAATTATACCACCCGGGACCTTAAGGGATGGAATGTTGAAGCCCAGCTTTATGACGCCGAAAATGAGCCGGTCCTGCCCGAAACTCTGTCCAGAAGCGCATCTTCCATCGTCCGTGAGAGATACCCGCAAAGAGGAAACGTGCCGTTCGGCCTGCTCAAGGCAACAGTCGAGAATCCGCGCAAGTGGTCCGCAGAAACGCCTTACCTGTATACCCTTTTAATAACACTCAAAGATTCCGACGGCGAGGTTGTCGAAATCGAAAGCTGCCGGGTCGGCTTCCGTGAGATTGAAATCAAGGACGGCCAGCTCTTCGTGAACGGCAAATCCATCAAGCTCTTTGGCGTCAACCGGCACGAGCACGATCCCGACCACGGCCGGGCCATTCCCGTAAGCCGGATGATTCAGGATATCAAGCTGCTCAAAACCCACAACCTCAATGCCGTCCGCACGTCTCATTATCCCGACGACCCCACATGGTACGATCTGTGCGACGAATACGGCATCTATCTGATTGACGAAGCCAACCTCGAAACGCACGGCGTGGGCGGCTACTTCTCGAACGTCCCGGCCTGGAACACCGCATTTATGGAACGAGCAATCCGAATGGTCGAACGGGATAAGAACCACCCATCCGTAATCTTCTGGTCACTGGGCAACGAGAGCGGCTGCGGACCCAACCATTCAGCCATGGCCGCATGGATGCATTACTACGATCCGACCCGGCCGGTGCATTACGAGGGAGCCGCGGCCAGAGGCCGTGATCCTGATTATGTCGATATGCTCAGCCGCATGTACGCACGCATCCCCGAAATCATCCGCCTGGCGACCAACCCGGATGACAATCGCCCAATGGTCCTTTGCGAGTACGCCCACGCTATGGGCAACTCCGTCGGCAACCTGAAGGAATACTGGGACGCCATCCGCTCGCACAAACGTCTCATCGGCGGGTTTATCTGGGACTGGGCCGACCAGGGCCTGCGCAAAACCGGCGCCGACGGCAAGGAATTCTGGGCCTACGGCGGCGACTACGGCGACAATCCAAACGACGGCAATTTCTGCTGCAACGGCCTGGTCCAGCCGGACCGAAGACCCAATCCTTCCCTCTATGAGGTCAAGAAGGTTTACCAGCGTATCAGCGTTACTGGCGTCGAGCTTCCGGCAGGAACTGTTCGTATTCGCAACGAATACGATTTTACCGATCTCGATTTCGTCAACATCTTATGGGAATTGACAGAGGATGGAAAAACTATCCAGAAAGGTAAGTTGCCAAAATTATCCCTGGCTCCCGGCGATAATAAACAAATCAATATCCCGTTCGAAAAGCCGAACCTGCAGCCCGGCGCCGAATACCTGCTGAAGATCAGCTTTGCTTTAGCTGATGATGCCCCCTGGGCAGCGCAAGGGCACGTGGCAGCGTGGGAACAGTTCGAGATTCCGTTTGATACTCCGCAGGCACTTTCGGCTGATATTGCCGCTATGCCACCGTTGAAGCTCCGAGAATCGGACGCCGCCCTTAATATTACGGGCAAGAACTTCGAACTTGTCGTCGGCAAATCAAGCGGGGCAATCGAGTCGCTCAAGTTCGACGGCAAAGAATTAATCTCCGAGCCGCTGATTCCCAATTTCTGGCGGGCCCCGATAGATAACGACAACGGCAACAAAATGCCTCAGCGGCAGGGCATCTGGCGCCGGGCCGGCCGGGACAGAAAGGTCGGCAAGGTGACCTCGGAACAAATCTCGCCGCAGGTTATACGCGTCACTGCCCAAGCCTCAAGTGTCGAGGGCGTCTCGCCCTCGAATCGCGGGCAGGATGCCCGCGACACAGGCTGGAAATATACATCCACTTATACCGTCTTCGGCAGCGGCGAAATAATCGTCTCCGGCAGTATCGAACCGGGCGCCGAGCTTTCACGCGATCTGCCGCGTTTCGGAATGCAGATGGCAATACCAGGCGAGTTCAGCACGATGAGCTGGTTCGGCCGTGGTCCGAACGAGAGCTATTGGGACCGCAAAACCGGTTCTGCCGTAGGTCTTTATTCCGGGCCGGTCGAAGAGCAATTCCACCCGTACGTTCGCCCGCAGGAGACCGGCAACAAAACGGATGTCCGCTGGGTGGCTTTGACCAACAAAGATGGTGCCGGTTTGTTAGCTGTCGGTATGCCGCTGCTGAGTGCGAGCGCCTGGCCGTTCACAATGGACGATCTGGAAAAGGCTACGCACATAAACGAGCTGGCGCGAAGGAATACAATAACCGTCAATCTCGACTATAAGCAGATGGGCGTCGGCGGCGACGATAGCTGGGGCGCCAGAACGCACCCTGAGTACACACTGCCGGCAAAAGCTTACAGCTACCGGTTCCGGCTGCGGCCGTACACGCCGAATATGGGCGATATCAGTTCCGTCGCTCGCATGACCGTGGATGTACCGTAGGGTGTGCACCGCACACCATTTGGCTCGTAGGGTGTGCACCGCACACCATTTCGCTCACGGAGGTAACAGAAATTGAAGCTCGTAGGGTGTGCACCGCACACCATTTCGCTCACGGAGGTAACAGAAATTGAAGGACCATGTTATCAGATCAATAGTGACAATAGCAGCGGCCACAGCAATAGCAATGTGTCCCGGCTGCCGCCAGGCAACGGATTCAAAAGTAACCACGACCACAGCGCCGAGCGAAAAAGCAGCGGCAATCTCCCTGGCAGGCCAATGGTCCTTCAGACTCGATCCGAAGGACGCCGGGCAGCAGAAAAAATGGTACGCCGGCAAACTGGCCGAGAGCATCAAACTGCCCGGCTCGACGGCGGAAAACGGCTACGGCGACGATCTATCCGTCGACACGAAATGGACCGGCCAGATTGTCGATAAGTCATGGTTCACCGAGGACAAATACGCCAAATACAGACAGCCCGGCAACATAAAGATTCCATTCTGGCTGACTCCGGTGAAACATTACGTCGGGCCCGCCTGGTACCAGAAGCGGGTCGATGTCCCCGAGACCTGGAGGGGCAAACGAATCGTGCTTCTGCTGGAGCGCTGTCACTGGGAGACAAAAGTCTGGGTGGACCGGAACCCCGCCGGCATGCAGGACAGCCTGTGCACGCCGCAGCTCCACGACCTGAGCGACCAATTGACGCCGGGCAGGCATACGCTGACCGTTCGCGTGGACAACTCCGTCAAGTATGGCGTCGGAGTCAACGCCCACTCGGTCAGCGACCACACGCAGTCAAACTTCAACGGCATGACCGGGCGTATGGAACTGCTCGCGACCGACAGAATATGGGTCAGTGACGTTCAGGTCTATCCGGATATCCGGAGCAAATCGGCCAGACTGCTCGTGACAATCGGCAACGCAGCGAATAAACAAGTCAGCGGAACGCTCACAATAGCGGCAAAAAGCTGGAACACCGGGCAAAGTCACGCCCCGGCACAAAAGAGCGCCGGCTTCACGGCGTCAAAATCCGAAACCATCGTGGAAGTCGATTATCCGATGGGCGGTGACGTGCTGTTGTGGGATGAGTTCTCCCCGGCGATGTACAGGCTGACCGTCTCACTAACGTCCGCCTCGGACGACAAGACGTTTAGCAACGAAAAGACCGTCACGTTCGGCATGCGCGAGGTCGGCACGAAAGGAACACAATTTACCATTAACAACCGCCTGACTTTCCTGCGCGGAACGTTAGAGTGCTGCATCTTCCCGCTGACCGGATACCCGCCGACGGATGTCGAAGAGTGGCTGCGGATCCTGCGAACCGCCAAAGCCCACGGCCTAAACCACATGCGCTTCCATTCCTGGTGTCCGCCGGAAGCAGCGTTCGAGGCCGCCGACCGTCTGGGAGTTATGTTCCACGTCGAATGTCCGGCATGGGCAACGATAGGCAACGGCGAGCCCATCGACAAATTCATTTACGCCGAAGGCGACCGGATTCTAAAAGCATACGGCAATCACCCATCGTTCTGCATGCTCGCCTACGGCAACGAGCCGGGCGGCCGCAATCAAAAAAGATTCCTCGGAGATCTGGTCAATTACTGGAAAGCCAAAGACCCTCGCCGGCTTTACACAAGCGCCGCCGGCTGGCCCATCATCCCGGAGAACCAGTACCACAGCACACCCGGGCCTCGGGGCCACCAGTGGGGCGCCGGTCTGAGCAGCCGCTTCAACGCCAATCCGCCGGAGACTGTGACGGACTACAGCAGCTTCGTTAAAGAGTACGACGTCCCCATCGTGAGCCATGAAATCGGCCAGTGGTGCGTCTATCCGAACCTGAAGGAAATCCCCAAGTACAAAGGCGTGCTTCGTGCCTATAACTTCGAGATTTTCCGCGATTCGCTCGCCGCTCATAACATGCTCGATCAGGCGGATGATTTCCTTATGGCCTCCGGCAAATTGCAGGCCATGCTGTATAAAGAGGAAATCGAATCGGCCCTGCGGACGCCCGGCTTCGGCGGCTTTCAACTGCTCGACATTCACGACTTCCCCGGGCAGGGAACGGCCCTCGTCGGCATACTGGACCCCTTCTGGGACTCGAAAGGCTACATAGAACCGCAGGAACATCACCGCTACTGCTGCGAGACCGTACCTCTCGTGAGGATGAAAAAGCGCACATGGACCACCGACGAGAAATTTACCGCCGACGTTGAGATCGCTCATTTCGGGCCGGCCCCAATCCAAAATACCGCTCCCATTTGGTTTGTCACCTACGTAGACGGCCGGAAGGTCACCTCAGGACGGCTGCCTCGGACCACAATCCCGCCGGGTAACGGCACTAAGCTTGGCAGGATCGAAGTGAATCTTGCAAATATTGCCGCACCGGCGAAACTTGTGGTGACAGTGTTAATTGAAGGAACACCCTACGCAAACAGTTGGGATATCTGGGTATATCCGGCCGGGCGTGATACTCAACCTTCGGATAATGTGCTCATCGCTGAACAATTGGATGAGCAGGCAAAGGCGGCTCTCAAGAACGGCGGGAAAGTGCTTTTGATGCCGCCGCTGAATTCCATCGACAGTGACGTGCCGGCGGCGTTTACGACAATCTTCTGGAATACGCAATGGACGCACCGGCAGCCGCCGCATACTTTGGGAATTCTATGCGATCCGAAACATCCGGCACTGGCGCAATTCCCCACCGAGTTTCACAGCAACTGGCAGTGGTGGGACCTTGTCACCAAGTCCGGAGTGATGATTCTTGACGAATTCCCGGCCAATTTCCGCCCCATCGTGCAGGTGATTGACGACTGGAACACCAATCGCAGGCTCGGCCTGATTTTCGAAGCAAGAATCGGCAAGGGCAAACTGCTCGTATCCGGCATCGATCTCAAAAGCAATCTTGATAAGCGCCCCGTCGCCGGGCAAATGCTTCAGAGCCTGCTGAAGTACATGGACAGTGACGCCTTTGCGCCCGGGCGCAGCATTGATGCCGAACTTTTGCAGGGCCTGTTCAGAAAGCCGTCTTTGTTGAGCAGTGCCCGCCTGACAATGACCGACAGCGAGGCGCCTGGCCACGAAGCGCGCAATGTCATTGACGGCAATCCCGATACTATCTGGCACACTCCCTGGGGCCAAAGCGCCCCGGCGTATCCTCACGAGTTTCGGATCGAGCTGCCGGAGAGCTGTGAAATCGAAGGATTCACATTTCTTCCCCGGCAGGACATGTCGAACGGCTGGATCGATAAATACCAGGTATATGTCAGCGCCGATGGACAAAACTGGGGCGAGCCGGCGACAACAGGAAACTTCGAGCCGAATCGGAATAAGAAGAAAGTTCTTTTTGACAAAAGCAGAGAAGGCCGATTCCTCCGCTTCGTAGCACTTTCCGGATTTGACGGGCAGATATTCGCCTCAGCCGCGGAGATAGACCTTATTACAAAGTAGGCGAAGTTCATTATGACAAATCAAAAAGCAAATTCAGCAAACAATCAGGCAAACTACAACATGGCCTTCATCTGGCTGGTATGTCTGGTCGCGGCGATGGGAGGATTGCTGTTCGGCTATGACTGGGTAGTAATCGGCGGGGCCAAGCCGTTTTATGAGCCTTATTTCGGAATCACCGATGCAACACCTTTCCTGCGAGGTTTAGCGCAAAGCAGCGCCCTGTTCGGGTGTCTTGTGGGCGCCGTTTTGTCGGGAATCATCAGCGACAAGTCCGGCCGCAAACGCCTGCTTATTTTGTCCGGCCTGCTCTTTACCGTCTCTGCCGTCGGCACCGCTTTCGCTGGAAATTTTCTTTTCTTCAATGTGTTCCGCATTATCGGAGGCATAGGAATCGGACTGGCCTCGAACCTTTCGCCGATGTACATCGCGGAGATTTCTCCGGCACGTATGCGGGGAAAATTTGTCTCCATAAACCAGCTTACGATTGTGATTGGAATTCTCGCCGCCCAGATCATCAACTGGCTGATTGCTCAGCCGGTGCCGGAAGGAGCCGGTACAGAGTACATCCTAAGCTCATGGAACGGCCAAAACGGCTGGCGGTGGATGTTCGGAGCTGAAACAATCCCCGCATTTCTCTTTTTCCTGCTGATGTTCTTCGTGCCGGAGAGCCCACGATGGCTTCTCAAGTACGGCAGGGACGAACAAGCGTTGAGGATCCTAAGCCGTCTCGGCGGCGCCAGATACGCCGCCCCTGCTATCGAGGACATTAAGAAAACCCTCGCCGGCGAAGAAATTGCCCACGTCAACTTCCGGGACCTGTTCGAGCCGAAGCTGCGCAGGATTGTCATACTGGGCGTTTTCTTAGCGGTGCTCCAGCAATGGTGCGGGATTAACGTGATTTTCAATTACGCTCAGGAGGTCTTCGCGGCGGCGGGATACGGCGTCAGCGGCATTATGTTCAACATCGTCATCACGGGCATTGTGAACCTGCTATTCACGTTCGTGGCGATATATACGGTCGACCGGTTCGGCCGGCGAATCCTTATGCTTATCGGCGCCGGAGGCCTGGCGGGTATCTATGCAATCCTGGGCGCCGGCTACTATTTCCAAAGCACGGGAATACATATGCTGATACTGGTAATTTCGGCCATAGCCTGTTACGCGATGTCACTGGCTCCGATTACCTGGGTGGTTATTTCGGAGATATTCCCGAATCGAATACGCGGCGCCGCGATGTCCGTGGCCGTATCCAGTTTGTGGGTCGGCTGCACGGTTCTGACTCTGACGTTTCCATATCTGAAAGCGGGCCTCGGAGCTCACGGCGCGTTCTGGCTTTACGGCGTCATCTGTGTGATCGGGTTCGTTGTGATCCTTATGAAACTCCCTGAAACAAAGGGCAAATCGCTGGAAGATATCGAACGCGAACTGGTCGACTAAAAAACAATCCTTGCAATTCACCGTCCTTTTCTGATATATAAAGATACTCAGACAGACCGTTTAGCATTGTCATCCCTGCGAAAGCAGGGATCCAGGAACGTAACGGTTTTAGTGGATTCCCGCTCCCCGCTTTCGCGGGGACAAGTTTACACCTGCGAAAGCAGGTGCGGGAATGACAGATTGTGCTATGTTATTATCATTGAGCGATTTGCTTTAGCATTCGACTTAAAAAATGGTCAGTTTGGGTAAAGATACTTAGACAACGAATCAAGAACCTGGGTAAGGTAGGATATTATGACAGAGATTTTCTTCAGGTCCATGAATAGAAGGAGCTTCATCCAAACCGGTTTAGCCGCATTCGGGACACTGGTTACCCTCAATGCAGGTTGCAGCCCCGGCTTAATGAAAAATGACGAAAAGGAAACCCGATTGGCGCTTTTGGCCGATACTCATATCCCGGAGGATGTCGAGAACAATTACAGGGGATTCTATCCATACCGGAACCTGGAGAAAGCCGTGCCGGATCTCGTATCCAATTCGCCCGATGGGGTGCTCATCGCCGGCGACTTGGCGCGACTGACGGGCCAGCCGGGCGACTATGCCAATCTCAAGAAGCTCTTGAGTCCGGTTGCCGAAAAAACGCCGGTTTTTATGGCGCTCGGCAACCACGACGACCGGCAGAACTTCCTGAAGGTTTTTGACGACACGCCCGGCGACAAACCTGACATGAAAGGCAAGCACGTGGTCGTTGTCAAAAAGGCATCCGCCCGCGTAATTATGCTGGATTCGCTTCTCTATACTGACAAAGTGCCTGGGTTATTAGGCAAAGCGCAGAGGCAGTGGCTGCACGAGTATCTGAACAAATGCGACGATACGCCTACGATACTCTGCTTTCATCATACTTTGTCAGACGGTGACGACGCCCTGCTGGATGTGCCGCGCCTGTTTAGTATGATTGCGCCCATTCGGAAGGTCAAGGCGATTGTTTACGGCCATTCTCACGCATACGGATTCTCCGAATTCGAAGGGATTCACCTGATCAATCTTCCGGCGGTGGGATATAATTTCAGCGATAGTGAGCCTGTCGGCTGGGTGGAAGCTCGCTTAAGAAGCAGGGGCGGCGATTTTGTGCTTCACGCCGTCGGAGGCAATCTCGACAGGGACGGCAGCGTGAACAAGCTCGCCTGGCGAAAAGGATAAGAGGACGGATTTTCGATGCTTCTTTCTGCACGGATGAAAAAAAGACAATGGGTAATCGAGCCTGCGGACGACCGCTGTGAGCGGCTTGCCAAATCGCTCAAGGTCTCGCCGCTGCTGGCACAGGTTCTGATCAATCGGGGAATCACCGACAGCGAAAAAGCTGCTGTTTTTCTCAGGCCCAAACTGACCGAGCTTATCGATCCGGCCCGGATGCCGGGAATCGAACCGGCGGTTCAACGATTAAAACTGGCGATTACGAACAGGGAAAAAATCACCGTCTACGGCGACTATGACGTGGACGGCATAACCGGCGTCGCGATTCTCTGGCAGGTATTGACGATTCTCGGCGCCGATGTGGACTATTACATTCCCCACCGGATCGACGAAGGTTACGGCCTGAACGCCGAGGCCATTGGGACCCTGGCAAAATCCGGCACCAAACTTCTCGTGACAGTCGATTGCGGCGTCACGGCGTTTCACTCGGCCGAGATGGCCTCACAACTTGGCCTCGACCTGGTAATTACCGACCACCACCAGCTTGACTCAAAGCTGCCTCAAGCAACCGCGATCGTTCATCCGGGGCTGGAAGAATCGTACCCGAACCAGGATTCGGCCGGGGCAATGGTCGCCTTTAAGTTAGCCTGGGCTGTCGCCAATGAATTCAATCCGGGCCGAAGGCTTGAGCCGAGATTGCGGGAATTCATGCTAAGTGCCACCAGCCTGGCGGCAATGGGGACCGTCGCCGATATCGTGGACCTGCGGGGCGAGAACAGGGTCCTTACGAGTTACGGACTCAAAGCACTGCCCGACTGCAAGCTCTCCGGCATAGAAGCTTTAATTGAGACTGCGGGCCTGACAGGTCACTCGCTCGACAGCTTTCATATCGGCTTTCGGCTCGCGCCAATGCTCAACGCCGCCGGCCGGATGGGACACGCACGGCTGGCCGTCGAGCTGCTCACTTCAGACTCCCCGACCCGCTCGACACAGATAGCCGAATATCTAAAGGAGCAGAACGTCCAGCGCCAGCAGTGCGAGCGGAAGATTTTCAAACAGGCCTGTGAAATGATTGTCGAGCGGGATATGAACCACCCCGACCGCAAGAGCATCGTCCTGTCAAGCGAGAACTGGCACACCGGCGTAATCGGCATTGTCGCATCGAGAATCGTGGATAAATACTATCGTCCGACTATTATGATTAACGCCGCCGACGCCGAGAACGGCATCGCCCAGGGCTCCGGGCGTTCGATCCCGGGTTTCTGTTTGCTCAGCGGCATCAGGGCCTGCTCGCAGCATTTAAACAGCTTCGGGGGACACAAGATGGCCGCCGGCATCAAAATCGAAACCGAGAAGATCGACCGGTTCGCAGCCGATTTCGAAGACTATGCAAAACAAAATCTGAACGAAAACGACGTCGCCGCCAAACTTCATATCGACGCGGCGGTTCCGTTGGAGACGTTTCGAAAAGAGACGGTCAGCGAGCTGCAGTTACTCGGCCCCTTCGGCCAGGGCAATCCGGAACCTACATTCGCCACAAAAGGGGTGCGTCTGGCATCGCCGCCCAGAAGAGTCGGCGCCGGCCGCGAGCATCTGCAGCTTGCAATCACCGATAACACCGCGGCGATACGCTGTATCGGATTCAGATTCGGAAAGCTGGAGAAAAAGCTGCTGGAAACCGAGTTTTTCAACGTCGCCTACCAGCCGCAAATCAATACCTACAACGGAAACAGCAACGTCCAATTCGTTCTCACCGACATCCGGTTCGAATAAACGTTTCAGCGAGACCTTATCTTTTTTCGACCGTTACCTTGTCAATCTTGAACTGCCCTAACGTGGGGGCCAGGTTGAACAAGTCCCCCGGCTCGCCGTTGCCGGCAGCCAAAGCGATATGACCGGCGTCATAGCCGCCCCGCCCGCCACCTCTGAAAGACGCGTCAAGCCCGACCCATTTGCCGCCTATATACGCCTGGGTCCAGGCATGTCCGCCAAAACCCTGTTGGCCGAGAAAGTCATCCACGTACGCCACTCCGGCAACCACCTGAGCCGGTATCCCGACGGCCCGGCACATCGCAGCCGTAAGGACCGCAAATTCCGAGCAATCCCCCTGCCTGCTGGCGGCAACCTCCGTCGCCGATGCGTAACCGACCGACAGGCTACGGTTCTCGATGTACTCGGCTACAAACGCCTCGATTTTCCGGGCCGCCTCGGCCGCATCTTTGGTGCCGCCTACTGCGCGACGGGCAAGGTCGATGACCTGCTTGTTGTCACTTTGGAGAAATCTTGTGGGTTCCATAGCCTCCAGAATCGCCGCATCTGTGCCCTTGTAAGGAAACTCTGCTCCCGACGGCGCGGCAACGGGCTCGACCTTCAGGATCATTTTGCCGCCATCGAGCTGTTGCGCTTTCTGGTTATCATTGGATGGTATCGTGAAATCGGATGCTCCCTTTACCGGGCTCAAATGATAAGTTATGGACTTTGCCGAGGCGAGATTATTCAACGGCTCAGGGCTCTTAAGGAACATCCTATCGATCAATTCCAGCACATCGTTTTTGCCCAGCGCGAATTCCCTGGCACAGGCAACCATTTCAACCTGCATCCCTGCTATCGGCATGATGTTCTTTTGCATCCGAAGGTCCCGGTCAACGTAACTGGTGCTGACAACTTCACCGGCCCCCGGCATAACGAGAGTCGTCTTGACTTCTCTCAAAGTCACCACCCGCCCGAGCAAATCGACGTTCTGCTCAGGGCCGATACTTATTTCAGTATCGACCGCCTGCATTATTCCGGGACTGAATATCTTGACCGAATACTGCGTGCCTTCTTTTAGATCCTTCTTCAGTGTCAGCAGGCGCAGGCCTTCGGACATCACCGCTCCCTGCGGCCATTGAAGCGTGCTCTTCTGCTCGGTACCCATCGAAGTCGTGGTCATGCTCACATTTCCCTGCTTGTCCACCTGCCCCGCCATGTTCATAGCCATCGCGCCCAACTTCTGTGTCACCTCAAAACCCAAAGGCTCGCCGCTCGTCGTCTCGATACTGGTCTCCTTCATTTCAATCGTCATCGAAATACCGCCCCGGCTTATCGTTATACTGACCTGCTCGGAGCTTGTCACTTTGTCCCCGGAGACGGCTCGACTCTGGACGGCATGGCCGACCTTCTTGCCTTCCATGAACACGGCAAAATATTCCGTTTCGTCTGACTCAGCCTTTGAGCCGGCTGAACTCGTGCAGGTCAGGCAGGCAATTACAGCAAAAACCGAGCAAACGCTTAGAGCATATTTAATTTTCATCGTCCAGTTCCTTTCTGAGTTATTGTTATTAACGGTCATTATAGGCCAAAATCATAATCTTTCACCATCATATTTTCGTGCGGCAGTAATTTCACTCAGCACGACTCTTTGTTTTCGCCTGAATTTAGGCGCACCGGTTGCATTATCCGGCATTTTAGCCTATGATAGTCCGTATTCGATAGGTTGGTAAGCTATGGTTACTTAACGAGCAGGCAACAGGAAATTATGACATTTAATGAGCTATTGGCGTTAGTCCGGCCGGAAAATGGCCTGCGTATCCGTACCGATTCGAGACTTGTAAAGGACGGAGATATCTTCGTCGCCGTCAAAGGCACGGCTTACGACGGCCACGACTTTATCGAGAAGGCCCTTGTCAACGGCGCTAAGTACATCGTCTTTCAGCAGGATGAGCGATACACGATACGCGATGGCCGGCACGAATCGGTAATAGTCGACGACACCACAGAGGCGGCGGCGATTCTCGCGCAGGCGGCCGGCGGCAATCCGGCTTCGCAATTAACGAATCTGGCCGTCACCGGAACAAACGGAAAGACAACCGTGGCATTCCTCGTTCAGTCAATCATCCGGCAGGCCGGTCAAAAGTGCGGCCTTATCGGCACCATCTTGTACGACACCTGCTCGGGCAGCATTCACGAAGCACCTCTGACTACGCCCGATTGTCTGGATATAGCCGCTAAGCAGCAAGAAATGGTAAGAAACGGCGCTAAGTATATGGTAATCGAGGCAAGCAGCCACGCCCTTTCTCAAAACCGGCTGGCACAGATCAGCTTCAAAGCTGCCGCTTTCACCAATCTTTCAGGTGATCATCTGGATTATCACAAAACGAAAGAAGATTACTTAGCCGCCAAGACCAGACTTTTTTCGGCCCTTGCTCCGGATGCTGTAGCAGTGTTGAATAAACAATCCCCCGAAGCCGAACTTATCGCCGCCCAAACCGCAGCCGGGCTCTTATGGTATGCCATCGAGGAGAAAACCAATGTCACCGCACATATCGAATCGATGGATATAACCGGGACAGTCTTCGCCCTGGAATATGCCGGCCAATCCTCGGTCGTAAAGACTCCTTTGCTCGGCCTTTATAATGTCAGCAATTGCCTGGCCGCAGCGGGGCTGTGCCTTGCCGCCGGTTTTGAACTGGAGACAATCGCCGCCGGTTTATCGGCTTTGAAAGCGATACCCGGCCGACTGGAAAAAATAGACGCCGGAGACTTTTCCGTAATTATCGATTACGCCCACACCGACGACGCTTTGAAAAATGTCCTCACGACGCTAAAGCCGCTGTGCAAAGGCAAGTTGAGAGTCGTCTTCGGCTGCGGCGGGGACAGGGACAAAACCAAACGCCCGCGCATGGCCAGGGTCGCCGAAGAACTGGCCGATTTTGTTATAGTAACCAGCGACAATCCAAGAACCGAATCCCCCACAGATATTATAGATGAAATCGTTGCGGGTTTTGAAAAGGGCGAAACACAAAAAATCGCAATTGAACCGGACAGAAAAAAGGCCATCGAGCTGGCGATAGCCTCCGCTGCCAAAGACGATATCGTGCTGATCGCAGGCAAAGGCCACGAAGATTATCAGATCATCGGCACCAAAAAATCCCACTTCAGCGACAAGGAAATTGCTATGGAATGTCTTAAACAAAAAAGACCAACATAATTGAATCAAATATAACAATCATTATTATCTTTGAAATATTTCTGGAATTACCGATTTCGTAGCTTCTGAAAAAGTCAAAGGTGATAAGAGTTTGTAAGTTTTGTGAAACAATTCCTGATATCTCTGATGAGTATTTGGGGATGGGTCTATTACAAACACCTGTGGAGGAATAAAATTTGGCCGAGAAGCTCGGATAGCCAAAGCGCTATGTATCAAAGCTCGCATAAAACCATCGCTATCCGGCATACTATAACCAATAAAGATAATCTTCTTGGTTTTGCTGAGTATATCCAGTGCCGTGTGCCATATATTTCTCAGCCAGTTTTGACCGGTAAGTTTGGCATATGTTGGGGGGATTATCACAGGAGAAAGATTATTTCCATAATCCCGCCAAATATCCGAGATAGCATCTACAGCCAATATAGCAAGTTCGTTTTTCCAGCGTCCAGATTTTCCAATAGGTTTGTCCCCACCAAGTAAATTGGCAACATATAATTTGTCAGAACCAAAACTATTTTGAAAATAATTGATGCTTCCGTGCAATTTGCACAATAATGGTCCTTTTGTATTCTTATCATCTTGACTATTTATGTAAACATACGGTTTAGTGCCACCACCGAGACTAATTGATTCGGATTCACCTAATGGATAATAACACGGCGTATTATTAATCCAAGAAAGATACTCAAAAACCAAATCATAATTGGTTGTTATGACTGCAAAATTATTTATAGCCTTAGACGCCAACAAGGCCTTGAAGAATCTTTCATAACTATCAGGATTGATTTCTTTTTCTCTTTTTTTGTCAATTAGTGGGAGTTGGTGATAAACTTTCCATAGCCAGATTTGTATATTATGAATTATTTCATTTATTTTATATTCCTGGTTGTCGAGTTCTATGTAATTCAAGCCAGATTCGGATATAGCCTCTGCAATACAAAAAATATTTTCCACGTTTTCTACATCAGTATCTCGTAACGTAGGCGATTGTTTACAGAACTGCTGAAATTTTCTGAATATCTCTGTTGATTGTATCAAGGTTTCTGCCGCATTTTTGGATCTATTTTTGGCATGTTTCAGGAGGTCCTCATTATCTTTTCGAGAAGGATCGCCAGCCTCCGTCATCAGGGGTAAAGCCGCATCGTGAGAAAAACCAGCCCCTAAAAATAGTACAATATCGAGATCTTTTGTATTTGAGATAACCATTGCTCATGCACAAATTAAATAGCTAATTCAATCCTGAGAAAGATTAATGATGCTGCCTGATTAACTTAGCGCAAGAAGAGTGCTTATCGAGACATCTTCATCAATCTCTCACTTATCCAAATTTAGCGACCTCAACTGATCGCTCAACGGCAAAACTCTTATGATGGAGTCGGATGCGCTCTATTTCATGAAGTGTTTCTGCTGCAAAGTAACTTTGACCACAATCAGGACAGCTAACCATAGGGATATTTTCTATTACCAGTAGATTCTTTCCTCTACCATAGGTTTCGGCCACTCTTCGAACGTGCGCCTTGTCGTTTCCACAAATATCACATATCATATGCTTTCTTCCTTATCCTTATAATGCATATACGGTAATAATAACAAGTTTGTCAGTTGGGCTCAACTTTGCAACCACTTCAATTCTACCGCCTTTAACTGTTTTGCCTGTAATACGGTACTTCCATTCGGCAGTTATTGTATCCTTTTGACGTTCCAGCATTTTTCCTGTAAGTATTGCTCGCTCGACATCATAAATAGTTAAATCATCATAATTCATCTCTCGTCTGGTATGATAAGTCATAATATACTCACGTCTACGAATTTTTTCTCTCATACGATTTAACATTCTGTCGAACATACTGTATTCCTCTGTCGATCGTTCAATTGTTTCACTTCTTTTTCTATGCGTCCAGATAGTCTGTCCGTCTCTACATCCAGATCATAATCCATTTGAAGACCCAGCCAGAACTGCGGTGAATTGCCGAAATGCCGCGCTAAACGAAGGGCCGTGTCTGCAGTTATGCTTCTTTTGCCATGAATGATTTCATTTATTCTTCGAGCAGACACACCTAAATCCCTGCCAAGCTGATTCTGGCTTATACTCATTGGCTTTAAAAATTCTTCAAGAAGAACTTCGCCAGGATGTAAAGGGGGAATTTTTTTCTTCGGCATATTTTTAACCTCAATGGTAATCTGTAATCTCTACTTCTAAAGCATTGTTATCGACCCACTTAAAGCAAATTCGCCATTGGTCGTTGATGCGAATGCTATATTGTCCCTTTCTTCGACCTGATAACATTTCCAACCTGTTAGCCGGTGGAATTTTCAAATCAGTTAATGTTTTACTCCGATCAATCATACGCAGTTTTCTGAACGCCGCTCTTTGAATATCATGAGGCAGCTTCTTTGAATAATTGCGGCTGAAGATTTTTTCTGTTTCTTTACATTTGAAAGTTTTAATCATAAACCAATTAAATTATATAACGCATAACGTTATA
>Ga0307379_10002497_pt1 | contig 27202 bp, 21 predicted proteins | sample UN2MG_FD_202237 | JGI IMG/M metagenome (GOLD analysis project Ga0307379, IMG submission 202237) | Soil microbial communities from Risofladan, Vaasa, Finland - UN-2 | ecosystem: Environmental > Terrestrial > Soil > Coastal area > Acid sulfate soil | place: Finland: Risofladan, Vaasa | collected...
AAAAGGCCACCATGCGATGACTACCGCCCTGAGGCTACGTGAAATCGATGTTGAGAAACTGGCTGCATGAAAGCTCGCCAGAAAAACAAGATACGACGGGTTTGCAATACAGAGGAATGCAAAGGCTCAATGAAATCACCGAGGCGATCATTGCGGCGCCAATAGCCGTACATCGGGAACTGGGGCCCGGATTGCTCGAGTCGGCCTACGAAGCATGCCTGGCATACGAGTTGGCGCAGCGCGGCTTGGCAGTCGAGCAACAGAAGGGTCTTCCGGTAACCTACCGTGGTGTCAACGTGGACTGTGGCTATCGCATCGACATGCTGGCCGAGGGATCGGTGGTGGTTGAGCTGAAGGCGATTGAGATGCTGGAACCGATTCACGAGGCTCAGCTTCTCTCGTATCTAAAGTTGTCCGGCTGCCGGCTGGGACTGTTGATCAACTTCAACGTGAAGATGCTCAAGCATGGCATACGAAGGATGATCAATGATCCCCACTAACCATCCCTCGTGTCATCTCCGTGGGCTCTGTGCTCTGTGGTGAAAAGGGCTGAAAGCGCGATGCTGCACAAAGGCCAACTCGGCGTTCATCCGCCCGGGGCGCTCGGGGTGGCCTTCTTCGTTCATGCCGGCGCGGACTGTTTCATTGGTCGCGGCGGCGACGGGATTACGCAGCCACTCATGGGCGTCGGCGCACTGAACCTCGATGACCATGGGAGGCTGCGCTCGATCCCGCTGCGGAACCGCATCTTCGCCAATCTTCTGGAAGCCGACGCCCTCGACGCCATGCCGGAGCTTCTGTTGGTTTGCTGCAACCCCGATCAGCTTGCCTCGTTTACCGGCGAGCTCACGCGGTATCTGGAGAACCTGGCCGAGCGTGGCCGGCTGCGGTCATGCGCGGATGTCAGCCGAGAAGTGCCGATCCTGCTGATCCTACCGAACGGCATCCTGTCGGAACAAACCATCAATACCTACGACGAGCAGTTGCGCGAGTCACGGCTGATGCAGCGTCTGCCTGACCTCACTGAGGACATGCGCCGGGCATTGCTCGCGCGTGTCGTGCGGGGCGTCTCACTGCAGGCTGGTGGACGGCGTGGCGCTGGGGCCGACACCATCTATGTGCTTGAACGAAAGGGGTCTCTGGTCTTTGCGGGCGGCGGCGATGCCGAGCGCGAGCGCATCGAGGCCATGCTCACCGCCCATGACTATCCGTTTACGCACGCCCGCGGAGTGCCGGGTACCCGCATCGAGTTCGACAAGGCCACGATTTCCATCGTGCTTAACGTGGGCGGCCTGATCCATACGGTCAAGCCCGACGGTGAACTGCTTGACATACGCATGGGTGACCTCTGCAAGGACTCCTCCAAGGCCGAGTTTGTCCACAAGATTACCCGCGCGGTCTTCGACGTCGGTCAGGCCGTCGGAGCGTATCCCGCCGACGCCGTCTACGAAGACATCTGGGCCACGCACCGGGCAACAATCCTGGCACACGCGGGGCACGTCACCAGTTCGCTAAAGACCTTTCGCGACGCGCTAGCTAGAGGGCTTCATGGCGTTCAACTCTTTTCCACCGAGGAGTGGATACTGACACCGCTGAGTCGTTATGCAGCCAATGCGGGACTGAAGGAAGAAGAAACGCTCTTCAACTCACTCAAACGTCAAGTGCAAGAATCGATGGCCAAGGCGATTCGCTGCCGCGGCCGACAAGCCGATGGCGGGCATCTGGGGACGAGCACAATGAAACTGACTGCACGACGAACATTCGGTATTGAGCTCTACGAAACCGGCATAGATGACCTGGTGCTGGTTGGTACCATGCTCGACAATGACCACCTTATCAAACTCGAACTGAACCTCTACCTCCCCGACGAACAAATCACGCGCAGTAAGCTCGACATGATCCGGGTCCCGTTCCCTGTATGCCGCCAAGTCGAACCACTCGCAAACTGCCTGGTCGGCCTGCGAATCGAGCGCGGCGTGCTCAATGAGATTTCCCGCCGCATTGGCGGCCGTGTCGGCTGCTCGCACGTCAAAGAGCTCGCCACGAACCTGGTCTATTTCGCGGGCTCAAACCTGGTCGGCCGTCGCCTGGGTGTAGATCTCATGAGTTCCGACTTTGCCTACAAACCACCGGCAGAGCGCTTTGCGCTGACCAAAGCGTTACTGTGTGATTCCTGTCTGGCATATTGTCAGACAACTGCCTGGGGGCTCGATGAGCAGATCGGAATCAAAAGGGTCGGCGAGGAACACCTGCATCCGCTGCCACTGGGAGACTATGAACCTTCGCTCGGCGTGTTGCTGAGAGACCGCGCCCGGCGACAGGGGGACAAAGTCTACATCCGCTATCGCCGGGGCGAACGCGATATTGCCGTCACCTGGAACGAGTTCGCTCGTCAGACGTTCCAGATCTCCCGCCACCTGTTGGACCAGGGAATCCATCGCGGCGACCGGATTTGTATGATCTCGGAGAACCGCCTTGAGATGTTCATGTTTGAGTTGGCCGCGATGTCGATCGGCGCGGTTACGGTCCCGATCTTCGCCGGATACCCGCCGGCGCAAGTTGCCTATGTCCTCGAGCGCGCTCGGCCCCGGTTCGTGATAGTCTCGGGAAAGCACCAGCTCGACAAGATCAAACGCGGCGGGGACGCCCGAATCGAGAAGTTCTATTGCATGGACTTCACGCCCGATTGCCGGAAGTGGGGCGCCCTCGACTTCGCTACGCTTACTGCCGACGGCGGGGTTTCGGAGGAGCGTCTCCAGGAGCAGATCGATGCGGTTCAGCCGGACGATCTGTGCGTGATCATGTACACCTCCGGGACGACGGGGGCACCGAAAGGGGTGCGTCTCTGCCACCGGCATCTGATTTCCCAGCAGAAAGCCATGTCATTGATGTGGGACGTCAACGAAAACGACGTCTTCATGAACTACCTACCGTGGCATCACAGCTTCGGCGGGTTGTTCGAGCGCTTCATGACCCTCTACAACGGGTGTGAGCTGTGCCTAGACGACTCGCGCGGGAAAGACATCGACCAACTGATCGAGAACTGGAAGGCCTTCAGCCCCACCATCTTCTTCAGTGTGCCCCGCATTCATGACCTGCTGGTCAGCAAGTGCGCGGAGCGCCGCGACGTGGCGGAAGCCGTCTGGGGCGCTCGGTTGCGTTTCGTCTTTACGGCCGCGGCACCGTTGCCGGCCCATGTCGCGGCTGCTTATCGCGAGCACGCGATCCCTGTGCTCGAGGGTTGGGGTCTTACCGAAACGGCCCCGTGCGTTACTGCCACGACCAAGGACAGCGGGTGGAAAAGCGGGTATGTGGGCCTTCCACTACCGGGCTGCACAATCCGCATAGACAGCGAGCATGAGATTCTGGTCAAAGGGCCAAATGTCATGGAGGGATACCTCGATGACGAGGAGCACACTGCACACGTGCTCACCGAGGACGGCTGGTTCCACACCGGTGATCTTGGCGAGTTCACCAAGGACGGCTTGCGCATCTTCGGCCGCAAAGACGGTACTTTCAAGCTCACCACCGGGGAGAAGATACATCCGCTGCGCACCGAGATCCTCTTGGTCAACGAGTCCCCATACGTCAGTCAGGCCGTGACACTCGGCAGCGGGAGGGACTACGTCGGCGTGCTGCTCTTCCCGGATTTCGGCAATCTGCGTACCTGGGCGACCGACCATAACGTGTCCCCTGACAATCTGCTCGCCGACCCCGCCGTGCACGAGCTGTATGCGTCGGAACTCGCCCGAATTAACGCGCTGATCGAGATCAAGTACGAGCGCGTCCACCGGGCGGTGCTGGCCGATCACGAGCCGTCTTTGGACAACGGTGAGCTGACCCCTTCGGGCAAGCTCGTGCGCACGGCAGTGATGGACAACTTCGAGCACAACATCAGCGCGCTCTTCGCGCCCCGGCCATCGGCCGAGGTAATCGAGGTGCCACAGGAATCGCAAAGGACGGTTACCAGTGAAGCGTAGCGAGTATCCACATGTAGTCATTGCCGGAGCGGCCCGCACACCCGTCGGGCTGAAGTGTGGCACGCTCAGCAACTTCTCGGCCGAGGACCTGGGTGTTCTGGCTGCCGAGGAGGCCATCCGTCGCAGCGGTGTTGCGCGCGAACAGATCGACGCAGCGATCGGCGCGAACGTTTATCAGTACACTGCGCCGGGTATGCAGGATATTTACTTCCCGCGCAACGTGGCTTTACGCTGTCACCTCAACACTGAGACGCCAGGCCTGATGGTGCAGCGCATATGTGCCTCCGGGTTTCAGACTGTGATCAACGCGTTTCAGCAGATCGCCCTGCCGGACGCCGTCGATGACACGAAAACCGTGCTCTGTGTGGGGGCCGAGACCATGTCGCGGGCCCCGCAGATCATCCGCGCGCCGCGCCGATCGGCGGCCAGCTTCTGGGAGTTTGTTGAGGGCGGTAGTGTTGAGGACACCCTGCTGGCGGGACTCAATCACGACCTCGCCGAGACGGCCATGATGATCACCGCTGACGAGTACGGAACCCAGATGGGCGTTACCCGCCGGGAATGCGACGAATTCGCGGTGTCGTCGCATGACCGCGCCCGGTCGGCCTACCGCGAGAGCCACTTCAACGGCGGCGACGCCCTGCACGGCATGTTCGCCGTTGATGCAACCGATTCGAGCGGTCGCCCGGTATATCTGGCCCGGGATGAATGCGTACGCAAGACCTCACTCGACGTGCTGGCCAAGCTGCCGGGTTTCACGCCCAACGGTCTGGTCTCTCCCGGCAACGCCAGCGAGATCAGCGACGGGGCGGCGGCGTTGGTGGTCGCCGATCGAGCGACGGCCGAGAAGCGCGGCCTGCCGACCCGTTACGAGATTGCCGGCTACGGCATTGCCGGCGTCGAGCCGCGCGTGATGGGCCGCGGACCGATCCCGTCCATCAAGCAGGCTTTGGCCCGCGCCGGACTCGAGCAGCAGGACATTGGTCTTTGGGAAATCAACGAGGCCTTCGCCGCCCAGTATCTCGGCGTGGAGAAGGAACTCAATCTCGACCGTGAGATTACGAATGTCAACGGCGGCGCGGTCGCCATCGGCCATCCGCTGGCGGCAACCGGGACGCGCCTGCTCGTCGATCTGATGTATGAGATGGAGCGTCGCGGCCTGCGCTACGGGTGCGCGTCAGCGTGCGTCGGCGGCGGCCAAGGTGTGGCAGTCATCATCCGCGATACGCAGAAGGGCTGATAGCTGACGGCTGATAGCTGAGGGCTAGTTCATGAAACGCGCGTTTGCCTTTGGGGACAGGTCGGTCGAGCCGGCGGTCAAGCGAGTTAACGAGGTTCGCTGCGTGGCGATCATCGGGGCGGGCACGATGGGCCAGGGCATAGCCATAGACCTGCTGAACAAGACCGACTACGAGGTCATCCTTCTGGATGTACAGGCTGAGGCGCTGGAGCGGGCCAAGGCGAAGCTGACCGGTTTGTGGCAGCAACAGGTCAAGGGTGCCCAGATCCGCGAGCAGGACGCCAAAACACTGGTGGCCCGCACGAAGTACACCCAGGAAAACCGCGACTTATCCGCCGCGGACATCATCTGGGAGGTGGCCACCGAGCGAATCGACGTCAAGGCCAAGATCTTTGAAACGATTGAGAAGACCGTAGACCCCGAACGCATTGCCGCAGTCTTCTCAAACACGTCTTCGCACACGACGGCGGAGCTCGCCGTCCTGTTCAAGTCCGTGGCGTTTCGCGAAAAGTTCCTGACGGTACACGGCTACTTCCCCTTCGAGGCCAACCGGCTCATCGACGTGATGAAGGGCAAGTATGCTTCGAACGAGACGTTCGCGTTCGGCGTCGTCTTCGCCGATCAGATCCTGGAAAAGACGGTTATTGCCTTGCCGGTCGATCATCACGGCTATATCACCGACCCGATCTTCCAGGCCATGGCCGCGATCATCTCATGGGACATACGCACCGGTCAAGATATTGTAGAACTCGGGGCGTTGTGGGAGCTGTTCACCGCCAATCCCTTCACGGTCCTCGATCAAACCGGCCACATGCCATACACCGAGTCGTCTCGCCACATGGGACAGGCGCTGCCCGAGACCGATCGCCTGCGCGGCCTGTACAACCGCGGCGGCAAGCACTATCCGGACTGGATTGCCGGGCTGGAAAAGGACGGATCCACGGGAGTGAATGCCCCGGCGCGCAGGGGGTTCTACGCCTGGAGCCAGGACGGGCGCCCCAAACCCGAGCGAGTGTTCGACCCTGCCACCGGCGACTACGTTTCGATCGGCGAAATCTCGCGCAAGGAATTCTGGTCTTACTATGAGGCGGCGGAGCGCGACCGCCGCGCCGGCAAGATCAAGAGTGCCGAATCGCTCGTCCACGTAGCCTGCGCCGACGACGCCGGCGGTCGCGCGTTTCGGCGCTATGCCTTGCCCATTTGCCTCTATGCCTTGGACCTGATCCAAGATCGCATCGCGACGTCGGGTCAAATCAACATCTCGACGCGGGCCGGCCTGCGCTACAAGGTGGGGCTGGTCGAAGTGATTGACGCGCTCATCGCGCACCTGACGATTGACGGCGTGCTGGAATTGGCGCGCCGGGCCCGGGACGAGAACGCCGCCGACCAGTACATGGTCGGTATGCTCGACGTCGATGGCGAAACCGGCCCCAGAAAGGGCAAGCCGTGCCTGTTACACGAAATGAAAAAACGAAACCTCAAGCGCCTCCTCGGATATGGCAAGCACTTCCGTACGCCGGTAGCAGAGCTGGACCTTGATACCGGTGATTACAGAGGCCGCTATCTCGACCTGAAGTTCTACGAACCGTCGTCACGCGACCGCGTCACCAGCCTCGTGTTCAACAGTCCCCTGCGCGGCAACGTGTGGAATCGCGCCGGCCTCGACCAACTGGCCCACGCCTACGCGCGGGTCCTCCGGCTTCACCGCCAGGGCCGTTGTGGGGCGGTGCTCTTCAGCGCTGCCGGTGCTGGCATGCGAATGCTCGGTGCGGACGCGCGCGAGTTCAATCGTGGTTGGTTTGAGCGGGAAAAGGGGTATGTCCCGCTGCCCGAGGCGGCGGCGGCGGCGTTCACCCGCAACGGAATGCACCTGTTCCGCCTGATTCAGCAAAGCCCGGTGGCGACGGTGGGCGTGTTCGGGGAGAAGTGGGGCGGCGGGGCGGAGTTCTCGTATGTCCTCGACCTGCGCTACGACGTGCGCGCCGCAGGCTTCGTCTTCGACACGCTCGAGCGGCAGACGAACTGGCAGCAGAAAAACACTTACAACCAACCCGAGCTCGACTACGCGATCCTGGGTGGTTTCGGAGCGGCCGGCGAGTTGAAGCGGCTCGGCCTGGGCGATTCCGTCATCTTTGAGGTATTCGATCAGGGCATGACCGCCGACCGCGCTCATCAAGTGGGCCTGAGCAACGGCGTCTTCGACGACGAGCTCGAGGCGCTCCGTCGGGGCTACGAGCGTGCCCGACTGATGGCCAAGGACGCCCCTTACTCGCGGGCCCTGTTCAAACAGCAGCTTGCCCGCGGCACCGACGACGAGGCCCTGGCGAAGGAGACCGGCGAGGTCTTCAATCCGACGAAGAACCCCTTCGTCAGCACCGGACTGCTCGCCCTGCTGGACCGCGGCGCCCGGGCTCCCAAGATGGACTACACCTGCACAGACGCAGAACTGCCTGGCTGGCGCTATCCGGCCGACAACGGCATGGCTGACGTCGATGCGGCCGACGAATCAGGCGCTGACAGCGCGACTAGCGGAGGGGCGTAAGTTGACTGCCAGGCGACGCCCATCTGCCACCTGTCACGGCTGTGATTCCACTGGCGGACAACCGTCCGGGTCGGGCGTCAACCCGCCTCCGACAGCAGATACAAAAGGTACAGGAGACGGCACTATGGCAAGTCAAGCCGGGCTTGACCAGGAGACATTCGCGGCCTTCCGGGATTGGCGCGTGAACCGCGCGCGGTACGCCCGGGAATGGAAGGAACGTACCGGAGGAAAGATCGTAGGGTATTTCTGTACCTACGCTCCCGAGGAGCTCATGTATGCAGCCGGTGTCCTGCCCGTGCGCATCTTGGGAAGTCACGAAGTGCAGGACGTTACGGATCCCCACATTTTCGCCATGTTCTGCCCGTTCTGCCGCGACTGCCTGGCTCAGGGCCTCAAAGGGCGTTTCGATTACTTGGATGGAATCATGATCGCCCAGTCCTGTCTGCACATCCGCCAGACGTTCACCAGTTGGCAGAAACACCTGCCCACTGACTACAGCTACTACCTGCCCATGCCCCACCACGTCCAAAGCTCGCGCGCCGGCCCGTTTCTGGCCCAGGAGCTCGAAGCGTTCAAGGAATCGCTCGAAAAGTGGCTGGGCAGAAAGATCCACGATCGCTCCATCGCCGATGCCGTCGGGATTTACAATCGGAACCGCCAGTTGATGTGGAAAGTCTACGAGGCACGCAAGGGCGACGCGCCTCCGCTGAGCGGCGAAGAGGCGATGGAAATGGTGCTGTCGTCACAGATGGTGGACAAGCAGGACCACAACGCCGCGCTGGAGTCATTGCTGGCACGGCTTCCGGAGCGGCAGGTCACGCGCCCGACCGGAACGCGCCTGATGATCCTGGGCAGCGAGGACGACGATATCGAGTTCGTCAGGATGGTCGAGGCGCGCGGGGCCACGTTCGTGACCGACGATCACTGCACCGGGACACGCTACTTCTGGAATAACGTTGAAGTCGACGGGGATGTACTGAAGTGCGTGGCGGAGCGCTACGTCAAGCGCGTGCCCTGCCCGTCGAAGGATTGGCCGGAGCGCACGCGCGTCGCCCACGTGCTCGAGTTGGCGAAGGCCTACAACGTGCAGGGCGCGATCGTCATGCAGCAGAAGTTCTGCGATCCCCACGAGCTTGACATCCCAGCTTTGACCAAAGCTCTGAACCAGGCGGGGATCAAGACGCTCTTCTTGGAATTCGACGTCACCGTGCCGATTGGCCAGTTCAGAGTCAGGGTCGAGGCCTTTCTCGAGATGCTCCAGGAAGATGACCTGTTTTGACGCTTGACCGCGGAAAGGAAAGCGATGTCGCATAAGCCGAAGTACAAGACGGCGCGCCTCGAGTCTTGGAAGAAGGCCAAGGAGTTGCGCCAGAAATACTACGAGGATTTCGCCAAAGCCCACGAGCGCGGCGGGTTGCGCTGGGCCGGCGGGGCGTGGAGCTTCAGTGCCGTCCCCTCCGGTCTGGGGCGGGACGTGTGGAGCCTGACCAGTGAGCCCTATGCCGCCAGCATCGCCTTCAATAAGGAGCTTTCACTCAGGTGCCTGGAGGCCGCCGAGAAAGCGGGCTATGCCCGGGATCTGTGTGCCTACATGCGCAACTACTGGGGCTCGGTCATCCTTGACGAGTATGCCTTCGGCGGCAAGTTCCCCAAACCCGATTTCATCTGGCAGGATCACATTTGTTGTAGCCATGCCAAGTGGTACCAGGTGGTCAGCGACCTGGAGGGTGGCATCCCGCATTTCTGCATGGATGTGGCCGTCGGGCCGTACCATGAGATGACGCCGCACAGGATTGACTACCTGGTCGGCCAGATGCACGATGGTATCGAGTGGCTGGAGAAAACCACTGGCAGGAAGTACGACGACGAGCTGCTGATTGACGCGGTCAAAAACGAATTCCGCACTACGTCTACTTGGGCGGAGATCTGTGCCTATAACAAGCACGTCCCGGCACCGCTTGAAGAGAAGACCATGTACGCGCTCTACGTGTTGGGGACGCTCAACAAGCACGACCGGGAAGTGGCTGACTTTTACGAAGAGCTCCGCGACGAGGTAAAGCAGCGCGCCGAGCGAGGCATCGCCGCTATCCCGAACGAGCAGTGTCGCCTGATGAGCGATACCCAGCCCCCCTGGGGATTCCTGAACATCTTCCGTTACATGGAGGAATTCGGAGCAATCTCGATCGGCTCGCTCTACACCTTCGGGCTGATCGGGATCTGGGAGGATAAACCGGACGGATCGTGGGGCCCGCGTACCACGCCCATGCAGAAGGGCATTGAGATCAAGGATCGCGATCAGGCTTTGCGTCTCTACGCCGACTGGACGCTCAGCAAGCCCGAATGGCAACACTTTTACTCGCCCCATCTCAAGACCGAAATGATGATTAGAATTGCCAGAGAATGGCACCTCAATGGGATCCTGCTGCATTACAACCGCGGCTGTGAAGGTCTTTCGCTGGGCATCGCGGAGAATCGTCTGGGACTGATCGAGGCCGGCTTCCCGGTGATGGCGTTCGAGGGGAACATGGGCGACGAGCGCGAGTTCGATGAAGCGCGCGTCAAGGCCCGTTTCGACGCCTTCATGGAAACGCTCGGTGTCAAGAAGAACGGCAGGTCGTAGCCCGGAATTATTGGAGACCAACAAGAATGATTACGGCTGGTATCGATATCGGAGCGAAGACGATCAAGGTGGTGCTGGGGCAGGACGGAAAGGTGTTGGCCAAACGCCTTGTTCCCGCCGGCCTCGACACCGCCGCCGCCACCCAGCGGGCTTTGGATGAGGCGCTGGCCGACGGCGGCCTGAGCAAGGAGCAGGTGGATCGATTCCGGGCCACTGGCACCGGCCGGAAGGATTGTGCCCTCACGGACCAGGAGATTACCGAGGTCGGTGCCGCGGCCAAGGGCATTCTCCATGTCTTCAAGTCTTGCCGCACGGTGATCGACGTGGGTGCCGAAGAGGGGCGCACCGTGCGCTGCGACGGGAACGGCAAGGTGATCGACTTTGCCTATAACGAGAAGTGCGCTGCCGGAGCGGGGACGTTTGCCGAGGGCATGGCCCGCGCTCTGCAAGTTCCCCTTGAAGAATTGGGCCCTCTCTCCCTGAAGTCCGAGCGGACCGTTCAGATGAACGCCCAATGTGCGGTCTTCGCGGAATCCGAGGTGGTCACGTTGATCCACAACAAGACGCCACGCGAGGACATTGCCCGCGCCGTGCTGGACGCAGTCGCCAGCCGCATCATTTCAATGGTCAGGAAAGTCGGCTTCGAGAAGGACATCGCTCTCATCGGCGGAATGGCTCTCAACCCCGGTTTCGTGGCGGCGATGAAGCGTGGCTTAGAGACGGACGTGTATGTTCCCGAAGACCCCGAGTACATCGGCGCTTTGGGCGCGGCTTTGGCCGCCGCAGAGTAGCAGACGTGATTCTCCGCGTCTTGATCAGGAGGCTCAGACCTTGGAAGAAAAAAAGGAGTTCTGGCGTTGGAAAGAGTACCGCTGGCACGACGAGGGTAGCGACTGGAAGGACGCCGACATCGTCAGCACCGGCGTGGACATAGGCTCGGTCAGCTCCCAGGCGGTGATTCTCCTGGATGGGAAGCTCTATGCCTTCAGCAACCAGCGCACCGGTTTCGACAGTCCCGAAAGCGCCAACCAGGCGATTAGCTGGGCCATGGAAGGCACGGGGATGACCCTCAAAAACATCCATTACACGGTCGGCACGGGCTACGGCCGGGTCAATGTACCCTTCGCCGACAGAGCCCTCACGGAGATCGCCTGTCACGCCCGCGGCGGCAACCTCATGTACGGGCCGAGCGTGCGCACCATACTGGACATGGGCGGTCAGGACTGCAAGGCGATCCGCTGTGATGAGCGCGGCAAGGTCGAGGCCTTCCTTATGAACGACAAGTGTGCGGCCGGAACCGGGCGCGGGATGGAGGTCTTCGCGGACCTTCTCTCGGTTCCCATCGAGGAGGTTGGTGAGCTTTCCCTCTCGGTGCAGGAGGAACCGCCGCCGGTTTCGAGCACCTGTGTGGTCTTTGCCAAGTCTGAGGCCTCCGGGCTCTTGCGCGAAGGCTGGCCCAAAAACAAGGTACTGGCCGCCTACTGTGCGGCCATGGCGCACCGCGTGGTGACCCTGCTCGAACGGATCGAGGTGCAGAAGGACTTCGCCATCACCGGCGGCATCGCCAAGAACAGCGGCGTCGTCAAACGCCTCGAGCGCGAGCTGGGCCTGGAGTCCCTGAAAAGCGCATACGACTCCCAAATCGCCGGTGCTTTAGGTGCGGCATTGTTCGCACAGGCTTTGGAAACCAAGCGCCGCAAACAGTGAGCACGCGGCTGGGCGGAAGTGACATGATTGCGAACTACGGTTACAAAGACGGCTCGGGCGACTACTTCATCGCCATCGATACTGATAAGTGTGACGGCTGCGGAGACTGTACATCGGCCTGTCCCAACGGCGTCTTCGTCGTCGGGGAGGATGCAAACGACCCGCTACGCGACGAGCCGGTGGCGATGGTGAGCGAAGACCAGCGCAAGAAGCTCAAGTACACCTGTGCCCCCTGCAAGCCGGACCGCAATCGCCCTCCCTTGCCGTGCGTCCAGGCCTGTGAGCCAATGGCCATTTCGCATTCATGGTAGCCGTGGCCGGCGCCGACGTCCGCCGATGAACCGGCATTGAGCTTGTAATGGTCACGATCACCATCGATGGCAGCGCACTTGAGGCAGAGGAGGGCGCCACGATTCTTTCCGCCGCCACCGCTAATGGCGTGTACATACCGCACGTCTGCCATCACCCGGATCTCCCGCCTTTTGACAACTTACCTCAGGCCGCACGGGTCTTTCGCGGTGACAAGGGCCATGACCACCAGCCCGTAGCTGAGGACGAATTGCGTCGGATGGAGGGTTGCGGCCTTTGCATGGTTACGGTGGCGGGGCTGCCCGATCCGGTGCGGGCCTGTCAGACGACGGTGGCTCCCGGCATGTCCGTCCATACGGGGAGTGACACGCTCAAAGATGTCAGGCGCACCAACTTGATGGAGATCCTCGCGCGCCATCCGCATGCCTGCTTGACCTGTGCCCAACGGGAGGGTTGCAGTCTGGAGGACTGCTCCACCAACGTGCCGAAAGAAGAGCGCTGCTGCAGCCAATTCCATAACTGCGAGCTGCGCAAGGTTGCCGAGTATGTGGGCGTAAAGGAAGAGACACCGCGCTACCGGCCGGCGGGGCTGCCGGCCCTGGATGACGAACCGCTGTTCTCGCGGGACTTCAATCTCTGCATCGACTGCGCCAGGTGCGTGCGGATCTGCAATCAGGTGCGCGGCGTGGAGGCGCTCGGCATCGTCCACAACGGCGGCCGCCTGGTCGTAGGTAGTATCGCCCCGACGTTGATGGAATCGGCCTGTAAGTTCTGCGGGGCCTGTGTCGAGGTGTGCCCGACCGGCTGCCTGACGGACAAGGAGGCACAACCGGGCGACCGAGAACGCTGGCTGGTGCCTTGCGTTCACACTTGCCCGGCCGGGACGGACGTGCCCGGCTACATACGCCGAATCGCCAACGGGGACGTCAAGGGAGCAGCGGCACTAGTCTGGGAGAAGCTGCCCTTGGCGAACGTGCTGGGCCATGTGTGCTTTCACCTCTGCGAGTACGAGTGCCACCGCAAGCAGCTCGACGATCCGATCGCCATCTGCGCGTTGAAACGGTTTGCATTAGAGACTAGTGATGGTGCTCTGCTGAAAGAGCTGGTTGAGCTTCCGCAGAGCGGCAAGAAGGTGGTTGTGGTCGGCGCCGGTCCGGCAGGATTAGCCGCGGCTTACTTCCTGAGGTTCAAAGGTCACACCGTCACCATTCTCGAGGCCACGGAATCGCCCGGCGGCATGCCGACGCTTTCCATTCCGAGCTACCGGCTTCCCCAAGCGGCTTTGGAGAAGGATCTCGGCGCGATCCGGGACCTGGGAGTGGAGGTCAGGACCGGGTGCCGGTTGGCGACGGGCGAGGCGATGGTCAATTTGTTGGGCCAGGGCTTCGACGCCGTACTGGTCGCTGTTGGCCTGCCGGAAAGTAAGAAGTTCGCGCTCGAGGGAGTTGGACTCGACGGCGTGTTTTGGGGACTTGAATTCCTGAGCGAGGTCAAGGCGGGAAAGACGTTCGACCTCGGCGACAAGATCGTCGTCGTGGGCGGCGGCAACGTAGCCATTGACGTAGCCATGACGGCGCTCCGCCTGTCCGGCGGAAGCGTGCGCCTACTCTGCCTGGAAAGCCGCGAAGAAATGCCGGCCCACGCCCACGAGATCCAGAAGGCCGAGGCCGAGGGAATCCAAGTCAACCCAAGTTGGGGACCCGCCGCCATCCTGGGTACGCAGGGAAAGGTGAAGGGCGTGGAGTTTCGGTGCTGTGTGGCCGTGTTCGACGAGCAGCGGAATTTCGCCCCGAGATTCGACGAGCAGCAGAGGCTGACAGTCGATGCCGGCGCGGTTATACTCGCCATCGGGCAGGCTCCACCGGACGGTATACCCGCCGAGGGAGAAGCCGTCTTCCTCGCGGGTGATATCGCGAGCGCGTCCGCCGGAGGCGGATCGGTAATCGACGCCGTGGCTTCCGGGCGTGCGGCTGCCGAACGAATCGACCGGTACGTGGGCGGCGATGGCGACGTGTCGCTCCGGCTCGTTGACCACGCGCCTCCCAACACCTTGATCGGACGCGAGGAGGGTTTCGCGCCGCGCGCCCGGGTGCCGCTGCCGTGCGCCCCTCCTGAGCAGCGCTGCACTGACTTTCGGGAGATTGAGGGAACCTACTCGTCCGAAGCAGCACTGGCCGAGGCGCGGCGTTGCCTCCAATGCGACCTGCGGCTGACGATCGCTCAGCCGGCCCTTCCGCCCGAAAAGTGGCTGGACTTCAACCGTTCGAATGTGGACCAGGTGCCGGCCGTCGAAGGGGTTTTCGTCCTGGCCGATGCCGACAAGCAACCCATGGCGATCAAAGGTGTGGCAGACATCCAGGCGGGGCTTCTGGAGAAGCTCGAGTCGGCCGCCGAGGCGGGGTTCTTCCTCTGGGAAGAGGATCGTATGTACACCAAACGTGAAAGCGAGCTGATTCAACAGCACCTGAAGCAGTATGGCGAACTACCCGGCGGAGGAGATGACGAACTGGACGACCTTTTCTAGCCTCCGGGCGTTTGCCTGCCGCTCTCGGCGAGCCTTCGTCTGGGACGGCTCTGGGACGTGATGCCCGTTTCATCTTGGAGCGGAAACCGATGATCGTAATTGACGCGAGGTACTGCAAGGCATGCGGCATCTGCGTCTACTTCTGCCCCAAACACGCGCTTGAAGTCTCCAAGCAGGTGAACAGCCGCGGGTTCTATACGCCCTACGTCGTTGACGCGAGCAAGTGCACCAACTGTCACCAGTGCGAGCTGTTTTGTCCCGACTTTGCTGTTTTCATCGTTGAGGAAGAAGAGGGTGCAGACGGATAAAGCCCGGCGTTACTTGAGTGGCCTTTCCGGCAAGGTGCGGTTCGCGCTGGGCGACGAGGCTGCTGCTTACGGCGCGCTCTTTGCCGGGTGCACGTTCTTTGGCGGCTATCCCATCACCCCCGCCTCGGAAGTGGCGGAGACGATGGCCCGCGAGCTTCCGCACGTGGACGGTTTCTACGTGCAGTTCGAGGACGAGATCGGCAGCATCGCCGCCGTGATTGGCGCGGCCCGCGCCGGCGCCAAGGCCATGACCGCCACATCCGGCCCCGGTTTCTCACTCATGCAGGAGAACATCGGTTACGCCATCATGACGGAGACCCCCTGCGTCGTGGTGAATGTGCAGCGCTCGGGCCCGTCGACCGGCCAGGCTACCAAGCCCGCTCAGGGGGACGTGCTGCAAGCCCGCTGGGGAACCCACGGCGACCACGAGATGATCGCCCTGGCCCCCAACTCGGTGCAGGAGTGTTTCGACCTGATGATCGAGTGCTTCAACCTGTCCGAGCGTTACCGGCATCCGGTGGTTTTCCTGATGGACGGCGAGATCGGCCATCTCAGGGAGAGACTGATCCTTCCCGACCTCGCGGATCTCCAGCTCTTCCCGCGCGGCGGTTTCGACCCCGCCGACGAGCCCGGACTGATCAAGCCCGTGCAGGAGTATGGCAAGGGACAGGCCGTCCATATCACGGGTTCCACACACAGGGAAGACGGCATGCGGGACGTGGTCTCGCAGGACGTACACGAGCGCCTGATCACGCGCTTCTACGACAAGATCGACCGGAACCGCAAGAACATCGTCCGCTACGAGGAGCGCTTCATGGGGGACGCCGAGACGGTCGCGGTATGCTTTGGGGCTGCTTCCCGGCCTACGCTCGGCGCTGTCGTGCGGGCGCGCGATGCGGGACTGAAGGTCGGGTACTTCAGGCTCGCCACCATCTGGCCTTTCTGCGGAGAGCGGTTGGCCGCGGTCGGCAAGCAGGTCAAGAAGATTCTGGTGCCGGAGATGAACCTAGGTCAGCTTGCGCGGGAGGTGGAGAGGTTCGTGAATGTGCCGGTGATCCGAGTGTCCAAGATCGGCGGCGTGCCTCATTCCGTGGACGAGATTCACCGAGCGATCGTGCAGGAGACGCCATGACACCGCCGGAGCACAGATTGCTCAAGTACCTGCGCCGGGAAATCCTGCCCAGCACGCATTGCCCGGGCTGCGGGTGCGGCCAGGTGCTGAATGCCTTCGTAAACGCCATCGACGACCTGGCCATCGACCCGCGCGAGATCATCTCCGTGACCGGGATCGGCTGCTCATCCTGGATTCCGAGTCCGTATCTCAAGTGCGATACCCTGCACACCACCCACGGCCGAGCGGTCGCCTTCGCGACGGGGGTGAAGGTGATCAGGCCCGAGAGCCACGTGGTGGTCATCGCGGGCGACGGTGATCTGGCCGCCATCGGCGGCAACCACCTGATCCACGCGGCCCGTCGCAACATCGGGCTCGCGGTTTTCCTGGTCAACAACTACATCTACGGCATGACCGGCGGGCAGGTATCGCCCACCACGCCCTTCGGCACTGTGACCACTACCACGCCGTACAGCAACGCTGAGTATCCCTTGAAGATTGCCGAGCTCGTGGCTACCGCGGGTGCCAACTACGTGGCCCGCTGGACCACCTATCACATCCGCAAGCTGATCGGCTCCATGAAGAAAGCCCTTCAGAAGAAGGGGTTTTCCCTTATCGAAATTGTCTCGCAGTGCCCGGTCAGTTACGGCCGCCGCGTCGGGCTGCGCGACGGAGTAGCCTTCATGCAGTATTTCAAGGAGAACTCCGTCGGCCGGAAGAAGGCTGCGAGCATGAGCGAGGGAGAATTAGAAGGTAAGATCGTGGTGGGCAAGCTGATCGAACGCGACCGGGTCGAGTTCAGCGAGAGCCTTCGGCGGATCAATGAAGGCGTGAAAAGTGAAGGGTGAAGCGTGAAGCGTCCGAGCTGGAGCTGACTTTGACGAAATGCGCTTCACGCTTCACGAGATACGCTTCACGAGAGGCACCATGAATATCAGGATTGCCGGCTTTGGCGGCCAAGGCATCGTGATGGCCGGATACATCCTCGGGCACGGCGGCATACTGGACGGCCATAACGCTTTGCAGACCCAGTCCTATGGGAGTGAGTCGCGCGGCGGGGTCTGCAAGAGTGATGTGATCATTACGGACAGCGAGATCATGGAGCTCGCGCCCTCAGACCTGGATGTGCTGGTGGCGATGTCGCAGCCGGCCCTGGAGAAGTACCGCCGGAGCCTGAAAAAGGGCGGGATTTTCATCTACGACAGCGACCTAGTGAAGCCCGGAAATGGCGGGATCCACGCCTTCGGCCTGCCGGCTACGGATATCGCTCACAAAGCCTTCGGACGTAATGTGGCGGCAAACGTGGTTATGCTGGGCTGCTTGGCCGCGCTTACTGGGGTGGCCAGTTGTGAATCGCTGCGCCAGGCAATCTCGGAAGCCGTTCCACCGAAAACCGTGGACATGAATCTCGCCGCCTTCGAGGACGGATTCAAAAGGGGAGCCGATCACGAGCGGCACGTGGCAGAACACAATGAGCGATCAAGCTGAGACCGACTTGCCCTTGAGCGGGACCCGGATCCTGGACCTCTCACGGATCCTCGCCGGGCCCTATTGCACCATGATCCTCGGAGACCTGGGTGCCGAGGTGGTCAAGGTCGAACGACCCGGTACCGGGGACGACACCCGCACGTGGGGGCCGCCGTTTGCCGGCGGCGAAAGCGCTTACTACCTCTGCTGCAACCGCAACAAGAAGTCGATCGCCATCGACCTCCAGAAGCCCCGCGGGGTAGAGCTGGTCAAGGAGTTCGCCAGAGTCTCCGACGTGCTCGTCGAGAACTTCACGCCGGGACTGATGCAGCGCTTCGGCCTCGACTATGAGACCCTGCGCGAACTGAACCCGCGTTTGGTCTACTGCTCGATCACGGCCTACGGCCAGGACGGCCCCTACCGCGACCGCCCGGGCTACGACATGGTTCTCTCCGCCGTCGGCGGGCTCATGTGGATCACCGGCGAGCGCGACGGGGAGCCCTGCAAGGTGGGCGTGGCGATCACCGACGTGGTCACCGGCGTCTACGCGTCGGGGGCCATCATGGCCGCCCTGCTCTGGCGGGAGCGCTCCGGCTGCGGCCAGTACATCGATTGCAGTCTGCTGGACGTCCAGGTCTCGGCCCTGGCCAACATCGCGAGCAATTATCTGGTTGCCGGCAAGGAGGCGCAGCGCTGGGGCACGGCACACGAGTCGATCGTGCCCTACCAGGTTTTCCGCACCAAGGACCGGCCCATCGCCATTGCCGTTTTGCAAGCTGATCGACAAGCAGGAATGGACCGACGACCCGCGCTTCGCATCCAACCCCAAACGTGTGGAAAACCGCGCGGTGCTCTTGCCGCTGGTCGCCGAGGTGCTGGCCGCCAAGACGTGCGCCGAATGGGTCGAGCTGTTCGTGGCGGCGTCGATCCCCTGCGGCCCGGTCAACAACATGCAGAGCCTTTTCGCCGACCCACAGGTTCTGCACCGGGGCATGCGGGCCGAGGTGCCGCACCCGACCATCGGCACACTGCGCCTGGCGGGGATTCCGATCCGGCACTCCGAGACGCCGGCCACGATTCGCCTGCCCCCGCCGCTGCTGGGCGAACACACGGACGAGGTACTGGCCAATGTGCTGGCCTATCCACCGGAGAAAATCGAAGCACTGCGGCAACAGGGGGCGATTTAGCCGAGAGTCATCAGTTGTCAGTCCGCAGTTGTCAGTGAAGACCGTGGCAAAGCCCTCAACTCGTAACTGACAACTGATTGCTGACGACTGAGAACTGATACCGAGCAAGCAAGGAGACGCTGAGATGAGGCGTATCCTTCCGGCATTAGTGGCCACTGCGGTCTGGGCCTGCTCCTGCACTGATGACGCGAGCCGAGACACGCCGCGACGGGACATCTCCATCGGCACCGGCGGCACCGGCGGCGTGTACTACCCCTACGGCGGCGGTCTGGCCGAGCTCTGGTCCCAGCACGTGCCCGGCGTCAGGGCCGTGGCCGAGGTGACCGGCGCCTCGGTCGAGAACGTCAGACTGGCCCACAAGGGCGAGACCGTCATCGGCGAGATCATGGGCGACGTGGCCTACCAGGCCTATCACGGCAAAGGCGACTTCGACGGCACACCCTGTAGGATTCTGGGCCTGGCCGTCATGTATCCCAACGTCTTCCAGGTGGTAGCGCATAAGAGCTCCCGGATCGATAGCGTGAGCCAGCTCAAGGGCAAGACCGTCAGCGTCGGCGCCCCCGGCAGCGGCACCGCGTTCATGAGCAACCTGGTGCTGCAAGCCCTGGGTATCGCCGAGGACAGCTTCAGCGTGCGCCGCTTGTCCTTCGTCGAGAACGCCAACGCCCTGCGGGACCACAGCATTGACGTAGGCATCTGGTGCGTCGCCCCGCCCACCAGCTCCGTCATGGACTTGGCCACGACCCACAACATCAAGGTCATCCCCTTCGCCGCGGACGAGCTGAGGAAGGTCACCGAACGCTACACCTTCTACTCGGCCTATGAATTGCCGGCCGGTGTCTACCGCGGCGTGGACGAGCCCGTGCCTACTCTCAGCGTGTGGAACGTGATCATCTGCAACGCCGACCTGCCCGAGGACCTGGTATACAACCTCACCAAGGTTCTGTTCGAGCACAATGACTACATGCAAAAGATCCACCCCTTCGCCCGCTTCACCACACCTCAGAACGCCGTGAAGCATGCGCCTATCCCATTGCACCCGGGGACCATCAGGTATCTGAAGGAAAGCGGGCTGGCTGTCCCGGACAGTCTGGTGCCCAAGGGCGGTTGATTGGAGATTACGGAGTGGCGACTAGGGACATGCGCGAACTGGTGTCGAAGCACTGGCTGTATTGGACACCTTGCACACTGGCTCTCGTTCTCGTTCTTGCCGCCGGGTGGCTGCCCGGCGGTCTCGAGCTGGTGATCTGCCCCAAGGACGGCGGCGAGCCGCTGGTCGTGGTCCCGTTCGAGCCCGGCGAGCGCTTCACCCTACACTACATCCACTCGGTTGACCGGGCGCCGGTCTGGGAAGTACATACCATCGACCAGCGTGGGAACATCTACATCGAAGAAGAGCGCTTCGTGATGTTCGGGGCGGGCATGGGCCACTGGCCGGGGCACGGCACTCTTACCAGCCGCGGCCCGTACCAGGTCATCGAGAACATGCACGCGCCCATCGGCGAATTCGTGCTGCGTGTGGGTGGCCGGGACGTGGACCACACCATCATCTGGCGGGAGAAGCCGTTGTACCTATCCCGCTTGGCCCCCGGCCGAGCGGTGCTGATCTCGGCCAGGCCGATGAGCCTGCTGCAACGCCTGTGGCGACGCCGATCAGGGATTCCCGATTGGGCATTGACGCTTGCGGATTGCCGGTTGCGGATTAGGGATTGGGAAGACGCGGAATGAATGATCCCCAGTCCCCCGCCGGAAATCGTCAATCGCCCATCGTGGCCGTAACGGCCAAAGTGGTGTCGGTATTGGCGGTCGCCCTGAGCCTGTTCCAGCTCTACACGGCCGGCTTGGACACCATGACGGCCATGGTGCAGCGCTCGGTTCACCTGGGGGCCATCCTGGCGCTGACCTTTATCCTGCGCCCGCCGTTTTCAAAAGCCCGCAAAGATCGCCTGACGGTCTGGCTGGTCCTGGACCTGTTCCTGGCGGTCGCCTCGGTCTATTGCTGCTTTTACGTGGTCTACTACCTGAACGACATCTACGCCCGTCAGGGGGACTGGATCTTCAGCGACACATTGGTCGGCGTCGTCGGCATCCTGCTGGTGCTCGAGGCCTGCCGGCGGGTCATCGGACCCTTCATGACCGGCATCTGCGCCGCCTTTCTGCTCTACGCCTACTACGGCCCGCACATGCCCGACCTGTTCGCCCACAAGGGCTACGGCGTGGAGCGCATCGCCACCACCCTGTTTCTCACCACCGAGGGCGTCTTCGGCCTGCCCATCGGCGTGGCAGCCACCTTCGTCTTCATCTTCGTACTGTTCGGGGCCTTTCTGGAGGTCAGCGGCGGGGGCAACTTCTTCATCGACCTGGCCTACGCCCTCACTGGGCGCTTCTCCGGCGGCCCAGCCAAGACCAGTGTCATTGCCAGCGGCTTCATGGGCTCCGTATCCGGCTCGGCCGTGGCGAACGTGGCGGCCACCGGCTCGTTCACTATCCCCATGATGAAGAAGGCCGGCTACCGGCCCCACGTGGCCGGGGCGATCGAGGCCGCGGCCAGCACCGGCGGCCAGCTCATGCCGCCCATCATGGGCGCCGGCGCCTTCCTCATGGCCGAGTTCACCAACACCAGCTACCTGACCATCATCAAGATCGCCCTGGTGCCCGCCATCCTCTACTACATGACCGTGCTGCTCTTCGTGCACTTCGAGGCCAAAAAACAAGGCATCGAAGGCCAGCCGCCGGACAAGCTGCCCAAGGCCCTGGCGGTAATTAAGGACGGCATGCACTTCATCATCCCCGTGGCGGCCCTCATCACCGCTCTGGTCATGCACGTCTCGCCCATGATGGCCGGCTTCGTGGCGGTCGTGAGCACCTACGTGGCCAGCGCCCTGCGCAAAAGAAGCCGCATGGGATTGAAGCGGCTCTTGGAGGCTCTGGAGCGCGGCGCGCGAAACGCCGTCATGGTTTCGGTCGCCTGTGCCGCGGCCGGCATCATCGTCGGCATCGTCGGCCTCACCGGTCAGGGCCTGAACTTCAGCAGCCTGGTGTTGAAGCTCGCCATGGACGTCAAGGTCCTCGCCATCTTGCTGATCGGCGTGGCCTCGCTGGTGTTGGGCATGGGCCTGCCGGTGACGGCCAGCTACATCGTGTTGGCCACCCTGGCCGGACCGGCGTTGTTGGACCTGGGCGTGCCGCTGCTGGTCACGCACATGATCGTCTTCTGGTACTCCCAGGACGCCAACGTTACGCCGCCGGTGAGCCTGGCCAGCTTCGCCGGCGCCGCCGTGGCCGGCGCCCACCCTATGCGCACCGCTGTCACCTCCTGGAAACTGGCCAAGGGGCTGTACATCATCCCGATCGTCATGGCCTATCGGCCGTTACTCGGAAACGGTCCATGGTGGGAGGTGGTGCTGACCATGCTCACTTGTGCCGCGGGTCTGCTGGCCTTCGCCGCCGCCTTGGACCGCTATCTCCTCTGCCCAGCCACCTGGCTGGAAACCGTCATGCTACTACTGGCGTCGATCTGCCTGTTCTGGCCGGACGTCACCCTGCCAAGCGGCAGCATCATTCCCGCCTATTTGAGTGACGCTCTTGGCGCGGCCCTACTGGGCGCGGCGGTGGTGTCGCAGAGCGTGAGGGGACCGAGAGAGGATTCTCGGGCCAGCATAGACCCTTCGCGGCGCTCAGGGTGACGATGTAGATTGCGGGCTAGAGGGAGGACCGTGTGGAAGCAAGGCAAACATCGCGGCGGTCGGGACTGCTCAAGGCCATCGGGCCGGGGATCATGTATGCCGGGGCGGCGATCGGCGTCTCCCACCTCGTGCAGTCCACAACGGCCGGGGCCAAGTATGGTTTCGCCCTGCTCTGGGCGGTCATCCTCGTCCACCTGTTCAAATACCCCTTCTTTGAGTACGGCCATCGCTATGCCGCCGCCACCGGCGAGAACCTACTGGTCGGTTACCGTCGGGTCGGCCGCTGGGCCTTGGTTACATTCCTGCTGGTCGCCTTCGGCCTGAGCATACCTACCGGCGCCGTGCTGACGATCGTCACCGCCGGCATGGCGACGCAGATGTTCACTTCGGCCCTCCCGCCAATAGCGTGGGCGGTGATTCTGCTCGCTTGCTGCATCGTCGTGCTCGCCTCCGGCGGCTACCCGCTGCTGGACAAGCTGATGAAAGTGATGATGGCTTTCCTGGCCGTTTGTACGCTGGTGGCGCTCGTAGCGGCCGCCGGCCACGGTCGGGCCGCGGCGCGGGCGTTCGAGGCTCCGCCGGTATGGGATGTCGCTGGCATCGCGTTCTTGGTGGCACTGATGGGTTGGATGCCGACGCCGGTGGATGCTTCCGCTTGGCCTTCCCTCTGGATGCAGGAGCGCATCAAGCAAACCGGGCACCAACCCACGCTGCGCGAGGCGCTGTTTGACTTCAAGCTCGGCTACGTGGGTTCACTGATTACGGCGCTGATGTTCCTGAGCCTCGGGGCGTTGGTCATGTTCGGCACTGGTGAGCGCCTGGCCGACAAAGGCGCTGACTTCGCCGCCCAGTTCGTCGGCATGTACACCAGCGCCATGGGCGCTTGGAGCCGCCCCGTCATTGTTACCGCCGCCTTCACCACCATGCTCAGCACATTGTTGACGGTGCTCGACGGGTACCCGCGCGTCTTGACGGCAGGCTGTCGCCTGGTCTGGCCGGGCGCACAGCGGCTCGGCCGAGCGCCCTACTGGGTATTCATGATCCTGATGATGATCGGAGCCGTCCTGATTCTTCTGTGCGTGACGAGCGTCATGCGGCCCTTGATAGACTGCACGATGACGCTGGCATTCCTGTCCGCGCCGCTGTTCGCCTACCTCAACTGTCGTGCCATATCGGGCGCGCAGCTGCCGAGAGAATCGGCTCCGCCGAAGTGGCTACGTGTCCTCAGTTGGGCCGGGCTGATCTTCCTCACCTGCTTTTCGATCCTCTTTCTGATCGTGCACTTTGTCTACAGGTCGTAGACCAGCTCGGTGAAGCTGTGGAGAATGGTGTCAATACCCCACCATTGCGGGACGGACTATCGGTGTGAAGTCATCGGTTCTCAGTCTTCTGCTGTCAGTTCGCACTCCGAGACTCATGACGCGATTCTTCCCCCAAGCACTGACAACTGAGAACTGACGACTCTGCAATCACACAATCGGCAGGGCGACCTCGAAGCGGCCGGCCCGCAACGGCGCGTGGATGCCACCGGCCAGGACTACCTGCCGCAGAAACAGGCCACCGGCAATCCCGCAAAGGGACGCCGGCACCGCGAAGACCGCTGCCCGGGCGCCGGCCACAGAGGACACGCCGAACAGATCGAGCAGCAGGGGCACGATGAGGCCGAGGATGGCGACGCCCCACCAGAACAGGGGGGCCCACGCACCTCGCAAGAGCAGCTCGGCCGACGCCCTCGACTCCGGAACGCGGTGCGTTGCCTGCAAGTAGAAGACCAGCACGAACATCTCCAGAATGATCAGAACGGTATCGATCCGCGCCAGCGAGTGAATTGCGCCGGCATGCGTCTCGGCCGCAAACGACGCCACCAAGACGACCGCCATGATACCGGTGGAGAGGGCCGAAACGAGAAAGAGTAGCGGCAGCATGGCCGTACTCCAGAAGGCGATCGGCCGGGCCGCTCCCAACAAGACACCTGTGTAGATCATCGTGCCGAAAGCGAAGAGAGTCCCCAGAACGCCGAGGAAGTGCCGGGCGCCGGTCGCCTCCGCCAGCCCCTTGAACGGCCAGAGCCAGAAGGCGACGTGGATGAGCCCCAGGATCATGAAGACGGTAATGATGATGGTGCCCCGGGCGATCCACGAGGTGTTCGGCCGCATCGCGGCCCGCCAGAAGTTCTTCGGCGTCCCCAGGTCGGCCATTAGGAATATGCATCCTACCAGGACGCAGGGAAACCCCAGCGCTATGCCGATCCTGGCCATCCCGGCCCACTCACCGCCGAGAAAATCGGCCACCACGCCGGTGACGTAGGCCCCTCCGCCGAGCCCGGCCAGGAACAGGTAAGCTGCGATCAGCCAGCGCCATTTCGACTGTGCTTTCAGATTCGGTATCATTTCCTCATCTCGGCGGCAAGTAATAACAGGATGGATCTGTTCCGAACTCCGGGTTGAGCTGGAAGCCACGCTCGCGTCTTATCAAAATCGAAACCTCGCTCTCGGGATCCTCAAGATCGCCGAAGTAGCGAGCCTTGGCCGGGCAGGCTTCCGCGCAAGCGGGGTCGCGCCCCTCCTTCACGCGGTCCATGCAATAGTCGCATTTGGTCGCCATCCCGTAGCCGTTCTTCTCTTCCCACCGTGCCTTGGCATAGGCCTCGTATGGGTCGAGGTCTCCCTCGGCATCCGGGAAGTAGGTCTGCCAACCGTCCACTGTTTGCCGGGCACCGTAGGGGCAAGCCTGAATACAATACTTGCAACCCATGCAGAGGTCCTTGTCCACATGGACGATGCCGTTTTCGTCCTGAGTGGTCGCGCCTGTGGGACAAACCTTCAGGCACTCGGGCTCGGCGCACTGTTGACAGATCAGTGGCACCATTTGCCTCAGGGCGGCGGGGAACGAGCCGGTTTCGGCCGGAACGCACCGGGCCCAGTCAATGCCCCGCGGCGTGTGATTCGCGGCCTTACACGCCACCTGGCAGGAATAGCATCCGTAGCACCTTTTCAGGTCGATGACGAATCCGTAGCGCGGCATTCGGGTTACCTCCCCTCGGCCTTATAGATCTTGACCTTGGCACAAGCATCCGAGCCTTGCGTGAGCGAGTCGGTGTGCCTGATGTCGGGATTGATCAGGTCGTCGAAGAACTGGCCCTTGCCCTTGGAGATCGGCGCGCCCCGGGCCCAGTGGCCGTGGCAACCGGCAATACCCAACTGCTCAGCATGCATGCCCTCGACGAGCTTCACCGGACCCTTAATGCGCCTGCCGTCCAGGTTCTCGACCCAGACGATATCGTGGTCCTTGAGGCCTTTCTTCTTGCCCGTGCCGGCGTTGATCTGGATCAGATACACAAACGGATCGTTGATGGAGACCTCGTCCAGCCACGGATTGTTCTGGGTGGAGGACTGGGTATGAAAAGAGGGCCGCCAACAGAAGGCCCACAGGTCGAACTCGGGATTCTTCTCCTCGTGCGAAGGGCACGGGAACCACTCGGCCAGCGGAGTGTAGAAGCGATAGTCGATCATGTCCTCCCGGCCGTACGAAGCCAGAAGCTTCTTGAGCTTCTCGCCCGATTCGATGAAGTACTCGAAGTAGACCGGCACCCTCACCGGCACAAACCAGCGCCAATACATCTCCTCGACCTTGGTCGGCCATTTCTCCAGGCCGGTTTTCTTCAGGGCCTCCAAGCCCTTTTCCGGCCCTAGGCGGTCTTTGAGCACCCGATCGACGATATCCGGCCAGCCGTAATCACCCTTGGGGTCGAGCTGGTACTCCGGTGCCATATCTCCGCCATAGCGGACCGGAATGATGTCGTTGATGGCCTGGTAGTACTTGTCTTGTAAGCCCAGCCGTTTCGCAATCTCCTGCATTATCTCGTTGAAGTCACGACGCTCAAACAGCGGCTCGATCACCGGCTGCCGAATTTGCCAGACCCAGTGGTCCATCCCGGTCGGGTGGCAGAACGTCGAGGGGAAAGTGACGCACGGCGTATACCGCTCGAGGAAGCAAGCATCCGGAAGGACGACGTCAGCCACCGCCTCGGTGAACTCGTTCTGATAGATGTTGAACGAGAAGATGAAGTCGAACTTCTTCAGGAAGTTCTCCGTGACATCCTCGGCGTTAGCCATGGTCATCACGGAGTTGGAGCCGAAGTTGATCATGATCTCCGGCCTGTAATCGATCTTGAAGTCCTCCATGTACTTCTCCCACTCGGGCGTGCAGATGGTGAACGCGTTGTAGACCGAGCAGGGGAACATGTCCTGGAGGTCGAGCCGTTGCGGCGGGGCCGGCTCGCGCAGCGGGTACGGCTTGTGGTCGTAGACCCAGCCCTTCACGACCATCAGACCGTCCGGGCACGCGTACGGTACCGTGTTCGGCTTGCCGGTGTCGGGATGGCCCTGCGACACCGGCGGCCCGTGACCCATCACCCCGCCCGGCACGTCCGAGGCACCGATGACCTGGTTGAGCAGGTCGATCTCCAGGCAGTTCCACCCGGAGTTGACGTGCCCCTGGCTGCCGCGGAAGAAGATGGCG
>Ga0307379_10002501_pt1 | contig 27194 bp, 29 predicted proteins | sample UN2MG_FD_202237 | JGI IMG/M metagenome (GOLD analysis project Ga0307379, IMG submission 202237) | Soil microbial communities from Risofladan, Vaasa, Finland - UN-2 | ecosystem: Environmental > Terrestrial > Soil > Coastal area > Acid sulfate soil | place: Finland: Risofladan, Vaasa | collected...
CAACAACGTGACGACGGAAACGACGCGGCGACTGGGCGCTTCAGGTGTGGCGCCTACATTTTTCGCTCGATCGGCGACGCGTCCAAGGGAGAGGACTGACGATGCGGTATTTTCTGATCTGCGCGATGATGTGCGCGTTACTCTCGGCCTGTTCGTCATCGATTGATCCGCGGGTCGGCCAGGAGCCGCCGGCCGACTGCGCCCTCGCGCCGGTCGATGGCGCGAAGGATGGCGGGCTCGGTGGAACCGGCGATGCGCCTGAGCCCTGTGACGAGAACAGAGTCGTCGAGTGACAGGCCGCCCCGCGTGCCAATGTCGCGGACGCCTTCCGCACCTTCCGCACCTCCCGCTCCCCTGCTAACACTCCCGCAATGACCACGCCGAGGGAAACCCAATCGTGATTAAAGGCATACTCGCCGACCACCCGCTGCGCTATCCGTTGACCGGCGAGCTGCACGCCCGGCCGTTCGTCGAGCTTGGCGCGCCGGGCCGGGCGCTGTTTTTGGCGATCAAGCAAACCAATGCTGCCGCCGAGCGTGACGCAGACGTTGATCGCGCCCATCTGACAGCCTTCATTGACCGCCATGGGGGTCCGCACCCGGCTCCCGGCGCCAGTCACTACTCCGCCGATTTTGGCCGCTTCCGATTGAAGTGGGAGCGTCATACCGAGTTTGTCTCCTATACTCTCTACGAGGACGGCCCTGCCGCTACATTGTTCGACGCCGCACTCGCCCGGCACCTTCCGGACGACTGGCTGGCCGCTGCCGCTGGCGCCACAATCGCCGCCATCCAGATCGAGATCGTCGAAGCGGCGGACCTGGATGCGGCTGAGACCCTGCTGGAACAACGGCTGATGCCAGAGCTGTCCGGGGAAAGCCTGTCCTGCGCCCGGGTGCTCGACGGCAATGCCCTGGCGATCGGCGATTTTCGCATCCACGAGGGCGGTTTCTCCCGCTTCGCCGTTATCGTCCATGGACCCGCCGGATCTCGCCGTATCGGCCGGGTCAGCCAGCGGCTGATCGAGATCGAAACCTATCGCACGCTGGCGATGCTGGCCCTGCCCCTGGCACGCGACACCGGGCGGCGGCTGAACGAGATCGAGCGCGAGCTGAGTCAACTGATTGGCCAGGTAGGCGGCGTTGAGGGCGTGGCGGCCGAGGCCGATATCCTTGGCCAGCTCACTGCACTTTCGGCTGAGATCGAGGCGCTGGCCGCCGCCGCCGCGTTCCGCTTTGGCGCCGGCCGGGCCTATGAGGCGATCGTCACCCAGCGCATCGAGATGATGCGTGAGGAGCGGCTGGCCGGGCGCCAGCTGTTCGCCGAGTTCATGATCCGCCGCTTCGATCCGGCGATGCGCACCTGCCACGCCACCGAACGTCGCCTCGCCGAGCTGGCAACCCGCGCCAGCCGCATCGCCGAGCTGTTGCGCACTCGGGTCAATGTCGCCGTCGAGGCGCAGAACCAGCAGCTGCTCGAATCGATGAACCGGCGCGCGGCGCTTCAGCTGCGCCTGCAACAGACGGTCGAGGGGCTGTCGGTAGTGGCGATCAGCTATTACGCGGTCAGCCTGGCAGGATACCTGTTCGCGCCGTTGGCCAAGACGACAGCGATCGATAAATCAGTGCCGACTGCCCTGGCGGTGATCCCGGTGGTCGCGCTGGTCTGGTGGATGATCCGGCGCATGCGCAAGCGCATCGACGGCGCCTAGAGTATTTTCGAAGCGGATGGAATCATCCGCTGACTCGGAAAATGCGACCAGCTAATGTCTTAGGGCGCGTGACCTGATGCAATCAGGTCACAAAGCGCTCTAGCCTCTGACTGCCACCCGTACGGGCCGACTACAGCGGCATGGCTAGTTCCGCGTGACCTTCGGCTTGCGACCGCCGCCAAGCGTGAACCAAAACAGCGCAAACACTACGACGGCGACGAAAAAGAGCGTGTGTGTCGAGACGCCCATGATCATATCGGGTATTATCGACGACGCCTCGCCTTCCGCCGCAGCTTCAGCATCTGGCGCTCCCGGCGCTGTTGCGAATTTGGCCGGCTTCTTTGCCAAGGCCATGGTCGCGACAGAGATGCCGAGCACGCAAGTCGATATCCCAACAGCGCGTCGGATTGCGTATCTGCCGACCCATTCGAGAACCCACCGCGCAGGTGCACGACGGCTGGTGTCCAGTAATGCCATTAGATTCTCTCCCACCCATTTCCCCAAGCTATCTTAGCAGAGTACGGCCTTTCTTTCAACGATCACAGCAACGATAGCGCCGGAGAGAGGCCAATGTATGGCAGATGTACAGCGACATCCACACCGTAACATTCCGTGAAAATGCCTGCGGAAACGCAAAATTCCAATCCGGGCAATCGGTATTTGAAGCCAGTGCGTTCAAAAAGCCGTATCGAGCAGCATGAACCCGAGCATCAACAGGCCGCCCCAACGCGTGGCGCGGAACAGGCGCAGACATTGTTCCGGATCGTCGATGTCCAGCTCGCGGATTTGCCAGGCCATGAAAGCACCCAGCGCCATCGGCCCGAGAATGCCGAACCAGCCACCACCGGCGAACAACACCGCCAGAACCCCGAAGATCACCATCAGCCCGGTGAACATCCACAACCACCCTGCGGTCTCCTGCTCGAACAGGCGTGCCGTCGAGCGGATCCCGATCAGTTCGTCGTCCTCGCGGTCCTGATGGGCGTAGATGGTGTCGTAGTGCAGCGTCCACGCGATCCCGGCGACGTAGAGGTAGATTGGCGGCAGGCTCAGGCCCCCGCTATGAGCCGCCCAACCGAGCAGCGCTCCCCAATTAAAGGCAATACCCAGAAACACTTGTGGCCACCAGGTAAAGCGTTTTGCGAAGGGATAAACGCAAACCGGCCCCAACGAGATCACTCCAAGCCAGATCGCAGCGCTGTTCAGTGTCAGCAGGATCGCCAGCCCCGCCAGCCCCAGCCCGATCATGAAGATCGCTGCCTGGACGATCGTCACCTGCCCCGACGGGATCGGTCGCGAGCGGGTCCGCGCCACCTGTGCGTCGATGTCCCGGTCAGTGATGTCGTTCCAGGTGCAGCCCGCCCCGCGCATGACCACGGCGCCGATGGCGCAGGCCGGGAACAGCCACAGATCGACCCATTGCCAGCCACTGTCGATAATCGCGATAGTGATCCCCCACCAGCATGGGATCAGCAACAGCCAGGTGCCAATCGGCCGGTCGGCACGTGCCAGCCGCAGATAGGGCCGCGCCCAGGGCGGCGCGATGCGATCGACCCAGTTCTGCGGGACCGCATCTCGCACCGTTCCGTCGCTGGCACTTCCATCCGAGGCGGAAGCGTTGTTATCTGGTGTCTGATTCATTGGGCAAGTTTATGGCACAAACGGCTGCAAAAATCAGGTTTTTCCTTTCAGCCGATCGCGGCGGGAGGACCGGCGTCGGGCTCGACCTCCGGATCGGGTGCGCCGACACGGCGTCGGGTGCGGCGCCGACATTCTGGCGGGCTACTGACAGGAATACTGCATGAGTTTGATCAGGCCCGAGGCGGCAGCCACGATCCGGCGCTGGGGCGAGCCAGCGGCGGCGGGCGGGCTGGTGCTGTTGACCGGCTGGCGCGGCATCACCTGGGTCGGGCAGGGCGGCTCACTCGGCTGGATTGTGCTGGCGGCGGCGGCGCTGGCGCTGTTCTGGCTCCGCGCGGCAGTGCTCGGGGCGCTGGCGGTGCGCCCGGTGACCGGGGCAGGGTTGGTGGTGCTGCGCGAGGGCGAGATCGGCTATATGGGGCCGCATGGCGGCGGGTTCCTTGAACTTGACGATCTGGTCCGTGTCGACATCTACATCACAGCGCCCGGTCAGGATCCGGTCTGGCGACTGATTGGTCGGCAGGGAGCGGCACTGGTTATCCCGGCCACCGCCGAGGGCGCCGCCAATTTGCCGGAGGCGCTGACGGCGTTGCCGGGCTTCAGTGATCTGGCCGCAGTCGGCGTGCTCCAGCGCGAACGCCAAGGCCGGCATGTGATCTGGGAACGTATCGGCCAGCGTGTCGACCCACCCACGAACCTCTACCGGCTCAACTGACTCGCACCCCGGCGATCCAGCGGATCAGGGCGAACATCACCAGGCCCAGCACCACGGCCACCGCCATCTGGACCGGAACGATGCCGCCCTCAACGAGCAGACCATGCCCAGTGGCGACCAGCATTCCGGCCCCAGCCCCGGTCGCCAGCCAGGCCAGCACCCCGCGCCGTCCCAGCGACCACAACAGGGCGACTCCGGCCAGCCCCAAGGTCATCGCAAAAGCGGGCAGGGCGACGAAGAATACCACCGCCGCCGACGTCGTCAGCGCCAGGGTTCCCTCACGGGTTGGTTCGGTCGATCCGGCAACCACAAAGGCGATCAGCGTCATCACTGCCGCCAGCACCAGCGGCGCCGCGATCAGCGCCGCGGCGAGCCGCAGATATGGTCGGCGGACCCGGTCGGGCCAAAGTGATCTGGTGAACAGCGTCATGCAGCGGTGCATAACCCGGACGAAAAGCCGCAGGCAATCGCAAAGCGATGGTAGAGCATTTTCCAGCAAAGGCGCCCAGCCGTAGCGTCGTGAAAATGCGACCAAACAACTGGATAGAGCACGAGCCATGAATCGGAGATCATGGCTCGTGCTCTAGAATACATCACGTCCATATTGCCGGACCCGTTGCCGCCACCTGCGCCCGGCGCTAGTGTCGCCGCGACATCACAGGAGGCCCTCACCATGAACACCCACGCTCCGGCAACTTCGTCCAAATCCAGCCGCTTTGTCTGGGACGACCCGTTCCTGCTGGAGGATCAGCTCACCGAGGAGGAGCGGATGATTCGCGACTCGGCACGGGCCTACGCGCAGGAGCAGCTTCAGCCCCGCGTTATCGCCGCCTTCGCCGAGGAGACGACCGATACGTCGATCTTCCGCGAAATGGGCGATCTCGGCCTGCTCGGCATCACAATCCCGGAGGAATACGGCGGCGTCGGCGCTGGCTATGTCGCCTACGGGCTGGTGGCGCGCGAAGTCGAGCGGGTGGATTCGGGCTACCGCTCGATGATGTCGGTCCAGTCATCCCTGGTGATGTTCCCGATCCACACCTACGGCTCGGAGGAACAGCGCCAGAAGTATCTGCCGAAGCTCGTCAGCGGCGAGTGGATCGGTTGTTTCGGCCTGACCGAGCCAGATGCAGGCTCCGACCCCGGCGGCATGAAGACCCGGGCCACCAAAGTGCAGGGTGGCTATGTCCTCAACGGCTCGAAAATGTGGATATCGAACGCCCCGATCGCCGACGTCTTTGTCATCTGGGCGAAATCCGACGCCCATAACGGCCAGATCCGTGGCTTCGTGCTCGAGAAGGGCATGGCCGGGCTCAGCGCCCCGAAGATCGGCAACAAGCTGTCGTTGCGGACCTCGATCACCGGCGAGATCGTCATGCAGGGGGTCGAGGTCGGCGAGGACGCGCTTCTGCCCAATGTCGAAGGTCTGAAAGGCCCCTTCGGCTGCCTCAACCGGGCCCGCTACGGCATCTCATGGGGCGCCATGGGTGCGGCCGAGTTCTGCTGGCACGCGGCCCGTCAATACGGCCTCGACCGCAAGCAGTTCAACCGCCCGCTGGCCCAGACCCAGCTGTTCCAGAAAAAGCTCGCCGACATGCAGACTGAGATTGCACTCGGCCTCCAGGCCAGTCTCCGCGTTGGCCGCCTGATGGACGAGGGCCGCTTTGCCCCGGAGATGATCTCACTGATCAAGCGCAACAATTGCGGCAAGGCGCTCGAGGTGGCCCGCCACGCCCGCGACATGCATGGCGGCAACGGCATCTCGGGTGAGTTCCAGGTCATGCGGCACATGGTCAACCTCGAGACGGTCAACACTTATGAGGGCACCCACGACGTCCACGCCCTGATCCTTGGCCGCGCCCAGACCGGGCTGCAGGCGTTCTTCTGACAGGAGCCGACATGCGGCTCGCACTCGACCAGGGCCCACCAACGACCGGCGGCAGCGCTGTGGCGCTGGCCCGTCTCAACCGCTCTGCCGGAACGGCCGCAGCGGCTGGCGCAAACCTGCTGATCGCGCCGGAGATGGCGCTGACCGGCTATAATATCGGCGTGGCTGCCGTGCGTGCCGCCGCCGAGCCGCTGGACGGCCCGATGATCGCAGCCTTCGCCGAGATCGCCCGTCGCCACCGGATCGCGCTGCTAGTAGGCTTCCCGGAACTTGACCCCGACGGCAGGGTCTACAATGCCGTCCATCTTGTAGACCGGCACGGCAAAAGCCGCGCGACTTGCCGCAAGACACACTTCTATGGCGCTGTCGACCGGGCACAATTCGCGCCCGGCGCGGCGCTGGCAACGCCGGTTGACCTCGACGGCTGGTCGCTCGGGTTGGCTATTTGCTACGACATCGAGTTCCCCGAACTGGCCCGCGCCCAGGCGCTTGCCGGCGTTGATGCGATTCTGGTGCCGACCGCCAACATGCTGCCCTTCACCAGCATCCCGACCCGCATCGTCCCGGCCCGGGCCGAGGAGAACGGGGTCTATGTCGCCTACGTCAACTACTGCGGTGCCGAAGGCGATTTCACCTACTGCGGCCTGTCCTGTGTCTGCGGCCCTGACGGCGCCGATCTGGCCCGCGCTGGCGACGGTGACGAGATGATCTTCGCCGACCTGACCAAGCAACATCTGGCCGCGACACGGGCCACCTCGACCCATCTCGCCGACCGGCGGCCCGAACTCTACGGATCAATCTCCGGCGTGAAAGGCGCCTGATGAGCGCCCCCGTCACAGTCTTCGGCCCCGATTTCCCCTTTGCTTTCGACGACTGGCTGGCCCACCCGGCCGGGCTGGGCTCGATCCCCGGCGCACGCCACGGCGCCAAGGTCGCGATCATCGGGGCCGGTATCGCCGGGGTGATCTGCGGCTACGAGCTGATGCGCATGGGCGTCCATCCGATCCTGTTCGAGTCCGGCCAGTTCGGCGGCCGGCTTCGCTCGCAACCCTTCGAAGGCGCCGATGGGGTCATCGCCGAGTTGGGCGGCATGCGCTTCCCAGTGTCCTCGACCGGTTTCTACCACTACGTCGATAAGCTGGGGCTCGAGAGCCGCCCGTTCCCGAACCCGCTGACCTCCGCCGCTGGCTCGACAGTGATCGATTTGGGTGGCGAGACCCACTACGCCGAGACGCTGGCCGATCTGCCACGGATGTTCCGCGAGGTCGCCGCCGCCTACAACGAGGCGTTGGACGAGGGCGCGCGGTTCTCCGATCTCAAGGCCGCTATCCGCGCCCGTGACACCGCCCGGATCAAGGAGATCTGGAACCCGATCGTGCGGGCCTGGGACGAGCGTACCTTCTACGATTTTGTCGCCTCGTCCCGCGCGTTCCAGAAGCTTTCGTTCCGCCACCGCGAGGTCTTCGGTCAGGTCGGCTTCGGCACTGGTGGCTGGGACAGCGACTTCCCCAACTCGATGCTGGAGATCCTGCGCGTTAACGCCACCGAATGCGACGAGAACCAGCGTTTTATTGTCGGCGGCGTCGAGCAGGTGCCCCAGGGTCTGTGGCGCCGGGTGCCGGAACGGATGGTGCATTGGCCCGCGGGCACCACGCTGTCGGCGCTGAACGGCGGCGCCACCCGGCCCGGTGCGACCCGGTTGTTCCGCGACGCTGAAGGGCGCCTCAATGTCACCGACCGTTGGGGCCGCACCGAGGCTTTCGACGCGGTCATCGCCACCTGCCAAAGCTGGCTACTGACCACCGCCATCGACACCGAGGAGCGCCTGTTCAGCCAGGACATGTGGATGGCGCTGGACCGCACCCGCTACATGCAATCGTCGAAGACCTTCGTCATGGTCGATCGGCCATTCTGGAAGGACAAGGACCCGGTAACCGGGCGCGACGTGATGTCGATGACCCTGACCGACCGGCTGACCCGGGGCACTTACCTGTTCGATCTTGGTCCCGGCCGTCCGGGCGTCATGTGCCTGACCTATTCCTGGATGTCGGATGCACTCAAGATGCTGCCGCAGCCGCTCGAGCGCCGGGTTGAGCTGGCGCTGGCGGCACTTTCCAAGATCTACCCACGGGTCGATATCGCCAGCCACATCATTGGCGACCCGATCACCGTCAGCTGGGAGAACGACCCCAACTTCCTCGGCGCCTTCAAGGGTGCCTTGCCGGGCCACTACCGCTATAACCACCGCATGTTCGGCCACTTCATGCAAGGCACGCTGCCGCCCGAACAGCGCGGCCTGTTGCTCGCCGGAGATGACGTAAGCTGGACCCCCGCCTGGGCCGAGGGCGCGGTGCAAACGGCGTTGAACGCGGTCTGGGGTGTCACGGCCCATCTCGGCGGGCACTCCCATCGCGATAATCCAGGTCCCGGAGACCGCTTCGGCGCGCTCGGCCCTGTCGAACTGCCCGGATGACGCCGTGCGAGCAGGCCGGCGCGTGAGCAGGCCCTCAAACCCCGCCCTCGGCATCCGCTTCGTGCTGATGGCGATGGTGGCTTTCGCGGTGCAGGACGGCACCTCGAAGTACCTGGCGGGCCATTACCCGCCGCAGTTCTTCATCATGGTCCGCTACTGGCTGTTCGCGGTGTTTGTCGTGCTGCTGGTGGCGCGGCGGCCCGGCGGGCTCCGGGCGGTGTTCCAAACCAAGATGCCCCGGCTCCAGGTGTTCCGCGGTGTCCTGCTGGCGGCGCAGATCGTCCTCGTGGTGATCAGTTTCGACCGGCTCGGGCTGGCCGAGACCCACGCGATATTCTCGGTGCATCCCCTGTTGGCGACGATGCTGGCGATCCCGCTGCTGGGCGAGCGGATCGGCTGGCGCCGGGCCGGGGCCATCACCGTCGGCTTCATCGGCGTGGTGATGATCCTGCGCCCCGGCCTCGACATGTTCCGCCCCGACGCGCTGATCGCACTGGCCATCGCGGCGATGATGGCGGTCTACACCATCACCACCCGCATGGTCAGCCGCGCCGACGGCTCGGCCATGCCGGCGTTCTTCTGGCTGGGTGTGGCCGGGGCAGGGGCGCTGACATTGGTCGGCCCGTTCTACTGGACGCCGATGCGGCTGCCGGACATCGGTTGGTTGCTGGTCCATTCCACCGTGGCGATGTTCGGCCACTACTGCCTGATCCGGGCGCTGGAGGCGACCGAGGCGGTGCGCATCCAGCCCTTCAGCTACCTGCAAATGGTCTTTGCCATCCCGATCGGAGCCTTCATCTTCGGCGAGCCGGTCGACCGCTGGATGATCATCGGCATGACCATCACCGTCGGTGCCGGGCTCTACGCCATCTGGCGCGAATACCGGCTGATGCGGCAAGCATCGCAGATCACCCCGACAGTGTCTCCGCCGCCCTGAGATGGCCGTGGGCGTAGCCCCGGCAGTTCAGGATCGGAGCGTCCGCCAACGCGGTGTAGACCGGATCGGCCCGATCCAGCGCACCATACCGGGCCAGCAGCGCCGCGATCGCCGCCTGGCTGCCGCGCCCGCTGCCGTCGTCGACCTTCAGCGCAATTCCCAGGCCTCTCGAAGGCAGGATGGCGATGAAAACCCCCTCCGCGCCGGATTTTACCATGGCCCGGCCACTGCACGCCCGCATCAGGTTGGTGACGGGACGGCCCTCACCCGAGACCAGCACCGGATGCGCCGCCATCGCCTCACGCAGCCGCCGTGCCGCCACAGCCCTGGCGCCGGTAAAGTTGGTCTCCGGTGTCGCGAAACGCGCCATCGCGGTTGCCAGACCCTTCAGAGAGATGGCAAAATTCGGCGCCGAACAACCGTCGATGGCAAACCCTACAACGGTCTCGCCGGTCACCTCCTCGGTTGCCTGCCGCACCGCCCTCTGCAACGAATGATCCGGCTCGACGTAGTCCGCCCCGCCGCCAAGATGCCGGTTGGCGGTCAGGAAGCCACAATGCTTGCCCGAGCAGTTGTTGTGGAACTGATCCGGCCGGGCGCGGCGGTGATACAAATCATGGCTCGCCTCCGGATCGTTCGGCACATGGGCGCCGCATCTGAGGTCGGTCTCGCCAAGCCCGATCCCCTCCAGCCAGCGCTGCGCCAGCCCGGTATGCACCGACGCCCCCTGATGCGAGGCACAGGCGAGCGCCAGTTGCTCGGTCCCGAGCCCAACAGCATCCGCTGCCCCGCTCTCGACCAGCGGCAGCGCCTGGATGATCTTGCAGGCCGAGCGCGGCAGGATCACCCGCCCCGGATTACCCCAAGCCTCGACCACCTCGCCCGACGCCGTCGCGACCACCGCAGTGCCCCGATGCACGCACTCCAAGATCTCACCCCGCCAAACCTCGGCAAGGACCGGATTGACCTGCTCGCTCATTCATTTGCTCCGTTTTCGCGCCGGACCCACGTCATTCACGCGTATTGTAATCAAGAAGACCGTTTTTCGCGATGTACTGGGGTGGAATTCTCCCCACAAGTTACAGTATGCTGCAATTCGCAACGGGATAAACACCGATGTGGGATAATGATACGAAACACTTCCGGACGGACATCCAAGATCCGCGGAAGACCTAAAGTGAGGCGAGCATGTCGAAATTTTTGAAACTGGGGACGACCGCGTTACCGGCCGCGTTACTGGCCGCGCTTCTGTTAGGGGCTGTCGTCCCGGGCGCTGCCGAGGCGCAGACCCAGGCGCGCGTCGATGCCAAAAAGGATTGGTCGGTCTTTGAGGCCGGCAGCGGTCAGCAAAAGGTTTGCTGGATCGTGTCACAGCCGACCAAGACCGGCGCCTCGCGTGATGGAAAGACCGTCAAGGTGAACCGGGGCGACATCTTCCTGATGGTGTCGATTAGACCGGCGGACGGTGTCGTCAACGAGGTCTCTTATCTGAGTGGATATCCACTCAAGAAGGGATCGGAGGTTGGCGCAGCGGTTGGCGATAAGAAGTTCACCCTGTTTACCGAAGGTGAAAACGCCTGGTCGCCTTCGGCCCAGGACGACGCCGCGCTGATCGAAGCTTTTCGCCGTGGCTCGAGCGCCAAACTCGAAGGCGAGTCGACGCGGGGCACCAAGACGGCCGATAGCTTCTCGCTGAGCGGCTTTAGCGCAGCGCTGGAGGCGGCGGCTGCGCTCTGCAAGTAGTCCCGTGCTCGTCAGCGGTCTGGCATTGAGGCGGCGCATGTGCTAGGGCCTGCGGCCTTCCCCGTGAGGGGGAGGGGCATATCCTTGCAACTCACCAGAACCGAAGGCCGATGACCGAGAGCATTACGCGCCCCCCGGGCGGAACTGCGATCCAGCCGGATTTCGCCACCTTGCCTCGCAAGGCGGACGTCGGCGCGCTCCCTAATCTGGTCGGCCTGACCCGCGAGCGGCTGCACGACACGCTGATCGAGGCCGGAGTGCCCACGGCCCAGGCAGCGATGCGCACCGGCCAGGTGTGGCAATGGATCTACCAGCGCGGGGTCTCTGACTTTTCCGCGATGACCAACCTGTCGAAAGCCTTCCGTGGCCTCCTCGCCGAGCAATTTGTCATCACCCGCCCCGAAATCGTCACCCGCCAGATCTCGGCCGATGGCACCCGCAAATATCTGCTGCGCATTGCAGGCGGGCACGAGGTCGAGACCGTCTATATCCCCGACGAGGAGCGCGGCACGCTGTGCGTCTCGTCCCAGGTCGGCTGTACGCTGACCTGCACGTTCTGCCATACCGGCACCCAAAAGCTGGTCCGCAACCTGACGCCGGGCGAGATCGCCGGTCAGATCATGGTTGCGCGCGACGACCTCGGCGAGTGGCCGGTCGTTGGCGAGCGCCCGTCGGACAAGCGTTATATTACCAATGTCGTGCTGATGGGCATGGGCGAGCCGCTGTACAATTTCGATGGCGTGCGCGACGCAATGAAGATCGCCATGGACGGCGAGGGGCTGTCGCTCAGCCGCCGCCGCATCACGCTTTCCACCTCCGGCGTGGCCCCGGAAATCCCCCGCTCCGGCTACGAGATCGGCACGCTGCTGGCGATCAGCCTGCACGCCACCACCGATGATGTGCGCGACGAGCTGGTCCCGATCAACCGCAAATGGCCGATCGCCGAATTGCTTGATGCCTGCCGCCAGTACCCCCGGCTGTCGAACTCCGAGCGGATCACCTTTGAGTATGTGATGCTGAAGGACGTGAACGACAGCAACGCCGACGCCAAGCGGCTGGTCAAACTAATCGCCGGCATCCCGGCCAAGATCAACCTGATCCCGTTCAACCCCTGGCCCGGTGCCGTCCACGAACGCTCAAGCTGGGACCGGATCGAGGCCTTCGCCGAGATCGTCAACCGGGCAGGCTACGCCAGCCCGGTTCGCACCCCGCGCGGCGAAGACATCATGGCGGCGTGTGGCCAGTTGAAATCGGCAACCGAGCGGGCGCGGAAGCCTCGCGCTCAGGTTGCGGCGGAGGCGGGGCTTTGATGGTCGACCTTGTGATATCTTAAGCTTGGGTATACTACCCTAGGGTGAGACCGATCTCACCGGTCTCGCTGGAGGGCGCCGGTGTCCGATCCAATCTGTTTCGATTTCTGCATGACGTTAAGAAATGCAGAATGAGAAACACGTCCGCTGACACCAAACCTGCCCGAGTGCTTGCCCTTATTGGTGTGTTGCTCCTGGCAGGTTGTTCGGACGTAAAACTGACGCCTTCTGAACTCTCGCCAGTGTCAACGCTGCAAGTAGTCGTTTTGGAAAACGAAGCTGTCGCACGATCGACTGGCGGGTATCTGCGAACCTTGAGCTCCGGTTCCCAATGGGTGTCCATGGGCAGTATCCGCGAAGGCGCCGTGATGAAACCGGTCGATACGGTTTTGACCGTCGAAGGCATTCATGTTCGCGAAGCATATATCGTCGTCCGGGACGATCGATGGGTCGGCTTCTGGCTTCCGAATGAGGAAGCATTCTCACCGGTCGCCGATCCCGTTCCCGTCAAACTGAACCCAAATCGGGAGTAGAACTATGTCCAAGCTTCGCGCGGTTGTGTTTCTTGTCGGAACCCTATTGGTGAGCGCATGCGCAAGCGGGCCGAAATTTGCGGAAATTAAGGGGAACATATCCGCTATGCCCGACGGCCAAGCCCGGATTTATTTCTACCGGACGCAGATTGTAGGCGCGGCGGTGCAGCCAAGTATTATTCTCAACCAGGAAAATGTTGGATCGTGTGAACCCAAAGGCGTTTTCTACAAGGATGTTGAACCCGGAAAATATGAAGCGAGCGTGGAAACTGAGGTCGAACGGCGGCTCACTCTGGTTCTCGGGCCAGGCGAAGAGAAATATGTCCGTTGCCATATTTCGATGGGGCTCATTGTCGGGCATGGAAATCTTGAACTCGTCGACCCAGCCGAGGCCAAAGCGGATATTCAGGATCTGTCATATACGGGATCCTGAGCGCGCGACGCTCGCTCGTCGTTCGGCCGCCCCGCTGCGGCTTCGAATTTCGCCGAGATCGTCGACCGGACGGGGATTGCCTGAGCCTAATCGGGGGCGCGCCTCTGTCGACAGAGATTTTCGATCAACCGAAACCACGTCTTGCTCGGGCTTGACCCGGGCATCCAGTTCTTGAACAGTTGAACTTAAAACTGGATTTCCGGCCAGGCCCGGTAATCACGAGACAAGGGGCGACCTACATGAGTGGAACTTGCACCAGCATAGACTGGGACCAGATTTCAACGGCTCACGAGCGGATCGCCCCCCATATCCGCCGCACTCCGGTGATGGACCTCGACGGCAGTGCCTTCGGCCTTTCCCACCCTGTCGCCCTCAAGCTCGAACTCCTCCAGCACACCGGCAGCTTCAAGCCGCGCGGGGCGTTCAACAACCTGCTGTCGCGTGACGTGCCGCCGGCTGGTGTCGTCGCTGCATCCGGCGGCAACCACGGCGCGGCGGTGGGTTATGCCGCCCATCGGCTCGGGCACCCCGCCCGCATCTACGTCCCCCGGATCGCCGGCCCGGCCAAGATCGCACTGATCCGCGAGACCGGGGCGGATCTCCATGTGACCGAGGGCGACTATTCCCAGGCGCTCGCCGCCGCCCAGGCCCACGAGGCCACAACCGGCGCAATCCAGGTCCATGCCTATGATGCGCCCGAGACGGTGATCGGTCAGGGCACCGTGGCGCTTGAATGGGAGGAACAGGGGCTCGATGCCGATACCGTCCTGATCGCGGTCGGCGGCGGCGGGCTCATCGCCGGTGCGCTCGCCTGGCTCGGCGGCCGGCGCAAGGTGGTCGCGGTCGAGCCCGAGGCATGCCCGACGCTCAACCGGGCGCTGGCCGACGGGCCGGAGACCGAGGTCGCAGTCGGCGGAATCGCCGTCAACGCACTCGGCGCGCGTCGCATAGGCAAAATCTGCTACGGCCTCGCCCACGCTCAAGGGATCCACAGCGTGCTCGTCTCCGACGACGCCATCGCCGAGGCGCAGCGCCTGCTCTGGCGTGGTCTGCGTATCCTCACTGAACCCGGCGGCGCCGCTGCCCTTGCCGCGTTAACCTCCGGCGCCTACCGGCCCGAACCCGGCGAGCGCGTCGCAGTGCTGATCTGCGGCGGCAACCCGGCGCCGGACCCGCTGCAGGGCTAGGGCCATCCCCATGCCCCTTCAGAACCGCGTCCTCCCCACCGGCGAGATAACCGCCCAGCCCTGGCGCGGCACCCTGATGGGCAATCGCGGCATCCTCCACGATGCCGAAAACAATCTCCGCGCCGCCCGCTGGCGCCACACCAACTGGGTCTGCTGCGTCACCGAATTCCGGGGCCGCCACCGGCAACCAATGCCGCCGCCGGGATCGCCGACACGCTACACGGCATTGTTCTTCTGGGACGAGGTCTCGGCGCTGGCCGCCGGGCACCGCCCCTGCGCCGAATGCCGCAACGCCGACTACCGGCGCTTCAAGGCCGCATGGCTGGCGGCCGGGTTGCCTGGCGCGAAGGCCCAGGACATCGACCGCGCGTTGCACGCCGCCCGCGTGACCCGCACCCGGCAGCAGGCGACCCACCTGGCAACCCTCGCCGCCCTGCCGGATGGGGTTTTCCTGACCCTTGCGGATGCCGAACGCACGCCGCTGCTGAAATGGCGCGAGCGGCTGTGGCGCTGGTCACCCAAGGGATATGCGGATGCCGGAGGCCTGCCCGGCGGCACCGCCCGCGCCCTGACCCCGGCCCCCATCGTCGCCGCCATCCGCGCGGGTTTCATGCCCGCCGTCCCCAACTGGACCGGCGTTCTCTCTCTCAATCGCCATTAGAGCATTTTCGAAGCGGATGGAATCATCCGCTGACTCGGAAAATGCGACCAGCCAATGTCTTAGAGCGCGTGACCTGATGCAATCAGGTCGGAAAGCGCTTTAGCCAATGTGCGTTGCAGTCGTTTTGAATCGCGCTTTCCGGCTTTGAAAAACTCGCCCTCGCTCAGAAGCGAAGGAAATGACGGAAGATTGGCCACCCGACGAGCAGATTGGCGCCGAAGATCGCCAGATAACCGACCGATGCGAGTATGGCTTGGCGCTGAGGCATCGGGCGCAGATGCAAGTCGGTCGTCGCCGCCCGCTGCGCATATTGATAACCCATGACCGCAAACATCAGCAGAAACCACATCTGATTGAAGATTGCGAATCCGGCCAGCGCTGCGCTCATGATCGTGGTCAGCATGCCCGCCAATTTGGGCGCGGCGGTGACGGTGATCGAGCGAAGCGCCCGGCCTCCGTCCAGCGGCCATAGCGGCAGCATGTTAAAGGCGTTGATCGCGCCGGTCAATTTAGCTGCCCAGCCGAAGTCGCGCGCCAGCGGCGATCCCGCATCGCGCAGCGCCGCTTCCGCCAGCACCAGGATCACCACCAGGCTGACGCTGAAGCCCGGCCCCATCAGGGTGATAAAGCACGAGGTGGCATGATCCTTGGGGCGCTTGTCCGAGATGGCCACCCCACCGAGCAGCGGAATCAACCGAAAGCGCGCATCGCGGTGTCCGGCGACCCGAAAAGCGATCACATGACCCCACTCGTGCCACATGATCGCGACGATGATGGCGATACCGCCTGAGACCTCGTAGAACGCAACCGCGGCACCAATGCTGACAACCGCCAGCAGGATGGCTTTAGGCGACCAACTGACGGAAAACGAACCCTTGTCGCCAAGGAAACCACCGCGCCCGGTCAGCCAGGTCAGGGCGAACCCCGCCGAAGCCAGGCCAATGGCAACCATCGGGCTATCGCCGAGCATCGCTAGGCCCGTCGCTCCCGAACTCACAAATTCTCCGGCTGAGCCATCCCCGTAGCATGGAAACCGCCATCGACGAAGATCACGTCGCCGGTGGTCGAGGCGCCGAGGTTCGACAGCAAATAGACCGCCGCACCGCCGACATGCTCCAGCGCCGCATTGCGCCGCAGCGGGGTGTTCTCTTCGTATTCCTTGAATACCTTGCGGGCGCCGCCGATGGCCGAGCCAGCCAGGGTTCGCATTGGCCCGGGGCTGATCGCGTTCACCCGTACGCCCTGCGGCCCCAGGTCGTTGGCCAGATAGCGCATACTGGCCTCGAGCGCCGCCTTGGCGACCCCCATCACGTTGTAATGCGGCATCACCCGTTGCGACCCCAGAAAAGTCATCGTCACCACCGAGCCGCCATCGGGCATCAACGCGGCTGCCCGGCGCGTTACATCAACAAAGGAATAGCACGAGATATCCATCGTGTTCAGGAAGTTGGCCCGGGTGGTGTTGGCATAGTGACCGGTCAGCTCGGACTTGTCGGAATAGGCGATGGCGTGGACCAGGAAGTCCATGGTTCCCCAGGCGCTCTTCAACTGGTTGAAAACCGCGTCCAGGCTTTCAGTGTCCTGGACATCCGCATCCATGACATGCGCCGCACCCACGCTCTCGGCCAATGGACGGACCCGGCGCTCGAAGGCTTCGCCCTGATAGGTGAAGGCCAACTCGGCGCCCTGCGCCGCCAGTGCCGCCGCCACGCCCCAGGCGATCGAGTGGTCGTTGGCGACCCCCATGATCAGGCCGCGCTTGCCCTTCATGATCGCGCCCTGAACGGTACCGGTCATCGTTGCCGCCTTATCCATGGTATCGGCTCATCGCCAGAGTGCAGTTTGTGCCACCAAAACCGAAGCTGTTCGAAATCACGGTGTCGAGCCCGGCATTGTCCAGCCGGCTGGTCACGATCGGCGCGCCGACGAACTCGGGGTCCAGGTTCTCGACATTGGCGCTGGCGGCGATGTAGTCGCCCTGCAACATCAGCAAACAATAGATCGCCTCCTGCACGCCAGTCGCGCCCAGGCTGTGGCCGGTCAGCGACTTGGTCGAGCTGAACTTCGGCTGCTCGGCGCCGAACACCTCGCGGATCGCGCCGACCTCTTTCTGGTCGCCGACCGGGGTCGAGGTGCCATGGGTGTTGATGTAGCCAACCTTGCGCTCGCCGATGGTCGCAATCGCCTGGCGCATGCAACGCACAGCACCCTCACCCGATGGCGCCACCATGTCGAAGCCGTCCGAGGTCGCGCCGTAGCCGGTGACCTCGGCATATATTTTCGCGCCACGTGCCTTGGCCCGCTCCAACTCCTCCAGCACCACCACCCCGCCGCCGCCCGCAATCACGAAACCGTCGCGATCCTGGTCGTAGGCCCGGCTGGCGCGCTGCGGCGTGTCGTTGTATTTGCTCGACATCGCGCCCATCGCGTCAAACAGGCACGACAGGGTCCAGTCCAGCTCCTCGCCGCCACCGGCGAAAACGATATCCTGCTTGCCCCATTGGATCTGCTCGACACCGTTGCCGATGCAATGGGCCGAGGTCGAGCAAGCCGAGGTGATCGAATAGTTCACGCCTTTGATCTTGAACGGCGTCGCCAGCGTTGCCGAGTTGGTTGACGACATCACCTTCGGCACCGCGAAGGGTCCGATCCGGCGTGTCGTGCCCTTCTCGACAACTGAAGTGTTTGCCTCGAACAGGCTGCGGGTCGAGGGTCCACCGGAGCCCATGATCAGCCCGGTGCGCTCGTTCGAGACCTCGTTTTCGGTCAGTCCGGCGTCGGTGATCGCCTGGTTCATGGCGATATAGTTCCAGGCAGCGCCATCGCCCATGAAGCGGCGCACGCGCTTGTCGACCTGGCCGACAATGTCGGCGGTCGGCATGCCATGCACCTGGCACTTGAACCCGCGCTCGGCGTATTCCGGCGCAAAGACAATGCCAGACCGGCCCTCGCGCAGCGCGGCATTGACCTCCTGCACATCGGAGCCGATAGACGAGACAATTCCAATTCCGGTTATCACCACACGGCGCATCTGCATGTCTCCATTCTGGTGGTGCCGTGTTCAGGCACCCTGGGTCAAGGCGGCCTAGCTGAACAGCCCCACCCGCATGTCCTTGGTCACATAGATTACCTTGCCATCCAATTCCATGGTGCCGTCGGCGATACCCAGTTTCAATCTGCGGTCGATGATGCGTTTCATATCGACGGTGTAGCGGATCAGCTTGCCACTGGGCGTGACCATGTCGGTGAACTTGACCTCGCCGACCCCCAAGGCCCGGCCGCGCCCCGGCATTCCCAGCCAGCCGAGGAAAAACCCGGTCAGCTGCCACAACGCGTCCACCCCCAGACAGCCCGGCATCACCGGATCGCCGATGAAGTGGCATTTGAAAAACCACAGATCCGGATGGATATCCATCTCCGCCACGACCTGGCCCTTGCCGGCGGGACCGCCATCGGCCGTGATCGAGGTGATCCGGTCGGCCATCAGCATCGGTGGTGCCGGAAGCTGGGCGTTGCCGGGACCGAACAGCTCGCCTCGGCCGCAGGCCAAAAGGGCCTCGTAGTCGTAGCTGCTTGGTCGGTCGCTCATTGCGCGGATCCCTTGTCGCGTGTGCATAATTCGATCCCTATCATCCGAAATCGAGGCAAACAAGCCGCTCGAAACGCCCGTGGCCCTATGTCTCGGACCTTTCCACTGGCGAAACAGGTACAAAATGGTTTATGTATTGGCGCCATGGCTTTCCGGAGCGGGAGACTGAGTCAAATGACCGAACGCATGCAAAGCGAAGACCTCCGCGCGGGCCGCTGGCTGGCGACCGGCGGCTTGCGTCCGACGCGCCAACGCATGGCGCTGGCAAAACTGCTGATCGGCGACGGCCAGAACCGCCATGTCACTGCCGAGCGCCTCTTCGATGCCGCGCGCAACTCGGGTGCCAAAGTCTCGATGGCGACCGTCTACAACACACTGCGTAGCTTCACCGAGGCCGGGTTGATGAACGAGATAACCGTCGATGGCACCCGTTCGTATTTCGACACCGACGTCACCGACCACGCCCATTATTATTGGGAAGCCGACGGCCGCCTCAGCGACGCGCCGCACGGCTCGGTCCGCTTCGAGCATTTGCCCGAGCCGCCCGAAGGCGCCGAGATTGCCAAAGTAGATGTGGTGATCCGGCTGCGGAAGGTCTGAGGCCGGGTTCACCAGCCGCCACCACCACCCCCGCCGCCACCGCCGCCCGAGGACCCGCCGCCACCGGAGCCGCCGGAGCCGCGCGACGGCGCCGTCGTCGATGACACGGCGTGGCTGAACCCGCGCTCAAAGCCGCCGATGTCGAACTGACCCGACCCGGAATACCATACAGGTTGCGCGGCTTTGGCCAGCACGTCGGCGAATTTTGCTGCCCATTGGTGTGATAGCCCCAGCGCGACCGCGTAAGGGAGCAGCTGCTCGAACAGCTCCGGCGTGCGCTCTGGCGGGCTCAGAATGTCGAGCCGGTCTTCCTCCGCCGTCCGCAGGTAGATCTCGAACCCGGCGATCTCGTCCAGAATTTTGCGGCCCGCTTTCGATGGCGCTGCCATCAGGAAATGAAACAGCATCGCCACCACGCCAAAGGCCGCTCCGGCATAGGCGACGGATGGTTCCGCGAAGGCGAGAATGTCGTCGAAGCTGAATTCAGATAACAAGCTGCCGCCAAACGTCACCACAAAAAACAACGCCGCGAGGACCTTCGCCAGCCTCCCGATCGTCGGGCGCCCGCCCTGCCGCATATCGCCGAACTCAACCAGCAGGAACCCGGCGGCGTAGGTCAGCAGGGCGCATAACAGCGCCGGTGCGCCCCAATACGCCGCCACCATCATGTTGCCACGCTCGGTGATGAGGATCAGCGTGATGGAGATGATTACCCCGGCAGCAATCCCGCCGACGGTATAGCCGGTATTGCGCCGGAACGAGGCGCCGTAATGCTCGTCCCACAGCTTCGACTTCAACTCCGCCCTGGCTTTGTCCACGCGCGCGCCACAGATTTCGTTCGCAGTCAGGGTAAGCGGCTGGCTGCCGGGGAAAAGCTGCCAATAGGCCGCATTTTCGCCCGTGGTCAATCCTCGCTTTTTGGCCCCCAGCGGGTCCAGCGTATATTCCTTGTCGCGGAACAGGCTTGCGGAAGGCTGCTCGGCTATTCGCAACGCGCCCTTGACCGCCATGCTCAGGATCGCCGCCGTCAGGCACTTCGGACCGAAGCCGAACTTCTTCAAATAGCGCGTCGCCGCCGGGCTCAGACCCGCCGGAGGCTCGAAGCGCGGGTAGATCGCCCCACCAGCCGGGTCGCGCCCGACCCGAAGCCATCCGAGCAGGAGCGCCAGCGCCCCCAGCATCGTCCCCAATACCGCGGCAATTGGGCCAAGCCTGACCCCGCCAAGGGTCATCGGGACCGTGTATCCGCCGGTCGCTCTCCGGACACCGTATTGAACCGGCGGGATTTTGACCGCCCCCTTTGGCCAGCCGATCGCAACGGTAAACCCCTCGTGGTGGTCCAGTGGTGCGGTGATTCTGGCCCGGTAGACCCCGTCTGCTACTGCCACGACTTCGAAATCTGTCCCGGTTGCGCCCCGTGGCCCAGTATAAGCGGCGTGTTGCAGAATCTCCGTCCCATCGGGCAGGCGGATCGCGACGCTGGCAGTCTGGATGCGGAATTTCCAGCGGTCGCCGGTGACGTTCCAGTATAGCTCGTCATAACCCTGCTGGGCGCGCAGTTGCCCGCTGGTCCGGTAGTGCAGCGTGTAGCGCTGTTCCGCAGGCACCGGCAGCAGGACATCGCGCTGGCCCATATAGACCCGCGCATAGGCGCCTTCGCTCGACCGGTGGTAGCGCTCCGTCGCGCCGTTGCGCAGCACCTCCAGCACCTCAAACGTCGCCAGCGCGTTCCGCCCGTCTTCCTCTTTGTACGCGATCGGGAGATCCCGGTAGATGCCGCGCTTGATCTCGCGACCCTCGACCGTAACCGTGATATTTTCGGTCACATCGAGGGTGCCGTCTTCCAGCACCTCAATCTCGACATCGAATGACCGGATTTGCTCCTCCGCATGCGCGGTCCCGCACATGGCCAGCAGGGCGGCGAGCGCACATGCCCGGAACAGCATCGTCACGATCCGAAGTCGATCTTCGGCACCTCGCGGCTATGCGGATCCTCGATCTCAAAGTAATCCGCCTGCTCGAACCTGAACTGCGAGGCGACGATGTTGCTGGGAAACACCTCGACCGAGGTGTTTAGCTGGCGCACGGCGCCATTGTAGTAGCGCCGCGCCTTCTGGACGTCGTCCTCGACCTCGGCGAGCTGGGACTGAAGCTGCTGGAAGTTCCCATCGGCCTTGAGGTCCGGATAGGCCTCGGCGACGGCAAATAGCTGGCGCAGGGCCGACGTAAGGACATTCTCCGCCTGTTGGGCCGCACCCACGCTGGTCGCCGAGGCTGCCCCGGCCCGCGCGCGTGTCACCTCCTCGAGAACGTCCTTCTCGTGCGCCGCATATCCCTTGACCGTTTCGAGCAGATTGGGGATCAGGTCGGCCCGGCGCTTGAGCTGCACGTCGATGCCGCTCCAGCCCTCCTCCACCATGTTCCGCGATCTTACCAGCGCATTGTAGAGGATGATCCCGTAAAGCGGGATCAGAACGACCGCTGCCAGCAGGATGTAGAGAATAATAGACATCGCCGTCTCCGTCCTTTTTGTTAAATGACATTCTATGCAGCGCTTCCGCCAAAGCACCAGAAAATCCCCTCAATCCCCAAACACCTCGCCAGGCTCCACACCCCAAATCGCGGTCTTGCGGACCCAGCCTTCGGTGCCCTCGGCTTCGACCCGGCACCAGTCCGGTTGGCATTGCAGCAGATGCGTTACCACGCCCTGTTCAGCCTTGGCCGTGGCTGCGGCGCTTTCCTCGGGCTCGGCCCGGAAATGTACCTCGGGCGCGGTTATTAGTGCCATGCGCTTTGCTGTCAGCAGGGCGTGATAGACCCAACCCCCAGCATCGTCCGAGTCGGCGATCCGGCGCCAGTTGCCATATTCGTCGATAACCCGCACCGGCAGACCGCGACGCTGAAACACCCAGTCGATGCGATAATCGAGCCCCGGCCCCCGGCGCACATTCACCTCACCGCCTCGCAGCGAGACAAAGCGTGGAATCGGTAGATTGGTTTCCGGTCCAACCGCGTCCCCAACGACCGTTTGCGCCCGCGCCCCAACGGGCCCCGCCAACGCGATGACCAACGCCAAAGCCACATGCAAAGTCGCGATGCCCGGTGAAACCCGTGCGAATATCCACATTCCGCCCTGCCTTGTATCGCCGTCCGCTGCCGGAGGCGTTCACTGACCCGCCGGATTGCTCCGGTCCTTTATGTGCCCCAATCATTTTTACCGAGGATCGGACATTTGCCCTTCAATCCCCGCTCGCGAGATTCTATCACGGAGACAGGCCCTAGCGAAAAGGATTTCTGCCCATGCCCCGCAAACGTCTTGTCGTCGTCACGCGCAAGCTGCCCGAGGCGGTCGAGACCCGGATGCGCGAACTGTTCGAGGTCCAGCTCAACAACACCGACACCGCCATGTCCCAGACCGATCTCGGCCGGGCGATCGCCACGGCGGACGTTCTGGTGCCCACGGTCACCGACCGGATCGACCAGAAGCTGCTGGCCCAGGCGGGCGAGCGGCTGAAGCTGATCGCCAATTACGGCGCCGGGTTCGACCATATCGACGTCGAGACCGCCCGGCGGCGCGGCATCCTGGTCTCCAACACCCCAGGCGTCCTGACCGAGGACACCGCCGACATGACCATGGCCCTGATCCTCGCCGTGCCGCGCCGGATCAAGGAGGGCATGGGGCTGATCCAGTCCGGCGACTGGCAGGGCTGGTCGCCGACCGCGATCATGGGCCATCGCATCTGGGGTAAGCGGCTCGGTATCCTCGGCATGGGCCGGATCGGCCAGGCGGTGGCGCGCCGGGCGCGGGCGTTTGGGCTGCAGATCCACTACCACAACCGCCGCCGTCTGCATGAGGACATCGAGACCGAACTCGACGCGACTTACTGGGAGAGCCTCGACCAGATGCTCGCCCGCGTCGATATCCTCAGCGTCAATTGTCCGCACACGCCGGCGACATTCCATCTGCTCTCGGCCCGGCGGCTGAAGCTGATGAAACCGGCCGCTTACATCGTCAACACCGCGCGCGGCGAAATAATCGATGAGAATGCCCTGACCCGGATGCTGGTGCGCGGCGAACTCGCCGGTGCCGGCCTCGACGTGTTCGAGCATGCACCGGCGGTAAATCCGCGCCTGATGGGTTTGCCAAATGTTATGCTATTGCCGCATATGGGCTCGGCAACCGAGGAGGGCCGGGCCGAGATGGGCGAGAAGGTCATCATCAACATCAAAACCTTTGCCGACGGTCACCGCCCGCCCGACCAGGTGTTGCCATCGATGCTGTAAGATCCGGCGCGGAGATCGAGATGGACTTATCGCAATGGGAATGGACCTGCACTTGCTGTGGCGAGCGCAAACGCGGCGTCCCCGACTTTTGTTTCGATGCGCCGATCCACTATCATTGGGCAACGGGCGGTGACCCTGAATTCAAGGTTCTGGCCAAGGATAGCGACAGGTGCTCGATGGAGATCGCGGGGCAACCCAGCTACTTCATCCGTTGCCTCCTGCTAATTCCTGTCGGGGGAGTGACAGACGGCTTCGGGATTGGCATCTGGTCTTCGCTCAGCGAGACGAGTTTCAGGCGTTACTCTGACACCTACAGCGACGCCGATCAGAGCAAGATCGATCCGATGTTCGGCTACCTCGCCAACCGGCTGCCTGCCTACCAGGACACTCTCGACCTCAAGGCGGATGTTTTGCCCCAGGATGGCAACCAAAGGCCTCTGCTCCGGCTCTGGGACGAAGCGGCCAGTCATCCGCTCTATGTTGATCAGACTGAAGGCATCGATAGCGACCGATTGATCGCCCTGCTGGGCGAGATCATGCCCTGTTCTGGGCGCGCCTGACCTGGGCCGGGCAGGATTTGGTTCCGTTAGACCAATTTCCGCACTACGCTCGACCCGCCCGGAGGTTCGGGTTGAAGGGGCGCGTCTATGTCTGATCGCGGAACGGCTGATCAAGATCTGTTCCAAATCTGGCTGGCGAGCAGCCGGGCGTTCTTCGCCGCTGATCCCTCGAATTCACTGATAGCCGAGTCGCTGAAGGAGAAATGCGCCGCCCTTTTTGCCGCCTGGAACCGTTTCGCCCAGACCTATGCCGAGGCCAGTTCCACGGGGGCGCAGGGCGGTCCGTTTGATCCGGTCGGTTGGCTTGATGCGGCGGGGAGCAGTGGTTTCGGCGATCTTTGGCGCTGGTTTGGAGCCGCCGACGGCACCGATCTCTGGCGCGAGGAACGCGACGCGCTGACCGCCTCACGGCAATGGATCGCCTACGCCACAGCGCTGGAGCGCTATCGCACCGTGATAGGTGCGGCATGGCTGAAGGCGTTCAAGCGGTTCACCGAGGAAATGGCCCAAGACTACGGCCAACCTGGCCCCACCAGCGACGGGCTCCCCGGCTGGGAGGTGATCCAGACCCGGTGGCAGAGGGCGGCGAGCGCGGAGCTGGCAATGGCGCAGCGTTCCGACGAGTTCCTTGCCGCCCAGCGCGACCTGATCCGCACCCGGCTCGACTGCTCGGCATTTCTGCGTGGGCGGATTGGGCGGATTGCCGAGATGCTAGGATTGCCGACCCGAGCGGAAGTCGATGATCTGCACCAAACGATTCATGGTCTGAAGCGCGATCTCCGGGCGTTGCACACCCGGCTGGACGACGGCAAATGAGCGCCGGGCAAGATCGGTTCGGAATGCCCGAATTCGGCGCAACCGACCTGCGAGCAATCGCCGAGCGAGCGATCAAACTGGGCCAGCGTCTCGCCGCCACCAAAGGTGGCAGCACAATCGAGATCGCCACCACGCCCAAGGACGAGATCTGGCGTGACGGCAAGATCCGCCTCTATCGCTACCGTCCCATCGCAAGCGATGCTCTACCGCTGGGCCCGATGTTGATCATGCACGGGTTGATCGGGCGCCAAAGCATGACCGATCTTGAACCCGGCCGCTCGCTGGTCGCGCGCCTGCTCGGTGCGGGGATCGACCTCTATGTCATCGATTGGGGGAATCCGGGCCGGGCAGATCAGTTCAACGATTTCACCGACTATGCCGAGTTCCATCTTGGCGACGCGATCGCCGCTATCCGTACCACCAGCGGCGCGCGCAAGGTGGCGTTGTTTGGGATCTGCCAGGGGGGCGTCTTTGCGGCCTGCCACGCCGCGCGACATCCGGATACTGTCCTGGGTCTGGTCCTGACCGTGACGCCGATCGACTTCCACGCCGACATATTGGATCCGACGCCGGATCAAGGTCTGCTGAACGTCTGGGTCCGCAGCTTGCCGGCCCAGTTGCTCGCCGACCTGATCGACGAGTGCGGCAATCTCTCCGGCCAACTCACCGGGGCTCTTTTCCAACAGCTCACCCCGGCCCGGACCTTGGCGAAATACACCTCTGGCCTGGTCGATCTCGCCGACGATGCCGAGGCGCTGGAGACCTTTCTGCGTATGGAAAAGTGGCTTGCTGACCGCCCCGACCACCCAGGTGCCGCCGCAAAGGAATGGCTGATTGGGCTTTATCTGGAAAACCGTTTGGTTCGGGGCGAATTTCACGTCGCTGGCGAGGCTGTCGATTTGGCGGCAATCGAATGCCCGGTGCTAAATATCTTCGGCGCCGAGGATCACATCATCCCGCCGCCGTGCAGCCGGGCTTTGGGCGGCATCCTCGCCGGCCGCGATTATCAGGAGCTGGAGATCCCGACCGGCCACGTCGGAGTATTCGTCTCGCGCCGCGCCCAGCAAATGGTCGCGCCGGCTATATCAGCGTGGCTTGGCCGCATCGGTTGAACCGTTCTTGTTCACAGCTATATATTGGGCAATTGCATCCGGCCTACCGCAACCTCTAATGTGCCACAATGCGCAGGCATAATGTTCGAGACTGATCGGCGCTGCCCTTCAACGCCCGATCCTACCTTCATGGAGGCTGACTTGGCCGACAAACGTTCCACCCTGATCCCGGGCTTGACCTGGCGTGCACTGGCGCCGCTCGCGCTGTCAATTGCGTTGATGTTGCCCACGGCGATTCCAGCCTCCGCCCAAGGCCTTAACGGCATTGCAGGCCCCTATCTGGCGGCTGAAAGTGCCGCCCGTCGCGGTGATATCGCCGAGGCCGCCCGGCTCTATACCCAGGCGCTGACCCGCGATACCGCGAATGCCGACCTGATGGAGCGCACCGTCACGTATCAGATCGCCTCCGGTCAGATCGAACGCGCAATCCCGGTGGCACGGCGGCTCGACGCGCTCCGGCCAGGGCATCATCTTGGAGTTCTGCTCGAGGCAGCCGACGCGCTCAAGCGCAACGATCCGCTCCAGGCGCGCAGTCTCCTCGCTACCAGGACCACCGATGCCGGGCCATTCGTCGGCCAGCTGATCGATGTTTGGGCAGCCTTCGACGAAGGCGAAATCGACACAGCGCGGGATCTGCTGACCGCGCTGGAAACTGCCGGAACCGGCGGCTCAGCCGGTGAGATAGTCGTTGCTTTTCATCTTGGCCTGTTGGAATCCGCATCAGGCCGTGACGCCGAAGCCATCGTCGCCATCGACCGAGCAACCGAACGCTCCGGCAACGCCACCCTGCGGCTCACTCGCATTCGTGCCGGTGTGCTGGCACGGCTCGATCGGATCGACGAGGCGCGCGCCGCGCTGGCCGAGCGATTGGCGCAAACCTATGGCGACCGGCGGCTTGAGTTGCTTGCGCGTGACCTTGAGGCCGGCAAGATCCCGGGACCGGTTGTCAAGACCGGAACCGAGGGAGCCGCTGAATCGCTGTACGGCGTCGCCGGCTACCTGGCACG
>Ga0307379_10002504_pt1 | contig 27188 bp, 17 predicted proteins | sample UN2MG_FD_202237 | JGI IMG/M metagenome (GOLD analysis project Ga0307379, IMG submission 202237) | Soil microbial communities from Risofladan, Vaasa, Finland - UN-2 | ecosystem: Environmental > Terrestrial > Soil > Coastal area > Acid sulfate soil | place: Finland: Risofladan, Vaasa | collected...
GGGCTGCATCCAGGTGGGCCATGATAACCGCAACAGTCTGCGGATGCTCGTTCATGATAAAGTTCAATAACTGCGCCGGGTCCACTTTCTTGAGCAGCTTGAACCCGGAGACATGAAGGGCGCTCTGCACCTTGGCCAGAATCTGGGCCGCTCGAGGCCCGCCCAGTGACTGCTCGAGTACTGAGCGTGCGTAATCAATGCCGCCCTGAGCAACATATTCCTGGGCCAGGACCATCTGGTAGAATTCCTCGATTACCTGGTCCGAGACAGCCGAGGAAATATCCTGCATATTGGCGATCGTAATAGAAAGCCTTTCGATATCACGCTCACCCATGTTCTTAAAAATAGAGCTCGAGGCCTCGACACCCAGCGTGACAATCAGAATTGCGGCCTTCTGCAGCCCGGTCAGGCTTTCATAAGTGATTTCAGCCATCAGGCTTGCGCCTCCCTTTGTATGATCAAGGTTTTGATTTAGTTATCGGCAGTAGCAGGTCTTTTATTGATATAAACTATCACCTTTTCCTTTATTCGGGCGCTTTAACTCTCCGTGAAAAAAATGTTATCACAAAGTGGTTATCTCAGCCGGTTGCGTTTAAAATCACCAGATAAAGTCCGAGCAGCTTCCAATGCAAATCGCCTCGGTGCCGTATTGCCGAATAAAGTCGTGTTCTTTCATGGGCATCAGTGTACGGACAATTTTTTGCTCGCAATAAGGACACAATCCCTGCCCGCTGTCAGGCCGGCCCAGTTTATTGAAAACCTCGTAAACAGTACCCCCGCACTTTGGACACGAAAGCTTGTTGACCTTTGATTTACTTGATCCTATTGATTTTCTGGCTTCCGCTCTGGTTTTAAACATCTCCATTTTTCGACTTTTCCTGTCTCTTGTTTTTGGTTTTAAAGCTGTGCTGAAAGAATTTTATACATTTCATTAGTAATTTGTTCCAACTAGACAGCTAATAAACATCCACGGCGCGAATAATGCGACGGAGCATTTGGATGATATGGAGGTCATAACGCACCTGCGGGCCCCCCGGTTCAGCCGGAGCATTCGACAGCCCGGAAGGATTATCCCTTCCCTTCACCGATATGAGGATGGAACCCGCTTTCTTTTCCTTTTGAGATGAGACCTGGGTTTGATTGTCTGACGATCCCATCTGGCTATCCCCCTGACAGATTAGCCTATTAAAAAATAACGAGCTAACCACTGCTTTCTAAAATTGAAGCTTTATATCCATGATATACTCATTTGAACTAAAATCATTAGTACTTTAATCGTTTACGCCCTAATAACTAGGATGCAACTAGAATCAAAAAAAGTCAAGTTTCAGGTGGAAATTTTGACCTGGAGCCTGGAATTCCTTATCTAGTCCTGCAAGTTCAAGGCCAAAAATATTTTAAGGGAGAGACCTTGGATTTGCTGAAAAAATGTTTTAGAGCAGCTCCAGGCCAGGAGAAAAATTCCGCTTTCTTATTTTTTCAACCGTTTTTACTCTATTACTCTGTTAAGTTAATTTTGTCGGGTCGAGACTTTTTACCTGATCTATTTATGCTCCGTAAGCTGTAAGGCTGGAGGACCACCCTGCCCCTGCCCCATGTTCTGTTACTAGCCGGCGATGGGGTGAAAGGACCTACAGCCTACAGCCCACAGCCTATTCAAGTATGACTCAAACCTTTTTAGTCAGTTAATCCAGGCAAGTTATCAGGCTTTTTTAGTTGTCAAAGCACTAGCTCGCCTCTCTTGTATTTATGAGACAGGAAAACTATTTTATTGAATTAAAACCGTGATTTATGTCTGCAGTATAATCAGGATTCAGGTCAGCTCTGAAAACGGCCTCCCGTAATCTTGTATTTTCGATGTGCTGGGCTAGGGATAATCGCAGTCTGCCATAATTAAATTTTCCAATAATTCAAAAAAACAGGGGGCGGTAATCATGATATCGCTCAATCGCCGTGGATTCTTGAAAATCTCCGCGTTTGCTGCCGGAGGATTTTCGAGCGTAATTTCGGGATTGAAAACAGGCAGCCTGCTGGCAGCCGGGCACCAGCCGATAACTCAGGAAGCATGGGAAACTCTGGCTGCCAGTCTGGCCCGAATCCGCCCGGAACACCCAAGGCTCCATTTCAATGCCGCGGGAAAAGAGGAATTGCGCCGCCGGGCGGACAGGACCCACCGCCGGTACGCAGAGATACTTTTCCAGTGGATCGAGCGAAACCGGAACTGGTCGCCCTCGATGACGCTCGGGGAATCAGGCAACGAAGTCGCCCTGGAACAATGCGGAGCATTTATTACCAATGCCGCGCTGGCCTACGTGGTGAGCCGCCGGGATGAGTACTTTCAGCTCTCACGGCGCTGGGCCTCCGAGATGTGCGAACATCCCGTAAACGGGGCAGACAACTACGGCTACGGCATTTATGCCGCCGGGCTGGCCCGCGCCTATGACTGGCTTTACCACGATCTAAAATCAGGAGAGCGGGAAAAGATCCGCAAGACTCTTGCAGACCTGGTGGGACAGCTTTATCAGCGCTCTTTCCCAGGCGCGAGCGGAGAGTACTGGTGGGCCCAGGCCTATATCCATCACGACCACTGGATTCCTGTGGGCGGATACGGCGAGGCGGCCATGGCGCTGTTGGGTGAAACAGAGGAGGCGAGTCTCTGGGCCGCCCGGGCCAAGACTGATTTCGATTACGCCCTGTCCTGGCTCGGTGAGGACGGTGCATGGCATGAGGGGGCAGCGGATTGGTGTTACACAGTGGCGCCGCTGTTGTGGTTCTACGGCGCCTGGCAAAGCGTTGTCGGCGAAAATTTGCACGATGTGCCCTGGATCAGGAACACCGCTGCTTACCGGCTCTATCATTGGCTGCCGGATGACAGCTATATCTATCTCAATGATTCTTTCCGCAGCGGAAGGTACAACACAAGTGGAAGCGCCTCCTGCCACCTCCTGCGCAGATTAGCCTCACTTTTTCGTGACAGCCAGGCCCAATGGCTTGCCGGGCGCGATGAGGCTTTCGACCTGAAGCCCGGTCCCAAGGGGGTTTACCAGGCCCCTTACGAAGGCCTGTCTTTCAGGGGCGATCCAACCGAATATCCGTATCCTGATTCGCAGTGCACGGCCTGGAACCTGCTCTGGTATGACCCCACAGTCGAGCCTGCGCCGCCGGATAATCTCCCGCTCGCGCGGCACTTCGAAAACGAGGGCGTGGCGATTCTGCGGACAGGATGGAATAAAGATTCGGCGGCAGTCTCACTGGCCTGCGCCCCTCTGGCCGGACAGCGCTCCGCTGAGCGCATACGCCGTGGTGAACAGCTCAGGTCTTCCAATTACGGCCACGCTCATGCTGATTACAGCTCGTTTACCTTGTTTGCTCGCGGGGCCTATTTTATCGTTCCGCCGGGCTATGCCCGGCGCAGCAGCGGGTTCCAGAACGTAGTCAGTGTCAACGGCGCCGATTTTTCGATTGACCCCTCGATTAACGTGCGTATCCTGGCCTTGCGGGCTGAGAGAGGGTTTTCCTACTCAGCGGTCGATGCCACCGAAGCCTTTCCGCCCCAGGCAGGGGTTCAGCAGTACCGCCGCCACCTTCTGCTTCTCCACCAAGGCTGGATGATCCTTTTCGATGACCTGCTGCTGAATGAGGCAGGAAGAAGAAACAGGTCTTATAACCGCTTCTCCTGGGCCGTACACAGCGATCCCTCTACCCATACGCTTTCCAGTTCAGAAAACACGGCGGTCTGGAAACCGAAAGCAGGCAAGGCTGCCGTACTGAATCTATACTTGTTGGAACCATCGGATTTCGCCTGGGAACAGGCCCTTTTGCAGTCTGTGAGCGGGAAAAATATGCTGGAAGCTCTCCGTCTTACACGCCCGGAATTTTACTCGAGCGGGATGAGAGTCCTCTCTGCCTGGTCGTGGCAGGAATCTCCGGAAACGCCCGCACTGCTGCGCCATCCCGAATTTCTTGCAGTGATCTGGAGCAAGACCCCTGAGTCTCCTGCGATCGGGTTTGCCCTTTCGGCCGGCCTGCCGCGCGAGCTTTCCCATCCTGATTTGGGCCACCGCAAGTTATTACTGTTCGGCTGCGATCCGGACCGTCCTGATAACTTTATCGTGATCGAGGATGGCAAAGTGAAATGAGGGGTGTTTTTTCAGACAGGATTTACGGTCATTTAATCTGTAAACAACTCCAGTGCAGTAATCAGGCCTGGTCTACCAATATTATTCTACCTTTACATCGAAATTCTATTATACTTTTCCGAAGTATTTCGAAAATTTTGTTCAGGCAATAGTACGATATGGGCCGCAGGGGCGGTTTGACGACCGCCCCTTGTGGTTATAAAAGAAGAAATGGTATTGTCTATGGAAACTTCAATATGAATAAAATACAATCAACAACAGGACCAAAAACCGGGCATACAGGAGGTGGTTGCCATGACAAGCAGGGAGATTGTTTCAGCGGCTCTGAACCATAAACCCTCAGGCAGGGTGCCCATGGATTTCGGGGGAACCGCGGTGACAGGGATGCATGTGAGCTGCGTGGCCGCTCTGCGCGAATATTACAGTCTGGAAAAGAGGCCGGTAAAAGTCCACGAACCCTACCAGATGCTCGGCTGGATAGATGACGACCTGAAAGAAGCTATCGGTATTGACCTCGAGGGCGTGATCACCAGGAACACCCTTTTCGGTTTCGCCAATGAACGGTGGAAGACCTGGAGAACTCCCGGTGGACTGGAAGTCCTTGTATCGGAAGATTTCAACACCACAGTGGATGAAAATGGCGATACGCTGATCTATCCCGGCGGTGACATGAACGTTCAACCGAGCGGCAGAATGCCCAAGGGAGGCTATTTTTTCGACTCGATTATCCGCCAGGAACCGATCGATGAGGAGAGCCTGAACCCTGAGGACAACCTGGAGGAGTTCGGCCCGATATCGGAAGAGGAGCTGGCCTGGTTCGCCAAGCAGGTGAAAAGGGCCGCAGCCACGGACAGGGCCGTGATCGCCACGCTGCCAGGCACGGGGTTCGGTGATATCGCCCTGGTTCCGGCCCCCTTTTTGAAACACCCCAAAGGCATCCGTGATGTAGCGGAATGGTATATCTCGACTGTCACCCGTGTCGACTATATCCATGCTGTATTCTCCAGACAAGCTGAATACGCTCTCGCCAACCTGGAAAAGCTCTATCTGGTTTTGGGAGACAAGGTCGATGCAGCCTTTGTCTGCGGCACGGATTTCGGGACCCAGCTTTCCACATTCTGTTCCGCCGGGACTTTCAAAGAACTGTATCTGCCTTACTATAAGCAGATAAATGGTTGGATTCACAGGAACACAGGCTGGAAGACATTCAAACATTCCTGCGGCGCAGTTGAGAGTTTCATGGAGCTTTTTATCGAGGCGGGATTCGATATCATCAATCCTGTGCAGTGCTCGGCTCGAGGGATGGAGCCTGAAAAACTGAAAGCGCGTTACGGTGACAGGCTGGTTTTCTGGGGCGGCGGGGTGGATACTCAGGCTACCCTTCCTTTTGGCACTCCGGCCGAGGTGCGTGAGCAGGTGCTGCGGCGCTGCGAGATATTCTCTCAAAACGGCGGCTTCGTTTTTAATTCCGTGCACAATGTCCAGGCCAAGACACCGGTCGGGAATATTGTCAGCATGATCGATGCAGTACACGAGTTCAATGGCAGGCGCTAGAACTTGATTGTCAACGCTGGATAGAGAGGAGTTTATGGATAGCTTTTCCCTGGCCATTTTCGATATAGGCGTTTTCGTATTCTATTTTGTCGCCGTTGTGTCTTTCGGTGTGGCAATAGCGCGCAAGGAGAAAAAGACTTCCCGGGAGTATTTCCTCGCCGGGGACCGTCTCCCCTGGTACGCAATCGGGGCCTCGCTCACCGCCTCGAATATCAGCGCCGAGCACTTTGTCGGCATGATCGGCTATGCTTATGCGGCGGGCCTGGTGGTGGCGAACCTCGAATGGGGAAACTGGTACACCTATTCCCTGCTGGTCTGGATCTTTCTGCCCTACTATATGCGGAGCGGGCTGTATACCATGCCCGAATTCCTCGAGCGGCGCTACAACCGCACCTGCCGCTACCTCTACGCTGTCAGCACGCTCTTGACCTATGTGCTCGCGTTTTTAGCCGCTATCCTTTACGCAGGCGCCCTGGTGCTCGAGGCCCTGTTCGGCCTTCCTCTGGTCTATGGCGTGCTGCTGATTGCTGTCACGACCTCGATCTACACTGTATACGGCGGCCTGCTCTCTGTTGTCTGGACCGATTTTGTCCAGTGCATTGTGCTTTTCGCAGGCGGACTGGTGGTGACTTTCCTGGGGCTCAACCAGGTGGGCGGGCTCGGCAACCTGCTGCATGAGCTGCCGCAAAAATTTTTCATGGTCTATCCGACCAGCCACCCCCAATTCCCATTTATCGGAATGGTGGGCTGTGTCCTTTCCTCGAGCACCTGGTATGTCTGCACGAACCAGTTCATGGTGCAGCGCTGTCTGGGGGCGCGGAGCGAGTGGGACGCCCGCATGGGCGGGATATTCGCCGGGTATTTCAAGTTCGTGCTGCCGTTCATAATCTGTCTGCCGGGGATAATCGCTTTCAAGCTACTCGGCCCGGATATCGACCCGAACCATGTTTTTCCGCTCCTTGTCCAGCGGGTGGTTCCGGCCGGCCTCCTGGGTCTGATCATGGCTGGACTGGCCTCGGCTATCATGTCCACAGTTTCCTCGGCCCTCAACTCAGCCAGCACCGTGGCCACTCTCGATCTGATCGTCCCTTTGTTCCGCAAAGGGGAGGCCACGGAGGAGGAGCGGGTCAGTTACGGGCGCTGGATCAGCGTGTTGATCATGGTAGTGGCTGTCTCTTTCGCAATTCTCTTTTCCGTGCGCAAGGGCCAGGTCTTCCTGATAATCCAGAACATCTACGCTTACTTTGCCGCGCCAGTGGCGGCGCTTTTCCTTTTGGGCATTTTCTGGAAGCGGATCACCTCGACTGCGGCCACGGTCACTTTTATCGCCGGGTTCACCCTGAACGAGCTTGTGGACCGCGTGCTTTTCAAGATCGAGCCGTTCTCAAACTATAATGCTTTTTACAACCGGGCGACCATAGTTTTTTTCCTCTCGCTCCTGATTCTCACAGTCGTGTCCCTGGTGACAAAGAAGCCCGACCCGGCTGTGGTGGATAAAATCTGCTGGCGCCCCTCGGACATGCGGCTCAGGGGTGACGGCCGCAGCCCGCACAAGCTTGGCACCCTGGCAGTCGCCTGGGTGGGAATGGTGGTCTGCATCCTGGGGATTTACGCTGCCCTGGGGATTTTCCAGTGGGTGAAGGGATAGGAAATTCTTCTTTATGGAAAGGAGACTCAAAAAAAAATAAATGTTTTGTAGGTGGGCAGTATAAAGATTAACCGGGATCAGGTACAGACACTGATTCGTGAATTAAAACGCGAGGAACGAATATATTCTATGGGTCGTACAAGAGCAGGCCGGTGGCATCCTGGATCTGGTGAAGAGAATAACGCCGGTTGACAACCTTACAGGAATAACATCCAATTAACATCCAATTAACATCCAATTAAGACCCAATAAAAACCCAATAAAATCCAATAAAACCTCTATATAACGCTGTAAGTTAAATAGAATTCACTCAATACATACCTCCATGTTAATATCCTGTATTGGGTCGTCAATCAATTGTCAACCCAATTTTCATGCCCAATCCCACCCAATCCGGTCCGATCCTGTATCGATACAAATTATATCTGTAAACTCTCGCTTTGAATCTCGAGGAAGCTTGCCTGCAAAAAACCCTCAATCAAAATCAGCCGGCCTGTCCGGGTGGCGGTGGTGCTCGAACATGCGGGCCACCTGACCCGGAGTGATCCTTCTGATCGACAGCTCAGGGATCTCATCCTCGGCAAAAAACGCTGTCTCAGTGGTTTCATAGCCGGTCCTGGGCGCTCCGCCCTCCAGCTCGCACAAGAAAAACAGCTTGTATATGTGATAAGGCAAGGGAGGCTTGTGAGCGTGTTTTTCCCGGTCGTAGACCGCAAGCAGCTTGACCGGCCGGGCTTTGTAGCCGGACTCCTCATAAATTTCCTTGACCACGCTCTCTGCCGGCGAATCGCAGATATCGGCATAGCCACCCGGCAAGGTCCAGCAGCCGTCGCTCCGCTCCCGGACAAACAGCAGAGAGTCCCCGCGGAACACGACCCCGCGCACATCGACCTTGGGAGTAGAGTATCCCACCTCTTTCGAGAAAAGCCCGGAAATAATATGAATATCAGCCTCGGAGCCTGCCGCCATTATCTCTGAGGCGATCCGGCGCACGAGCTCGTAGCGCTCGAGGTCGTACGGGTCGCGCGAGAAGGAGAGCCCGTTCTGTGCAACAGCCTGCAAGCGTTTCGCCCACTCCAGCCATCTTGGATCCATGTTTCTCCCTTTTTTCTTGCGGCGACCGGTGCCGCCTGACTATTGTCCAAACACAAAAAATGCTGTATAATCCAGCAATGATAAAAAAACCAGCTTTTCTGAGAGAGCCACCTGTCTGACAGAGGCGCTAAATACGGGAACGATAACTAAATCCTGCCGGAGGGAATAATCACACCCTCGCTTTTCTTTGTAGCTATTATTAGTCGGAAACCGCGAAAGTCAATATAAAAATATCTTGTTCTTCATTGTTTTTTCGGTTTTTACAGCAAGCTTGTCCAGCGGATTACCCAACTTTTACCAGGGAGGTTCTGCAATGAAGCTTGAAAAAACAAAAATCTCGCGCCGCAACTTTCTGGCGAGCACGATAGCGGCTGCAACTGCCGCCTCTGCCATGCGGGTCCTGGGCGCCAATGACCGGATCCGCATGGGAGTGATCGGCAGCGGGAACAGGACGAGAGGGCTGATGATGAATATGAAGGAGATAAAGGATTTCCAGTGGGTGGCGGTGAGCGACATCTGGGACCAGCGCTGCGCTGAGTGGGAAAAGGCCGCCGAGGTAAAGGTGGACAAGTACGCGGACTACCGCAAGCTTCTTGAGCGCAAGGACATTGACGGGGTGATAATCGGCACGTTCGACCATGTCCACGCCCAGATTGCGATCGACGCCTGCCGGGCAGGTAAGGATGTCTACGTGGAAAAGCCGATGACCTCTCTGCCTGAGCAGGGAATTGACGTGGTCCGCGTGGTGAAGGAAACCAACCGCATTGTCCAGGTGGGCATGCAGCAGAGAAGTATCCCGCATTTTGTGGAGGCCAAGAGCAGGTTTTTCGACAGCGGATTGATCGGCGAGGTGAACATGGTGCGCACGATCTGGAACGGGAACTCAGGCTATGTCACTCCTGTACCGCCGGGCATGGAGCGCAAGCCCGAGGGCCTGGACTGGGACGCCTGCCTGGCCTGGCTGCCCAAGATCCCCTGGGACCCCAAGCGCTATTTCAACCGCTTCGCCTACTGGGATTTTTCCACCGGCGGACAGACCGGCGGGCTGTTTGTGCACATGGTGGATGTGGTGCACTGGTTCATGGACATGAAAAAGTGCGAGTCCGCAGTGGCCCAGGGCGGGATTTACTATTACAATGACGGCCGGGACACCCCGGACAACATCAATTTTGTTCTCAAGTACCCGAAAAATGTCAACGTGAGTTTCGAGGCCACGATCACAGACATGAAAAGCCCGGAGGTGGCGGATATCGAGTTTATCGGCACAGGGGGGAGGCTCTCGATCTTCCGCTCGGAATATACCTTTCTCTCGTCCAGGGATGAGAATGACGAGGAGGGGAAGATCATCTACCGGGGACCTTACGGCTCGGCAAAACACCACCTGGCCAACTGGCTCGACTGCATGCGCAGCCGCAAGCAGCCCAATGCCACCGCGGTTGACGGGCACTATTCATCCCTGGCCTGCCATATCGGCAACATGGCTTACAAAGAGAACCGCCTGGTCGAGTGGCGGAAGGAGTGGGATGTATGAGTATCGAAGTCGGTGTGAACATGGAATTTATCCGCTGCGAGGACAAGCCTTTCGCAGTGGGCGTTGAGCGGGCCGCCGAGATCGGCTACAAGTATGTGGAGCCTATGGTACACATGGGGCGGGAGCTGTTGAGCGAGGCGGGTTATTTCCATTCTTTTTCCATGGATGATGACCCGCTGGAGATGAAAGATATCCTGGACCGGAACGGAGTTAAAGCCTCCGGCCTGAGCGCGCACTGTCCCCTGATGCGGCCTGAGATCAGTGTCCCGTACCTTCAGCGGGCGATCCGCTTCGCCGCTGCCATAGGCGCTCCGGTGGTCAATACGGATGAGGGCATCCGGCCCTCCTGGATGAGCGATGAGGAGACATTCCAGGTGATGAAATACACCCTGACCATGGCCCTGAAAACTGCCGGGCGCTACGGGATCTATATCGGGATCGAGCCGCACCAGAGCATTACCCGCAAGACTAAAGGGCTGCTGAAGATTGCCACCCTGGTGGACTCGCCCTTTCTCAAGGTGAATTACGACATGGGCAATGCCTATCTGGGCGGTGAGGACCCGTATGAGGGGCTCAAAGCCGCGCTGCACCTTCTGGTCCACATGCACGCCAAAGATATCGCTATCGAGCAGTCCGAGGCCGAGCGGGGCAAGGTGACCGGCACCCCGGTTGGCTGCGCCTGCGGCGACGGCGTAATAGACTGGCGGAAAACAGTGGCGCTCCTGACTAAGGCCGGTTTCAGCGGTGTCCTCTCGGTAGAGTGCGGCACTCCGGAGCAGGCCGCGCGAAGCCTGAGTCACCTTCAAACCGTGATCAAGGAAGCAGGGGGAAAGTGAAAATGAGAAAACTCATTAATGGGTGCCTGCTTGCCGGAGCGCTCGCTTTCTTGCTCCTGGCACAGCCTGCGCTCTTTGCAGTCGATATGAAGCCTTTTTTCAAGGAGGGCGCGCTCAGGGTCCTCATTTTCTCAGGCCGCAACAACCACGACTGGCGCACCACAACCCCATGCCTCAAGAAAATGCTCCTTGAGACCGGCCGTTTCGATGTCCGGGTGACAGAGGAGCCATCCGGGGTGACAGCCGGGGCGCTGGCCCCGTACGACCTGATTGTCGTGGACTACTGCGGGCCGCGCTGGGGCCTGGCTGCGGAAAAAGCGGTCGAGGAGTTTGTCAGCTCAGGCAAGGGTATGGTGGTGGTGCATGGGGCGATTTACGCTTTCGGCGAGATGCAGATTCTCGCAGACCATCACGTGCGCACCGGGATCACGGAGCCGCCCTGGCCTGAGTATGCGAAGATGGCCGGGGGCAAATGGTCTGACCAGGCCCCTGAATCCGGCCACGGGGACAGGCACTCTTTCAAGGTCAGGTACACTGACAGGGAGCACCCGATCGCCAGGGGGCTGAAAGAGAGTTTTATCGCCACGGATGAGCTGTATCACAATCTCAGGCTGGAGCCTGAGGCCAGGGTCCTGGCCCTGGCTTTCGACGCCCCGGAAACAAGGGGCACAGGCAAGGATGAGCCCATCCTGTGGACTGTGAGCTACGGGCAGGGCCGGGTGTTCTATACAGCACTGGGCCACGACCTGGTCGCCATGAGCGAGCCGGGGTTTGTTGTCAGCTTCGTGCGGGGCTGCGAGTGGGCCTCTACAGGTAAGGTGACCCTAGGCCCTGAGCAAATCCTAGATCACAAGCAGGAGAAAAAACTCAAGCTCCTGGTGGTTACCGGCGGGCATGACTACGACACCGAGTTCTACACCCTGTTCGAGCAGCCCGGGCTTGCCTGGGAACACGCTGTCTCGAACCACGAGGCTTTCTCCTCGGATATCCGGGACAGGTACGATGTCCTGGTGCTCTACGACCTGTCGAACGAGATTTCAGACAGCGAGAAAGAGAACCTGCGAGCGTTCGTGGAAAGCGGCAAGGGAATAGTGGTGCTCCATCACGCAATCGCGGACTATACCTCCTGGCCGTGGTGGTACAAGGAGGTGGTCGGCGGGAAATATCTGTTGGAAGCGGAAGGGGACATGCCGGCATCCACTTACAAGCACGGTGTGGAGCTTTTTGTCACTCCCGCGGCCAGGCACCCGGTCACCGCTGATCTCGGGGCGCTCCATCTGTGGGATGAGACCTACAAGGGGATGTGGATTTCCCCGGAGGTCCAGGTGATCCTCAAGACCGACGAGGTGACCAGCGACGGCCCGGTGGCCTGGGTCAGCCCTTACGGGAAATCGAAGGTGATCTATATCCAGTTGGGGCACGACCGCATGGCCCACCTCTACCCAGGCTACCGCGAGCTGGTGCGCAGGGCCGTGCTCTGGTCTGCTGAGAGGCTCGAGTAGACCGGAAGAGACCTTTAAAAATACCAGGTGAGAGAATAATTGCGATCTGTAGGGTGGTTCGCGAGCCTCCCCTGCGGTAACCCTGTCGATATTTATGAAGAATAGTAATTTAACGCGGATTATTCATAAATTTCAGGGCCTATAATTTACACACCCCGTCGGCTTCGCCGGCACCCCTCTCAAGAGGGGAATTTTGTACTTTCCTCCTGGAGCAATTATTCAGCTCGTAATTTCCTCGTTAAAGTCCCCTCTAATAAGAGGGGAAACAGGGGTGTGTCATATTCTATGCCTCTTGACCCATTCTTCAATGGTTAAAAGCACACCTGTCAAATTCTGTTTCACCTCGGAATCACCAGACCTTAAGAAGTGGAAACCCAATGACTCCAAGCTCTGCTGTCTGCTCAGGTCTTCTTCAGATCTCTCAGCATGGCTCTCACCATCGATCTCGATAACCAGTCTCAACCTGGGGCAGAAAAAATCCACGATATATTCGTCAATCGGCTTTTGACGGTGAAAATCGTAACCGAGCATTTGCTTCTTCTTCAGCCTCTGCCACAAAAGCACCTCGGACAATGTGCTGTTTTTCCTCAGGTTCCGGGAAAGCTCTTTCAGTTTTGGATTGTAGCAAACTTTCATTTACACACTCTGTCCGTTTGCTCCCGGTATTTATAAGGAAGGTACTGTTACACACCCCGCCCGCATGCTGCGGGCACCCCTCTCAAGAGGGGAATTTTGTACTTTCCTCCTGGAGTTATTATTCAGCTCGTAATTTCCTCGTTAAAGTCCCCTCTAAAAAGAGGGGAAACAGGGGTGTGTTATAAGGCTGAAAGAAATATATTCTTAGAAATTTGTGAATAATAAGGGTTAAAGAGCATATAAAGGATTATCGCATTTTAACCCGGAAACAAGTGTAGGGGCGACCGGCCGGTCGCCCCAAATCGATAGTGAAACAATATTTCTCTTACCTTATCACCCGGATTTATCGATCTCATCTACTGCCGGGGCCAGCTTCTCCAGAAGCTCTTTAAGCTCAGGGGGCAGGCCCTCCGGGACAGGCGGCAGCTCCTGCCCTCCGGCAATGGCCTGCAGGAACAGGCCCACAACGCACAAGGGCGGCGGCAGCCCCGCTAATTTAGCCAGGGCCTCCGCAGCTTCCGGGTCAAGAGGCGTTTTTCCTGTGCGGGCAGCCAAAGCGGAACTGGCCAATGCCGTAACAGCCTGCACCAGTTGTTCCGGCAGGCTGCTCTCCTGCCCGGCGGGGCTTTCCCCGTGCCGCAGCTTTTCCACTTCCTTCTTCTTGGCCTCATACTTAGCCTGCCATTTTGCCGCAGCCTTATCATCACCCTTATCACGGGCTATCGCGGCCAGGTTGTAGTAGTCTTTATAAACCTCCGGCAGCCCGAGTTTTTCGTATATTTTCAGGGCTTCCATGGCGTATTTTTCAGCCTGGTCTAGCTCACCCAGCATCCGGTATAAAACTCCCAACTGGAAATATGAAGCAGCCGCAAGGACCTGGTTTTCCATTTCCAGCGAGATCGACAGGCTCTCTTTCACTGAATAAATTGCTTGGCGCAGCAGTGCATCACGCTTTTCGGGTTTCGAGACGCCCTCGGCCCGTGTCTGGTAGAGAACGCCCAGGTTCTGGGCAATGGCAGCCAATTGGGCCCGGTCATTCAGATCATTGGCTAGCTCGCGGCTCCGGTTGTACCAGGCTTCCGCAGCCTCCAGGTGGCCGCGCTCCTGTTCCGAGTTAGCAAGTAAGGTGCAGGTTTGCATCTCACCTGCGAGATCATGGGCGTACTGGAAAAAGGCGATCGCCTGTTTGTAATGCTCTACTGCCCGGTCGTAATTACCAATATCGTCCTGCAAGCCCCCCTGGTATGTGAGAAAAATTCCTTGCAGTCCAAGGTCGCCGACGGCCTGGGCCTCTTTAAAGGCCTCCCTGTAGCGCTCGTCAGCCTCTTTATAGCGCTGCTGTTCCATAAGTATATGGGCGGTTTGCCCCAGTCCAGCAGCTATATTACGTTTTATCCCCAGCTCACGAACAATGGCCAGTGCTCTCTCTGCTGATTCAAGAGCTTCTGCGAGCCGGCCCAAAAGTCTGTAAGCATTTGACAGGTCTCCCAGGGCTGCAGAGAGGTTGTCGCGCTGGTCTTCACCAAGGTGCTCGAAATCGGCGATAGCTTTTTGCAAAGGATCGAGGGCCGGGCCAGGAAGTTCGGCTTCAACATATATACGCCCTAAATAGCCCTGGGCCAAAGCAATCTGGATTGCCGGGTCTGCATCACCTTCCAAATCCTCAGTTTCTAAACGCGTGATAAGATCCTGCAAAGTCCGGATGGCCTCCTCTGCCTGGCCGTGCTGCACAAAGCGGCTCCAGGCGTGTTGCCTGATAGCGTCGCAGGAGGCTTCATTCAATTTGCCACCCACGGGCAGCTTGCTCAGCAACCATTCCGCCAGGCTCGCTTTCTCGCGCAGGCGCCCGGCCCTTCCCAGGTAAAGGCCCAATGTATAGGCCATCAACCAGGCTTCGTAGTGAGCGCCGCGCTGGAAAGCTAAGGAAATGGCGGCCCGGAGGTTGGCCTCCTCCAGGGTTAAATGGGCCATCCCGGCTGCGGGCTGGCTGCCGTGTAAGGCTTTGTCCGCCATTCCTGCTACTTCCAGGTAAACACTGATAAACTTTTTTTCGGAGGTCTCTGGGTCCGGCACATCTTCAGGGCCGGCGGCATAGGGCAGGATCGGGTGGAAGCAGATGTAAGGAGTTTTGATCCACTCGAGGCCTTGCACGCTGACCAGGGCGGTTGACACCAGCTCATCCCGCACAGGCTCCCAGGCCTCTGGAGCTAGTTCTGCAAAATCGAGCAAGGTCATTTCAAAAACTCCGCCCTGGAACCAGGCTAAGTAGGGTAAAACCTGTTGGGCCTCTTTGCTGAGACGCTTTTTTGAAAACTCGAGCGAGGCCAGGAGCGAGCGGTTTCTGGCTTCCGGGGCGTCCGGGTCTTTGAAGCGGTCCAGCAGTTGCCTGAATTCTGTAATGATGCGGGCCGGTTTCAGTGTTTTCAGGTGCGGGGCCACCAGGGAGATCGAGAGCGGATGATCATCCAGGGTTTTCAGCAGGGCATTGATTTCCTCGCGCTCGTAGCCTGGCCGCTCCACAGAGATGCCTTTCAGGTCCAGGATCGCGGCCAGGAGGTGCAGGCTGTCCGGCCTGGCCAGCCCTCCGAGTGTCGTTTCTTTTATACCGGGCAGCCCGGCTTCTGCAGGGCGGCAGGTAACCAACAGGCGACCTTCGGGAGAGCCCTCTCTAAGCTCGCTGTAGAGCTGCATGAGCCGGACGCGGGCTTCCGGGCCGAAAGAGATCACTGACTCTTCACCGGACACAGGCTTTTTTTTGCCCAGTTTCGGCTTTCCGGCGGGCTCTTCGCCTTGCTGGTATATGGGGAGGGTGGACTCGAAGTTGTCCCAGACCAGGAGGATTTTTCTCTTATGGAAAAGCTCCACGGCATCTTCCCACTGCTTTTCAGCCGGTCGGGTGGTGAACTCATCCCCATCCAGGGCCTGGCCGAGGACCTGGACCACCCGCTCGGCGCCGGCTTTCTGCTCGAAGCTGAAAAAGACGGCGGCTTTGAAACGGCCGGTGCGCAGCCACCACAAGGCGGCCTCGCGCGCGAGGGCGGTCTTGCCCATGCCGCCCATGCCGCTCAGGAGCACCGCGGGATAGCCGCGAAATGCGCGCTCCAGCTCGAGCATCTCCATGGCCCTACCGTGGAAACCGTACATGGGCCGGAAAGGGAAACCATGCAGCGCCTGTTCCGCCTGCCTTGAGCCGACCAGAGTGACCCCTGCTGCAGGTCCTGCAACTGCCTTTCTTTCCGGTTTACTGACTAAGGAAATGTCTGGGCCGACCTGGTAGAGCTGCGGAATGAACCAGTCCTGCAGCTTGATAGTCTCTGGATCGGGACCGGGGTGGAGCCAGCGCTCGGGGTTCGCGAAAAGGTGGCGGCGAGCTTCATCCAGGGCCTTGCCGATAGGCACCCCGCCGGCGAGCTCCTGGTAAAAGCGCTCGACCAGGAGCCTGGCAGCCTCGATATGCACGGAGTGGCTGAAAGCAATCACGCTGCCCACGCCGCTTTCCAGCAGGGCCGGGGCCACTGAGCCGACAACCGGCTTGTCCGAGAGGCCGGAGCTGCGGCAGGCCTCGAGCAGGACCAGGGGCACGTTTTGCCCGGAGAGCAGGTCACCCAGTTGCCTGCCGGTTACCAGATCATGCTCTGTGTTTTCTTTTTCAAAGGCCAGGGCGCCCACCCCGGTTTCTGGCAGGTACGTGCCGTGGCCGTCGAAATGTACGATATGGTAAGGCTTTTTATCTTTCCGCGCCTGGGAAATGAGATGCTCTAGTTGTGACAAGGTGGGCGGCTCGCAGAAATCCACAGTCACCAGGCCCGCGGGCAGGGCCTCCAGGGCCTGGAGCAGGGGGGCGATACTGTTGCGGGGATCGATAAAGCCGACATCTGTAGGCCGGCTGACAACGAGCAGCACCCGCAGGGGCAGGCTAAATTTATAATGCCGGGTAATGCCGCTCCCTTCAAGCTGGCGGCGTATAGTCACGCCCTGGAAAGCGAGCGGGCCCTGTTCGTTCCGCATCAGCTCCCAGGGCTGGGCCAGGATATCAGGTGTGATATCGCCGATTGTCAAGAGGCAGTGCCGGCCCTGTTCAACTGCCTCCATCAGGTTGCGGTGAACGTTATTGTTTTTATCGCCTAAGACTGCATCAAACAGGGAATGGCCCCAGTCATCGAGCTTTTTTTCTATGCTCTCAGCCCGGGCGTGGTCGCCTGCTCCCGGGAGCTGGTGGTAAGTCTCCAGGTACCAGCGCATGTCCTCCATATCTTCTTTTTTGAAAGGTAATACTAGTTCAAAAGGTTTTGATTTCGGGCCGTCTGATTCGACCCAACAGGCAGAATACACATCCTGGTTGAGGCTAATAACGAGGCGGATTTGACAGGTTTCCGGCACGGTCATTTCCCTGTTTGATTTGTTAAGACCGGTTATTTTCTCTTAATCCGGAAAATTCATAAAAATATTCCGTTCCTGTTTTTCGTAGGGGCGCACCCGCGTGTGCGCCCGATTACCATCGAAAAATTGCCGAACGGCGGGCGGACACATGGGTCCGCCCCAACGAGTTTTGCGATAATTTTTGAATAATGCGAGTTAACTCAAGCATTTATGGAAGGCTCACGGAATCGTGAACTTAATATTCGCATTTGCCTCTTCAGGCAGCCCGAACCGCACGGTGAGGAGTTCTTTCTGTAGTTCCACTCTCAGATCGACATAGGCCCGTATGCCGCCTGAGCCTGTACCGGCTGCGACAACGGCATAGACAAACTGGCTGCCGTCGAGCGGATAGGCGGCATGTGGTTTGAAAAGCCAGTTCGGTGACGACTCCCCGGCCCCGTACCCCTGGATAACCGGGAACACCTTGCGGTAGGTGATCTTTGCTCCCACATGCCCCAGTTTGGCCTCGAAGCCCGCGAATTTCAGCTCCGGGTCCAGACTGATATCGAACTCGGCCTGGTCTTCAGCACTCAAGCGGTCAGGGTACAGGCTGAACGCGTAAGTTGTGCTGCTGTCCGCACTGCTGTTCTGGGGCCGCAGGTAGAGCGTATGGCATGCTTCGGTAATGGCCGCGAGGCCTCGCGGCTTGCGCAGGGTGCAGGCCAGCCTGAGCAGCCAGAAGTCGGCATCCCTGATGGGCGGGGTCCATTTCCGCCCGACTTCGTTTTCCAGGGCTTCAGAGACAGTCCAGATTTCAGGTTGCCCGAGTGTGGCGACAGGGCGCTCCGGGGCTTTTAAAGAGTAGGTATAAGTGGTTGAGGGTGAAACCAGCTCGCCTTCCCAGGCTATGGATTTGATTTCAGCGGGAGTGATAATGTGCATCGCGGACTCCTGGATGCCTGCCGGGTATATCTTGTGGCTCAAAAGAAAACAGCGAGTATTTTCGAAAAATTCCGTAACTTTCCCCCAAACACTCCTGAACGCTTTCTGTGGGATTTGCAGCCACCTGGTTCTAACCGACTTTCTTTTGACCGCTAGCTGACAGATCCCTCATCGCCGTCAGGGAGGTATTCGAAGCCGTAACTCATGCCGCCGTCCGGAGTCTTGCTGGACCAGGCGAGCTGCGCTTTACGGTCCAGGAGCTGGTCGCCGTGTTCGAACCACATGCGCACTGTAATCGGCCTTCCCATATCGATCCTGACGCCGGTTTTTGAAACATCGACAGTCATGGCTGCGATAATATCCTCAGTCACGTAAAACTCCACATCCTTGAGGATAAACTCCCGTTTGGCCCTTCGCTTGTTCAATCCCTGGCTTTCGTTCATACGCTGTCTCCTTTTAACCTGCATTCCCTGTATCAATCGCGATGTACAGGTTCGTTCGGCCCTATTTTAATCGTATGTTGATTTCTTTTTGGCTTGGATCAAATGTTCACTTGAAGCTTTCTATCTCAATATGACTTAACTCTCCATGAATTATCAAGTGCCTTGTCATTCTGTTTTAAACGTTTTTTGTGTTTTACTAATTTATAATATATTGAGATGATTTAGAAAAGCCTTTTCGCTGTTTATTTTAAGAATCAGGGCTAAAACTGGAAACGAATGGCTCGATTTTCTCCGGCAAGAACATCTTTCAGCATGTAACACAGCGCTCTGCTTCTTTTGTCAAGACAGGAATAACTTGACTGGAATATTAAAATAGTTAAGATTCTAGCCGCATGAACAATGACTTCCCCCGATCAAGTCTCTGTGGAATTTTCAACTAAAAACTTACCCGGAGGAGATAAATGAAGGATTTTCTGGTTATTAGCGCCTGTTTTTTCATGCTTGCTGCCGCCTCTGCATTCGGAGCACAAAAAGAATATTATCAGCCCCAGCGGGCAAGCTGGGTGAACAATGGCCTGATAATCGACGGCCCGAGCCATGAAGCCTATATTTTCCGGGTCAGAAGAGGGGGGGCCGGCGTGTGGACAGATGAATGGGCGCATTTTCTCGACGAGCATAAAGAAAGCACTGTGCTGGCGTACAAGAACGCGGGTGTCGAGGTTTTTCACACCCACGGCTACAAGGGATTCGGCTACCAGGCTGAGCGGCGGGAAATGGAGATGTTGAAAGAGTTGTCTGAACTCGTGCACAAGCACGGGATGAAACTCGATACCTACTGCCAGGTGATGACCATTGTTCCGGAGACTTTTTTTGCCGAGGAGCCCCGGGCCAAAGACTGGGTGCAGCGTGATGACCTCGGCCGGCCGATCCTCCTGACTTATGATTATCAGCAGTCTTATCGCTACAAGCCGAACCTCGCCCATCCGGATTACCGTAAATATTACAAGGAAAAAATAATCAAAACCCTGGTCCAGGAATGTAAGTCCGACCTGCTGCATTTCGACAATTTCGACTGCAACATGGAACCGGAATCAGACCACAGCCCGGCGAATGTGGAGGCCTTTCGCAATTATCTGCGCCGGAAATATACCAGGGAGCAGCAGCTTGAGCGTTTCGGCCATACCAATATCGATCTGATCAATCCGCCGGTCTGGAACCAGACAAACAGTCCGAGAGATATCAGCGTGATCCAGGACCCGGTGCAGCAGGAGTGGATCGATTACCGCTGCTGGGTGATGGCGGACTGGCTGCGTGAGATGAGCGAATACGCCCGCTCTCTGAACCCTGATCTAGCCGTGGACACCAACCCGCACGGACTAATCGGAGTGAACAGGGCCTTTAATGTCGCGATCTGGCATCCCTGGTTCATGAAATATTCCGAGATCACCTGGAGCGAAGAGCCCAACTATGCGAACTACAACGACAAGGGAGTGCTGATTTCCAAGATCCGCTCTTACAAGATGGGGCGCACGCTCGATAATTATATTCTGGCATACACAGGCACTGAAAGGATGATGGCCGAGAACCTGGCTTTCAATCAGACGCTCGGGTATCTCCCCCTTGTCGGTCAAGGGCCGGTGCAATACGGCATGAACAAGAAATATTTGGATTTTTACCGGGCCAACCGGGAGCTTTACACCCGCACGCGCAACCGGGAGGATGCGGCGCTCTTGAGGTCCTATCACACGATGGCTTACGACAATCACCGTGCCGCGCTCGAGGAGTGCATGTTCGAGCAGGCGCTGATCCAGTCACATGTGCCTTTTGACATCATTTTCGACGAGCAGATGGCAGACCTGTCGCGCTATAAGGTGCTGGTGCTGGCTGGACAGAACAACCTGTCGGATGAGCATCTCGAGCGGATAGAGAGGTTTGTCGCCTCTGGCAGGGGCCTGGTGGTGACAGGCTTGACCTCGAGTTTTGACAAGTGGGGCCGCAGGCGTCCCAGGCCGGGGTTAGCGGATGTGCTGGGGATCGATGAAAGCTGGGTTCCCGGGAGCCTTTCCGGAAAGAGTTTTGCCGATCAGACAAAAATAAGCTCAAGCGGACGGGTGGTATACCTGCCGGAGATTATCCCCCCGGACAGGGAGCAGGCTGAGGCCTGGAAAGGCTCGTGGGATGGGGATCTTGGCGAGGGGACATGGATTCTGCCTTCCAACTGGCGGGAGCTTGCCGACGCAGTCCGCCGGGCGGCCGGAGGAACTTTGAGTCTCCAGGTCGGGGTTCCGGACTGGGTGGCAGTGGAACAGGTGGAAAAGGAGGGCCTGATAATGATTCATCTGGTCAACTGCCGCCAGGGGGATATCCTGTCGAACCTGCCTGTTGACCTGGAGCTCGGCGCCGGAAAAAGCGTGCGCAGCGTGCGGGTCGTCTCGCCTGACCGTGAGGGCCGGCAGGAGCTCGAATACACGATCGAGGGCGGCCGCTGCAGGTTCAATGTGCCGCTGCTTGAGGTATATGACGTGCTAGTGGTCGAGTTGGGCCGGAGCTGAGAACAGGGCAGCGATGAAAACCGCGGGGAGCTGTATCTTTCAGTGGCCAAAATTTATGATCTTAATGATAAAAGACTTTTTTCAATGAAATATCAAGCCCTTTGACTGTCAGATTGATGGAGGGAGAGGATATGAGAGTACTCAGAGCCAGGTGCTGGTTTCCAACAGTGATTGCCTGCTTCATACTGATATTATCAAGTTGCGAAAAGAAACCGAAGGTCCCTGAAAAAGAAGCTCCGGTCTGGCAGGTTTTAGGGCCGGGTGGAGGAGGCAGCCACTTCGAGTGTACTGTCAGCCCGCACGATTCGAACTTTGTTTTCTCCAGATGCGACATGACCGGGGCCCAGGTTACCTATGACGGCGGGCGCACCTGGCGCATGTTCAACCTGCGCACAGTGATTTACGACTTCGAGTTCGACCCCAGGGACCCGAACACGGTCTATGCCTCCAATACCGGGCTTTACCTCTCGGAGAACCGCGGGAGGACCTGGAGGCTGATCTATCCCGCTCCGGACAATGTGCTTACCGAGCGGATGGTCGGTGATCACGCTGACCAGTGGTTCGAGACAAAAGACGGCATGCCGGACGGCATGATAGAGAAAATCAGGGTCGACCCCGCCAATATCCGCCAAATCTTTATCGGCCTGGCTCCTCCCAGACAGGTGACTGATATAGCTCCGGCCCGGTTTCTTAGCGACTCGGCTAAAATCCTGATCTCCACTGACCGGGGAGCGAGATGGCGCTTGCTGGCCAGGGTGCCGGGCCACAGTGTGCTGGCTATTTTCCCTGGGAGCTGGAAAAACGAACCGGATAAGATAGTAGTGATCACTGACCGCGCTTGCGCTCGGATTTCAAAAGACACTGGAGAATTAACAGCTCTGCCGCTCCCTGTCGAGCGAATCAGGGCCGCCACAGGAGGCAAAGGCACGGAGGGAAGCATTTTCTATATCCTCTCGGATATGAGACAAGAGGAGGCCGAGATCACAGGCGGGATTTACCGCACCACTGATTTCGGCGAGAGCTGGATCCAGGTGAACCAGGGTCTGCTCGATAACTGGCCTGTCACGGCCAGCCTGCCCTACTTTAAGACCCTGGCGGCCTGCGAAAGCGCGCCTGGCGTGGTCTATCTCTCGGCGCATATCTATATCGACGAGATTGAATGGAAGCCGAACCGGCCGAAAAGGGACAGAAAGTTCGGGATTTTCAAAACCGAGACTGCAGGAGACAACTGGTTCTGGGTCTACCGGGCCAGTGAAGACACTATCTATTCCGACAACTTCACCGGGGCCTGGGAAAACCAGAGCTACGGTCCGGAGTGGGGGGAATCCCCGCACTCTTTCGGGGTCTACCCTGCTAACCCCGATATCTGCTATGTCACAGACAACCGCACCTACCGCACCACTGACGGCGGCGTGCTCTGGGAGCAGATCTACAGCGACGGGCACCCCGACGGTTCCTGGAGCAGCCGGGGTATCGATGTTACCACTACTTACGGCGTGCATTTCGACCCGTTCGACAAAAACCACCTGTTTGTCACTTATACGGATATCGGGCTGTGGCACTCGTTCAACAGCGGCAAAAGCTGGCTCCACTCGCTCAGGGGAATACCGCGCGAGTGGATAAATACCTGCTACTGGCTGGTTTTCGACCCGGAAGTCAAGGGGCGGGTTTTCTCTGTAAGATCGAACTGCCATGACCTGCCCAGGCTGAAAATGTTCCGTTCCGGCAGTCTGTCCAGGGGGGAATACCAGGGAGGCGTGGCTGTCTCGAATGACGGCGGCCTGAGCTGGCAGGTGAGCAATAAGGGGATCCCTCCGAACACTGTCTGCACCCATATCCTGCTCGATCCGGACAGCCCGGCGAACTCACGGACCCTTTATATCTGCGGTTTCCACAGTGGCGTGTACAAGTCCATAGACGACGGCAGGATCTGGAAGAAAGCCTCGAACGGCCTTGGCCCGAATCCCAATGCCTGGCGCATGGTGCGCACTCCGGAGGAAACCCTTTACCTGGTAGTGGCCCGCGGGCTGGAAAACGGGGAGATTACGGACGGCGCTCTCTTTCGCAGCGATAACGAGGCGGAAAGCTGGCGTCCAGTGCCCCTGCCCGAGGGGGTGAACGGGCCGAACGACCTGGTCTGTGATCCCCAGGACCCGAAAAAAATGTACCTGAGCTGCTGGCCCAGGCCCAAAGACGGAAGAGAGCAGGGCGGGGGTCTGTTGTACTCTCCTGATGGGGGCGAAACCTGGAGACAGATCTTCTTCGAGCGCTACCATGTCTACGCCGCAGCCGTGCACCCGGAAAAACCGGAGACTATTATAATCAACACTTTCGACAGCGCCGCCATGCGCACCAATAACCGCGGTGTCAGCTGGTACCGGCTGGATGGCTATGATTTCAAATGGGGGCACAGGCCCGTTCTCGATCCTCACAATCCCGACATGCTCTACCTGACCACTTTCGGCGGCAGCGTATTCTACGGCCCTGCTGACAGGGTTCCCGGGCAGGTCGAGGTTATCGAGAACCTGCCGATCCGGTGAGGAGCGGCGAATATTTTTATCAAATGTGAATATCGGCGTGAGATGAGCGGGGCCGGCATCCTTTTTGCTTTAGATTAAGCAACTCAAACCCCCATCCCTGGCGGTTTTGCAAAAAGGGTGCCGGCCCCGCCCCCGCCTGTCCGACCCCCGGTGTCCTTATCAACTGAACATCCACCCGCTCGTTATTCCAGGCCAGGCACACGGATGTCCGGACGGATTTCGCGGAAAAAGCGCTGCCGCATGTTGCCGAGCCACTGGTCCGGGTGCGGCTCGCTGAGGTCGATATCCACTGTTGCCACGCCCGGGCGCTCTCTGGCCTCGGCGAGCAGGCTGCCCCACGGATCGTGGATCGTGCTGGCCATGTCATAGCCGCAGATTACCAGGTAGACCTGGTTCTCTATGCACCTGGCCCTGGCCAGCACCGGATTCCCGCCCCAGATCGGGGCAAAGATAATCTCCGCGCCCTGCACTGCTAGAGCCCTGGCCGGGGCCGTATACTGAAGGTCGAAACAGATCATCATCCCGAGACGGCCGAAATCCGTGTCGAACACAGGGTATGAGTCCCCCGGACTGACACCGGTTTCAGTCTCCTCGCGGGGGATATGCACCTTGCGGTACTTGCCGGCAATCTGTCCCTGGCGGTCGATCAGCACGGAGGTGCAGTAGACTGCAGGGCCATCCCGCTCCCCGAGGCAGGCGACAATATACATGTTCCACTTTCCGGCCACCTGGGAGAGCCTCTCTGTTGTCGGGCCGGGGATCGGCTCTGCTATGTCGGGATAGATCACTCCTCTCACCCCGATCAGGTTGATCCCCTCGCCCAGGCAGACAATATCACATCCCTTCTTGCCGGCTTCCTCGGCAACCAGGGCGAATTCCTCGACACTTTCCTCGCTCCTGGTGTGGCCTGCGGGACGGCAGTTGACAGTTCCCACACGCACCATGCGCCTGGGAGGTTTCGGCACTTGCCCCAGGGATATCCCATCCCACCAGACAGTGCCCTGCTCGCAGAAGCGCAGGTAAAGCTCGATCCGCGCACTCACAGCTCCCTCAGGGGCCAGGAAAGTGCCGGCCAGCTTGCGCCACTCTCCCCGAAGGTCGCTGTCCGGCACATATTCAGGCTGGCCCACCCGCTGATCTTCCGGGCCGCGCCAGTCGAGACGGGCGATAACCTGGTATGCGGGGTTGGGAACCCCGCGGGCGCAGTAAGAGGCTTCGAACCTGTAATAACCGCCCCCCTGTATGCCGGGTACGAGCTTGCGCCAGCAGCCATTGGCCGCGCTGTTAGAGGCGCTCGAGATACCCAGGCTGCCGCTCCCGCCCAGGCTGGGAAACCCGGCAATGAAAAAATCCGGCCGGATCTCCTCCCGCTGGCTCCAGCATGCCCAGCCCGCCGGAGTCCCGGCGCCTGGTTCCGTATCGAAAGAGGAGGCCTCGAAAATAACCTTTGCCTCAAGTCCGAAAGCCCGGCCCGCGGCGGCTGTCAATAAAAGGAGCGCCAGGATACACAGGCTGACACCGCCAATCAACAGCGCAGACAGGTAATGAACAAAAATATTTCTTTTAGACCTGGTTGAAAAAGTTTCCGGTTGCATGGCAGGCTCCGTATCTGGATTGAAATTTTGTGTTCAGGATATTTGCACTCTTGATGATGCCGCAAGTATGAAGCGCAAATAGGGATCGGTTTATAATATCCTGGTAGTCCTTTTAATTAGTGGCAATTCAGCTTACCGGTTGTCCACTACCCGATTGCCTGGGTTCAGGCCTCTGAGCGAGACAGAACCGCCTGAGAGGAAATTGTCTTTGACCAGGCTGCTCTTGAGATTTTCAATCAGCATACATGAATCGCCTTTAGAGGCGATAATGGTATTTTCCGAAACATTTTGCCTTTCCCCTGAGAGGATCAATCCATAACCAGCGCCCGGGGCAATGAGATTGGCGCTAACCAGATTTTCCCGGCCCTCCAGGTGAAATCCCCGGCTCACTGTCTCCCCGGGCTTGAACGCGCCCTGGCTCACAGTGTTGCCGGTGAAATTGTTCTGGAATGACTCCTGGTCATTGTAAAGCGCCAGGCTGTCATTGCCTTCGAATACGCACCCGCTGACCGTATTGTACCGCGAGCGCTCGAGCCGTACCCCGCCGGTGAAATTGTGGCGGATCAATCCGGCTGAGAATGCTGTGCCGAAACTGTCCCGGAGGACCAGGCCCGGCTTTCCTCGACCATATTGCCGGAAAGGGTCGAGCCGCCCATCCGGTCGAGAACTATGCCGTCCCCGCGATGGTCATCCAGATCGTTCCCGCTGGCGATAAGGTTGTAGCCATCGATCGCCAGGATACCCTGCCGGTAGTTTTCTTCAAGCTGATTGGCTGAAACAACGATATCGTGGCTGCCCTCCATGCGGATGCCGGCCTGGCGGTTATAGCTGATATTGCACGACTGGACACGCGGGTTCTCGTAGCAATAATAAAGGTTTAAACCATTCCCGCCGTTGCGTACCAGCCAGAGTTTCTCGAACAGGCTGTCATAGCAGTGATCCGCCAGGATCCCATCGCCTCCCCTGCACAAAGTATCCTCTCCCTCAGGCCAGGCCCCGGCCTCCCATACCGCCGCGCTGTCGCCGGTGATACACATGTTGGATATGGTCACCCCCCAGAGTGGATTATTTTCCGGGTCTCTGTCGCTGCGGGCGATAATCGCCGGCTTGCCCTCCCGGTTTTCATTAAGAATGACAGTGCCGCGGCCCTTGCCCTCGAGCGTTACATTGCTCCGGCGGATGCGGACCGGTTCCTGCACCTTGTGGATCCCGGCCGGCACTGTTACCGCGCCGCCGCTCTCGGGCAGCGCGTCCAGGGCGGCCTGGATACTTGGGAAATCGCTTGAATCAAGGCTTGCGGCCTGTCGGGATTTCTTGATACAGCCAATACCCAATGTCAGCGCCAATATCACGGCGGCTGTGGATAGTGCAGTGACTAACTTTGGCATATCAGCCCCCCTGCTGTCGCGGTTAATGACGGGAATATCTTATTAGCACCGGAATGATTCAGCTCTTTTGCAATTGACGGAAAATTTGAAAAACAATGTGCGTGTCGCCAGGGCCAAAATTAACGCTCTCGGGCCGGCAAATCAAACGGGAATTTCGTATTTTTCCCTGATAGAGAGGTTTCTGCCGGAGCTTTATTGAACCGCCGGTGAAAACCTGTTTCCCTCTCCCGATCACTTTTGTCCAGGCCCGCCTTTGCGCCTGGCCTTCTGTCATCCTTCTGATTGACACAATATTCCACCGGGTATACAATTCTACTACTCAGGTTATTAAATTGTTTGCATCTATCCGTAAAGGTAATTTTATTCTTCTTTTGGTGGCAAAAGAAGCAAAACCATTTCTTTTTAAACAAAAAGAAACAAAAGTTAAT
>Ga0307379_10002505_pt1 | contig 27172 bp, 23 predicted proteins | sample UN2MG_FD_202237 | JGI IMG/M metagenome (GOLD analysis project Ga0307379, IMG submission 202237) | Soil microbial communities from Risofladan, Vaasa, Finland - UN-2 | ecosystem: Environmental > Terrestrial > Soil > Coastal area > Acid sulfate soil | place: Finland: Risofladan, Vaasa | collected...
GTTAACTCAGGCATGTTTCGAGGACGTCTACTCATAGAGGCACCTCCCATAAAAGGGTTGTACCTCAAATATAATTAAAACTCATCTTGAACGCAAATTGGTATAAGCATTAAAATAATTTACTCACCGAGAGTTCTGCCGATAGCTCTGGCGATAATCTCCAGTTCTTTCATCAACTTGTCAAACTGCTCGGGATACAGGCTCTGGGCTCCATCGCTCCAGGCCTTATCCGGGTTTTGATGGACCTCGATAATGAGCCCGTCCGCCCCTGCGGCAATCGCTGCACGGGCCATGGGCAGCACCTTGTCCCGGATGCCGGTGCCGTGGCTGGGGTCGGCGATAATCGGCAAGTGGCTCAGTTTTTGCACCACCGGAATGGCGCAGATATCCATGGTATTGCGGGTATAGGTCTCGAATGTGCGAATTCCCCGCTCGCAGAGAATGACATCTTCATTGCCGCCGTAGAGGATATATTCCGCTGACATAAGCAGCTCTTCAATTGTGGCGGAAAGACCGCGCTTGAGGAGGACCGGCTTTTTCACCTTGCTGAGACTGCGCAGCAGGGTGAAGTTCTGCATGTTTCTTGCGCCGACTTGAAAGATATCCACATAATCCAGCATCATGTCAATCTGGTTCGAGTCCATAACTTCAGTGACAATGGCCAGATTGTATTTGTCCGCAGCCTTGCGCATCAATTTCAAACCCTCTTCGCCCAGGCCCTGGAAACTGTAAGGTGAAGAGCGGGGTTTGAAAGCGCCCCCGCGCAGGATCTTGGCCCCGCTTCTGGCAACCAGGCGGGCGATTCCCTGAATTTGCGGGCCGCTTTCGACCGCACAGGGACCGGCCATTACCACCACCTCCCTTCCCCCGATCGTCACATCGCCTATTCTTATTACAGTGTTGTCAGGTTTGAACTCCCGGCTGGCGACTTTGTATGGCGCGGAGATACGAACGACCTCATCCACACCTTCCATGACCTCGAAATCGCGGGTATCAAGCTGGGAGGTGTCGCCAATAGCGCCGATCACAGTCCGGTCATGACCTGTGGAGCGATGCGCATCCAGGTTAAGCTCCTCAAGTCTCTTGATGACCGATTGAATCTGCTCCTCGGTGGCATCATGCCTCATGCTGATTACCATTGCCCATCCCTTTCTCACATGTTTCCCGCTCCAGACTGCGGGTTTCATCGATAATACGCTCGAACAACCGCCTGATAGCTAAGTCGGACAAAGGACCCTGATTATAACTTTTTACATGGTTGTAGATCTGGTTCTCTCTTTGGGGATTGTGTACCGGTAATCCCTTACGCAGTTTTATTTTGCCGATTTCAATGGCGTATTCGGCCCGGCGATTGAAAAGCTCGATAAGTTTTTCATCAAGCTCATCAATTTCCAACCGCCAATCATCAATGTCTTTTTCCATGGGGGCAAGCCTTTTATGCTGAGCAGCGGTTTGCGGACATTAAACAAACCTTTTGGCGAAATAATCTAATGCTGCATTCGAACAAGCATTTAAAACTGTATCGCGGAAAAAAAAACCACTATCGGGTTTGATAGTGGGGCTCTATGGTCCGGCAAAGATATTTCCGTTTGCGACTATATTCACCTCACTATTAAACAGGGAACATCGCGAAAAAGGCGGTATCGCAACAATGTAATAAATAATCCCCACATTTGCTACCACCTCCGGAAATTGTAAGTTTCAGATTCAACGGTAAAGATAATTAATTTTATTTTAATCAAACAGAGCGATAGAGTCAAGAAATTTGATCTAATATCCATAAATCAAATTTTTTTGCTCGAAGCGTGTATCCTTTTGGCCTGATCTGCAAAGAGTAGTCCTCGACCCGGATAATGTTCCGACCCTCTTGCTGAGGAGGCTTTCTGCTTATCACGCAAGCATGCCACCCAGCATTTTGGCGGTTCTTTAAAAGGAAAATTTGCCGAAATCTTCCGGGTTCATTTTCCGCAGGGTCTCCCGCAGGATTTCGGGATCGTACTCTTCTGTCTGGGTGACAGTCTTAGGCATAATTTTGCTCGCACTCTCCAACAGCTCGTCGGTAGTATGTATCGGAGCGTTCATGCGCAGGGCCAGAGCGATCGAATCAGAGGGCCGGGCATCAAGCTCGAAGCGTTTACCTTTATGGTTCAGATAAATACGCGCGTAATAGGTATTTTCCTTTAGCTCGTGGATATAGATGTACTCCAAGACAACCCCTAGCTCGAGCAGGCACTGCTTGAAAAGATCATGAGTCAGCGGCCGCTTGAACTTGACACCTGAGATTTCCATGGCGATCGCACTTGCCTCGCTCGGCCCGATCCAAATAGGCAGTACCCGTTCCCCGTTCTTCTCTTTGAGTAGAATTACCGGAGAATTGTTGGAGCTGTCTATACCCAATCCTGAAATAGTAAGTTCAATCATCACACACTCTCTCTTGAGTGAAAAGTATTAAAGCACAGCAAGCAAAAGATCCTAACCGCCCAAGACAATCAAGGATGCCTGAAACATGCGACAAGCGGGAGAGCCAGTTTTCATCCCTTTTTTTCCCCCGGCTGCGCGGTTTTCTCAGGTTCCCATAGTCCAGCTGGCCAAATATTTTTCCTGTTCCGGCGTAAGCTTGTCGATAGTGATCCCCATGGATTTCAGTTTCAGCCCGGAAACCCATTTATCAATCGCCTCGGGAACTTCATATACGCGAGGCTTTAATTCGGCATGGTGTTTGACCGCGTATTCTGTAGTTAGAGCCTGCACGGCAAAACTCATGTCCATTACGGATGCCGGATGGCCCTCGGCGGCTGCGAGATTGATAAGCCTTCCCTCGGCAAGGACAAAGATTTTCCGGCCGCTTGAGAGGTAGTAGGCATCAACATTCCGGCGGACATCTTTTTCCACCCGCCGGGAAATTCCGGCCAGCCCTGGAAGGTCGATTTCCACATTGAAATGTCCGCTGTTACAAACCACGGCCCCGTCTTTCATCAGCTCGAAATGCTCGGGACGGATCACATTGATATTGCCAGTCAGAGTGCAGAATAGATCTCCTATTTTAGCCGCCTCTTCCATACTCATCACCCGGTATCCATCCATAACCGCCTCGATAGCCTTTACCGGATCGACTTCAGTGACTATCACATTTGCACCCATCCCCCGGGCCCGCATGGCAAAGCCTCTTCCGCAGTAGCCATAGCCTGCGGCCACCACATTCTTGCCGGCGAGCAGAATGTCTGTGGCCCGGATAATGCCATCCACCGTGGACTGGCCTGTGCCGTAGCGGTTGTCGAAAAGATGCTTTGTCATGGCATCATTGACCGCAAATACCGGGATTTTAAGGGCGCCGTCAGCGGCCATAGCCCGCAGGCGAATCACTCCGGTTGTGGTCTCTTCCATACTACCCATAATGCTGGTTGTTTGTTCGGGGTATTCTGCATGAATGGTTGAAACCAGATCCGCACCGTCATCCATGGTCACAGATGGCTTATGCTCGATAGCGCTCCTGATATGGGCGTAATAAGTATCCTTGTCCTCGCCCCTGATAGCGAACACTTTAAGCTTGTCGTGTTCCACCAGGGAAGAGGCCACATCATCCTGGGTGCTTAACGGGTTCGAAGCGCAAAGGAGCAGATCTGCGCCACCGGCCTTCAGCGTGCGACACAGATTGGCGGTTTCTGCAGTGACATGCAGACAGGCGCTCATCCTTACACCGTCAAGCGGCTTTTCCCTGGCGAAACGCTCTCGTACAAGACGCAAGACCGGCATATCCTGGTCAGCCCAATCAATACGCTTTTTACCTTCCGCGGCCAATTGAGGATTTTGGATGTGATAGTTCATTTACACTCCGTTTTGATATGTTAATTCCATTATAGAGCTAATCGACCGAAATAACAAGTGGTCTCCCTTGGTCTCAATGGTCTATCTTTTCAAGAGATCGGAAATTCCATCTTCCTAGGCAAGTCTTTATGTTTAAGCCTGGGCCCTGGGAGCCTAAAAAAGCAAGGTGCCGGAATCTCGATCCGAGAATAAATAAACCGGCAGTTTCTCGCGTGTCTTTTCGCTCCGCGATAGGACTGCCGGCCTGCATTTAAAAGCTCATTTAGTCAAGCTCTTTTTTCAGAGAAGCTCCCGGATAATTTTCGCATTGCCTTCATCCAGGATGATCATTGTCGAATCCGTATCGCTGCTCGGCAGCTCGAAACTCCAGAGCAATTTTTCATTGGTAGTTCCGGGTCTTCTTACCTCTGTGTGCAGCCACCATTTCCCGTAAGGCAGAACCAGCTTTTTAACCATGCAGTCTTGATCCGTTGTCTCTACTTTAGTTTGGAGTTCCGGCGGAATCTTTTCCTTGAATGCAGTAAAGCCTTTATAAGCCAAAGCTTGCCAATCTTTTAACTTTAAATCATATACGCTTTTGGTCTCCAGGTACTGACTGTGAATATCGTGCAGCTCATCGGACAATGCTTTAAAGTCTTTCTCAATTTTTATGAAGATCGGATATTTTTTCCGGTACTCGATTGACTTATTGTCCAATTTTTCAAGTTCTTCCCGAAGCGTATCGACCGAATCCGCCATTATTGTGCGGTGTTGAAGTGCGCTCTGATAAGTTTCCAGGATGGCCATTATTTCTGTGGAGTCCGGCCGGGGTCCCGGATTATTGACTAGCACAAGGCTATCGAGAATCGCATAGTAGTCGTAAGATGAAAAATCGATTTCGACTCCCTGGCAGGGAACCTCGATTCCAAAAAGCTGGAGCTGGATATAATAAGTAGTTCTGGTCGAACAACCTGTAATAAGAAACAGAACAGCCGCGAAAATATAATATTTTGAACGACCTAAAAGCATGGTATAAATCCTCCGGAGACTTGGGGAATGGTCAGGCCCGCAACTGTTCTTTGGCCCAGAACTGTATTTAAAAGGGAATAAAATATTAAACATGCCTAAATAATTGCGGTTCCCTAAAATGTCAAGCATAAATGTCGATTCTATGGCCGGCAACATCGAGCCCGCTTTTAAGAGAGATCATCGTATTGATCGCGTTCTGAGTCATGAAACGGCTTGCAATGGTCATTCGTTCCAGACTGTTCTGCTCATCTTGTAAGCGCCTGACCGACCACGATTGGACCTCCCACAAACCTTCCATCTTGCTTAACATCCGCTGACCCATTTCACTCACATGCACCTTCTCGATAGAACTCGCTTCCTTTGACTGAGCTATCCAGACAGTGTCCTCGCTGGGCCAGTTCGAGCCGGGCAGCGGGCTAGTACCGAACGAGGCGCCTGAGGTGACCGGCCCCAGCGTTCCTCCGTGAAATGTTCGCTGCGGAGGTTGTTCGTAAAGCACCGGATTAAAGGTATGCGCGGTGTACCTTGAGGCTGAAACAGAACTAATATCCATAACCGACCCCCCGGTTATTGGTTATCCACAAGCCTTACCTGGTTAATTTGTATAATTGGATAAAATAGATTTATTAAGAATAAATACCAATTCTTTTCAATAATGCCTCCATCTTTGAGGCTAAACCGGTCGCTGCATATCACCAAAAGGCAATCTCACAGGAAAACTGCGCAAAACTAAAGTTGTCTCCAAAATCTGCCGATACAAAGTATGTCTTTAAAAAAACATAACTTGAGCACAAAAAAGTTCTTCCAACTCTGCCCTCTCTCTCAGGGAACCCCAAATAACAGGCTCACTCGAGCTTTTTGTGCTCCTCGACTCGGGAAGCGAAAGCTTCCCGAATTTTTTTTACCCTCTGTTAACCTGATTGACCACTAATCTCCTGTAGAAAAGTATTCCAAACTGGAAAGACGGTCCGGCTGAGATTGCGTAAAATTCCAAAAAAATAAAATATTTTAACGCATCTGCTGCAAATTTATTTTACATGCAATAATAAAATAATCAAAGAATATAATAAAAGCAATGACATGATCTTAGCCTTTAAGACCCTCCCACCTTATTTTCTCCCAATAAATATGAAAAATTTCCGAAAAAAAAGCCCGCTCTCAAACCAAAATATTTACTTTTTGCACCAGCATTTCTTTTGGAAGAAAGACTCTTTTTTCCCGGACCACCTCGGATGTGTCCAGAGTCAAGCGCTTGATGCCCTTTATTTTCCGCTGCGCCCGGGTAATCGGCTCTACAATCCGCTGCCGCTGATATTGGAATTCCCTGAAAATTTGAAGATGCCGCGCGTGTATGCCTTGAAAGTCAATCATCAATGAAAACCGTGGAAAATATTTTTTGAAAAGATTAATATTTATTGTTTCCCTATTAATTTTTAACATAAAACAGAGCATAACTCAACCATTATTTGTATGAGCTGAAAGTCCGGAGCAATTATTGAATGCCAGCGGTCCTGGCTGACATTCCCCAATTGGAGACTGCCGCCGGGCTCTATAATAAAGGAAACTTGATTTTTACCTTGATTGTGCTTAAGTATTTTATTCTCGGTTATGAGAGCGGGCCGGCAGCCTTTTTGCAATAAACACGCGGGAAGATACTGCTATTACGATAATCCGAGGCAAAAAGGCTGCCGGCCCGCCTGGCTTTTGGCTGATAAATGAACAGGAGCTTCTTCATTTGTAAACCGGTTTTGCTCTTTTTATCAGATAAGTCCGTCTTCGAGTCAAAATTATCCACCTGGAGTTTAGCGACGTGCCTAAGGTCGAGTTTATCTCTCCGAACTGGGAATGCAGCAAATGCCATACTGCGGTGCAACAGCCGGTCAGGGTGGTTGACGGCCAATTGAGTCCTACCTTTTTCTATCTGCCGCAGAAATGCAAAGGATGCGGCAAGCTGCTGGATTTTTATAAAGTACTCCAAGGCTACACTTTGGAGATTATCAAGAAAGCAGACAAAGTGCTGGTTTAGCTCGTGAGAAAAAGTTCCTGGCGCGGCCCTGTTAAAAACTATAAGAAACCTTCGGATTGCTATTGAAATGCCAGACAAAATCCATCAGAGACTATGTTGCCAATATTTCATTTACGCAATAGTGTAAACGCTTCTTCTATTGGTTATAACCTTTTTCATAATCGAGTAAGAGCCAGGGATTTTTATTTCAACAAGCCAGCCCTTTCCCTTTATATGTGTTCAGTTCATTGATTTTGAAATGAAGGGCTATGCATACCACCCATAAGAGGCTCTTTCACTGGAGAGAGCATTAAGAATCCTCCAATAAATCCGCACATTATTTTTTGTATTATGCTTTGAGAGAATCAAAGCCGGCTCAAATCCGGTGGGATCCTGTTTTGATCAATGATTTTTTCTGTTGTCATCCCTGTCAATAAGCTCTTTCAAGAAGAAAACCGGAATGTGAAAATCTAAATCTTCCGGGAATAAAAGAAGCCCCGGAAATTCTCGACCGGGGCTTTCCTTTGGGGCCGCTTTGTAGTCAGGGCAAGTCCATGCCCGGATGAATGCCGGCATATCTTGCCTGTCTTCCTCCGGCCCCTTCATAAAAATATGGGGTGAGCGATGGGACTCGAACCCACGGCCACATGGGCCACAACCATGTGCTCTACCGACTGAGCTACGCCCACCATAAAGCGGTTCAATTGACAAAAATATACGAAAGGTGGTTTAAGCTGTCAAGTAAGAATACCGCAATCAGCGCCCTTAAAGCGCTTCCAGCGGGTCCCCTGCCCTGATCCGGCCGCCTTTGGCAACCCTGGCAAAAATGCCTTCCCTGGGCATCACACAATCTCCCACCTGGTAGTAAACCGAGCACCTGTGCTCGCATTCTTTACCGATCTGGGTTACCTCGAGCTCAGCCTCCCCGATACTGAGCCGCTGTCCGACCTTGAGCTCCAGAAGGTCGATATTCTCGGTGGTAATGTTTTCAGCAAAGGCGCCTGGACTGACTTTCAAGCCCATCCGCCGCATCTTTTCGATACTCTCCGAGGCAAGCAGGCTCACCTGGCGCGGCCAATCGCCTGCATGCGCATCCCCCTCGATGCCCCAGTCCGCTACCAGGTCGGCGAACTCGACCTGTGTTTTAGGAATCCCTTTCTTCCCGCTGATAGAGATAGAGACGACTTTTCCCTTTTGATTCATACGCAACTAACAACTCCGTTTATCAGCGGCATCCCGACTGAGAGTTCATGATAAAATGGCGGCAGGACCTTAAAGTCTGATAGGGCAAGCTCCGGCAAAGCTCAAAATTCTCCTGCAAATAATCCGGGCCGGGACACTTTCTAACCGAGAGCCATGAAAGGTCTATCTAAGATATTTCGTTACAGTAACTTAAACGATTAACTTCAAGTAACTTATAATATTACTAAAAGACAACATACGATTATTCAGCCTCTTATTTTGTGCTCTTTTTCTCTCTCAGCCGCCCATTTCTATCATGGTTCGATCCTCCTGCTCATTTAAGGCTTCAACAGCAGGATGAATAAGAGGTTTCTTTTCCAGGCCCGAGCGAATGAGCCGGGCCAGCTCGAAATCCGAGACCCCGGTGCGCAAAGGACTGCGCAGGTTGATTTCCTCCGGGTGGTAAAGGCAGAGTTTGAGATTGCCGTCCGCTGTTAAACGCAACCTGTTGCAGTACCGGCAAAAATTGTCCGAAAGCGGGGTAATAAAACCGACAGTGCCGCAAAAACCGTCTATTCGGAAATTCTTGGCGACCCGGGAGTCGTTTGTTCCGTCATCTTCCTGGGGCTGAGAGAGCAGCCTGTATTTCCGCTCGATCATACTTTTTATCTCGCCCGCTGAGACAAAATCATCCGGCTGCCATTGATTCGACCTGAAAGGCATGTATTCGATAAAGCGGATATGGACCGGCTTTTTTCTTGCCAGCTCGACAAAATCCATGATCTCGTTATCGTTCATGCCTCTCTTGATCACCGTATTAAGCTTGAGCGGAAAGAAACCATTCTCAAGCGCTTGATCCAGGCCCTCACGCACCTTATGGTAAAGGTCGCGCTGCGCGATTCTTTCGAATCTTTCGGGCTTGAGAGTATCGAGGCTTATATTTAACAGCTTGAGACCCGCGGCTTTGAGATGCGGCAATTTTTCTTTCAGGAGTACGCCATTTGTTGTCATCCCGACAGCTTGAATTCCCGGGAGGCAGGCCAGCTCGCCCACCAGGTGCTCGATATTTTCCCTCAACAGAGGCTCGCCTCCGGTCAGGCGGACCTTGGTCACACCCATTCCGGCAAACAGGCGCGCAAGATGGATGATTTCGGCGAAGCTGAGCAGCTCCGGGCGGGATATCGGTTTATCTCCGTCATGAGGCACGCAATAGATACAGCGCAGATTACACCGGTCGGTGACAGAGATCCGGAGATATGTGTGGGCTCTGCCGTAATAATCAACCAATGGAGAAAATTCAAAACCCATCTTTCACCTTTTCAATAAGGCAGCCGGGAAAATACAGCACATCCAAGGGATTGAAACATTAACTAACCCTCAGGAACGTATGCGGACACAACTAAGCATTGAAATCAAGAAGACACACTCCGTCCGCTGCGCGCTCCACCCCTCTCAAGAGGGATTTTCATGTAAACACTTTATTTGAACGATCAAAAAGGCGCGATGTTGCTGAATAAACGCATTCTATTCGAGAGAGAGAACCGGGACTGTCTAGGATAACTTCAGAACATAAAAAGATTTAACTCCAGCAACATCTTATACTCTTTCAATTTAACTTGCAGGCGAGACTCCGGCAAATAAATAATACGGGGCTACTTTGTCGCACTTGTACGCTCGGTCTTTATGTGCCTGCTGAACCAATCCAGATTTCTATCCGCAGCGTCGAGGATTTGTTTCGGCTCTCTGAGGCCGTGAGGCGCACGCGGATAAACTACCATTTTAACATCGACGCCCTGCCTTTTGAGCGCATTGTACAGTTCATATCCCTGGGAAATCGGCACCCGCACATCTTTTTCGCCGTGCAGAATGAGTGCGGGTGTAGAAACTCCCTTAATATTGAACATGGCAGAGTGATCACGGTAGGCCTGGAAACGGTCCCAGAACTCGCCATTGAAATAATCGGGAATGAACCCTGTAATGTCAGTGGTGCCGGTGAAGCTCATGAGATTGGTGACCGGAGCGCCGATAGAAGCGGCCTTGAAGCGGCTGGTCTGAGTGATGATCCAGGAGGTCATATAGCCGCCGTAGCTCCACCCCATCACCCCCAGGCGCTCCGGGTCGGCCAGGCCGGTCCCGATAAGATAATCCACGCCGGCCATCAGGTCCCGGTAATCCATGCCTCCCCAATCTCCGTAGTTCGCATAGCGAAACTCTTTCCCGTACCCGGATGAGCCCCGGATATTGCAGCGCAAGATCGAATAGCCCTGATCCGCGAAAGCTGCTATCGGATACGGACTGGGGCTGGCAATAAAGCCCTGGGTAAAGACACCTGTCGGCCCCCCGTGAATAATCAGCAAAAGCGGATATTTTTTGCCGGCCTGATAACCGGCAGGATAGGTCAGCAATCCCTCGATCTCCAAACCATCCGAAGACTTCCAGCGAATGACCTCGCTGCGCCCGAGTGGGAGCTCAGGAATATCGCTGTTGGCGCGGCTGACACGCAGAGGAGCGAAACGGTCGAGCCGGGAGATATATGCCTCGGAGGGATTCACTGCACTTTGCGCTGTAAAGCCCACCTGTTTTCGTGAAGCATCGAGGTTAAGGCCTGACATGACATGCCCGCCCCGGTCTATATCTTCCGGCGGCCCGCCGCTTATTGGCAATGCTGAAAGCCGTGTAACCGTGCCGCGGGTTTCGGTGAAATAAATCTTCCGGCTGTCGGCTGACCAGCCCACAAGATTCGGCTGCCGGTCGAATGTCTGAGCCAGCCTGCGCAGTTTCCCGCCTGAAACATCCACGATACAGACATCCGCAGTGAATCCCCACGTAGATGGATCATCACCGGCCAAATAAGCGATCGAGCTTCCATCCGGCGAGTAAACGGGCGAATTCTCCGAGGCGCCTGTCCGGGCCAGCGGCTTGATCTCACCTGTTTTCAAGTCTACTATGGAAATATCGGCAAGCGGCCAGTCGTTCACGTGCGGGGTCGGCATGTGCGCAAAGACGATTGTCTTCCCGTCAGGCGCCCAATCAAAGTCTGCCCCCCTGAGCCCTCCCACATTTAAATTTCCCTTAGTGAGCTGCCGCGCCTCCGGCATCTTGTCTTTATCCAGCGCAGCAGTAATGACCCACAAGCGGTCCATCTTCAAATCTTCATCCACCACTTGTGCGTCATCTTTTCCTTTTTCGGCCTTTTCTTTTTCCTTGGCCAGTGAATCGGACATGGTGAAAGCGATCATAGTCCCATCAGGAGACCATTTGAAGCTGCCGACACCGGTTTTGACATCGGTGAGCTGCCGCGCCTCTCCTCCGTCTGCCCGGATCAGCCAGAGATTATTTTTCCCTGAGCGCTCCGATATGAAGGCAATCGAACCTCCATCCGGAGACCACTGGGGACTGGTGGATGACTTATCGCCGTAAGTGAACTGATAGCTCTTTGAGCCATCGGCATTGGCCATGTAGATCTGTGTCAGGTATTCGCTTTTATCCTCGGTCATCACGGCTTCGGTGACTGTATAGAGCACCCGGACTCCATCAGGGGAAACCTGCACATTGCCGACACTCTTGACCTCCATCATTGCCTTGGGAGTCCAGCTCTGAGATTTTGTTTCCGCTTCCTGGCCTTGGGCCGGGGCGATACCGAAAAGCAGCGGGATCAGAGGGCTAAGCAGGAAAACGGCAATCCGGTGGCTAATACCTTGACAAAGTACAGTTTGTACTACCCTGACCGTGACTTTTACGAAAACAGTCTGCTGCTTGTCCATATCTCCCCCTTTTTTTGCATTCTTGTAACAGGAGCCTCAAGTGGCTCAGGAAGTGAACATTTTTAACTGACCGAGGAGTCTTTAAACTGAAATTCAAAATACAGACATCCCATTCCCGGAAGCTGCCAGAGCCAAAAACCCCAACTCTGGAATTTTCCATAGGGTCTTGAGAACAGAGCAGTCACGACTTCAACTTTGAAAGGCACTACTTTTTATTAAGTTATACATTATCACTCTTTTTGGCAACTTGATCAAGGGTGAAAATCAACAAATCCCCAAAAATAATTCAGCTCAAAACATCGGTGATTATGTCGGCGTTTCGAGGTAAACTATTGCTGATTGATTATTGATTCCGCCAGGCTTTAATATGGTGGGTCAGATAATGGAAGCTTATTTAAAATCCAGGATAAATCCGTCCAGGTTAGAGAAGACAATTAACGGCTTTCAGCAAAACCAGCGGCCAAAAGCGCCTGTGCGTGATTACTCCTGATCGAAAAGGAGGATTTTTCAACAGCAGGGTTATCCGGAACGAATGCCGGTTGTATCTTTCAGTGGTCGCAGGGATTTTCTCCGGTTCGGAGCGTGCCTTCAAGATATTTCTTGACAATATTCTCAGGCGATTCCACCGAAACGCCCAGCACAACTTTGATATTGCTGCTTTCAAAAAGCTGCCGGGCCTTCATTCCCATTCCGCCGGCAATTATCACGCTCACCCCGTGACCGGCGAGCCAGGGAGGCAATAAACCCGGCTGGTGAGGAGGGGCTTGAACAGACTCTTTTTTGACGATTTTCTTGGTTTGAGGGTCTAGATCAATGAACGCAAATTCCTCACAGTGGGCAAAATGACCGGCCAGTTTGCCTCCTGAGATGGGAATTGCTATTCGCTCGTTCTTTTTACTTTCTAACTCAGTCAGATCAGATCTTTTCGTCTGCATAAAAACATTCCTTGTAAAAGAAATATCAGAAATAATAAAAAGAGCAGCTTTTATCTGTGCATGCTTCTCAGGCTTTCCCTGAGATATTTTTTTCAAAATAAATTTTTTATTTTTGAATCGACTTGCCGCAAATCAGCGGGCAAGCGAATCAGCCTATAAGTCCGGCGGTCAAAGGCGGAGCCTAAACCGGCCAGGTCCGCCTTTGACACCCCCCTTTCATTCACCGGACTTCTCTCGAGATAAAGTTTTTACTCCTCTTTGGCTTGAGACTCAAGCTCATTGATTCTCTTGTTTATGTTTCCCAAGACTCCCTGTAGATCCTCGGCCTGTGTTTTCAGGACTTCCAGCTCTTGCTCCGGGGAGCTATCAGCCGCCGGTCGGGTACCCGGTTTCCGTAGAAAGGAACTCCAAGGACAGGCGCCCTTCCGGCGCGAGCCCAGCCGGGAAGACCGGTGGCATAGTAACAGTGGCGCCATCCCATGCCGCGCCCACGGCCTGAACCCATGCCGATACCCGGAACCGGATTCATATATCCCGGCACAGTATAACCGGCGCAATAGCCAGCGCCTCTTCCAGTCAGCGGACCGAATCCCATCGGTCCTGTTCGATTTCCAAAAGGCATCATTCTCTCTCTTTTTTCAGGTTAACAAGCTTATTCCCTGGTCATTATCGAGCCGCACTTTGGACAGGTCAGCTGATTACAGGGCTGTCCGCGAACGTGCGGGACTTTGTGACCGCAGTTGGTACAAATACAAAAGCCGACCGGTCCAGCTCCGACCGGACCGGACATCTGGCCGCCTCCTCCACCCTGAGGCGGTCCTGTGCCATCACCTCTGGGCATAATTCCACCTCTCTTTAAATCAATTAATTACCTTCCCCCGCGAAAGCGCATCCTTCTGCCGCAACAACCCGGCATCCGGAGCCAGGCATCTGAAAGCCTTCCATCAAGATAGTCCTGAAGAACTGTATCTGCTTCCCCGGTGAGAAAAGGGATTACCTTGATCTTCGAGCTTGAGAGCATAAAGGCGAGCGGTCTTGAGATAGCTCCGCAGAGCAGCACATTAACGCCCAAATTGCTGAGCTTCAGCGCCCGCTGGGGTAAAACCGCCTCTCCCACCAGTTCCTCAGTACGGGAGATTTCTCTGCCATTTTCGATTTCGATCAGGATAATTTTCCGGGCGGTATCGAAAACAGGAGAAATCCTGCCCTGCCAGACTGGTAGCGCAATTCGCATAAAGTCATATCTCCGACAGATTTTGATGCAATGGGTATGCCAGATGATTGACATTCTCCCAAGGCAATTGATAACTATATGTTTTTAAGGGATTAAGAAATCATGAAAGACCTGGGAGGTGGGAAAAACAAGCTTAATCAGTGTAGCATTATGCTACTATAATTGGAGATATAGTAGCATTAATGCAACTCTATTCTTTAACTGAACGCCCATCCACAGCAGGCAGCTCGAGGCCCAGAGTTTTTATTTTCCTGAAAAGGGTGGTCTTATGAATTCCGAGCTCTGCTGCGGCCGCCGAACGGTTCCAATTGTTGCGCTTGAGAGCATCCCAGATCAGACGTCTCTCCATCTGCTTCAGGCTGGAGTCTTTAGCCAGGGGACCGAACTCGGATTCCGCTGGAGGCTGCAGATAGTCGGGCAGGTATTGGGTTTCGATCATTCCGCCAGGGCAGAGCACAAAGGCGTGCTCGATAATGTTTTCAAGTTCGCGTACATTGCCTGGATAATCATGCTTCACCAGGATCGCCATAGTACGGCCCGAGACGCCGGAAATATCTTTTTCGCGCAAACAGTTGAAGCGGTTAATAAAATGCTCCAGCAGAAGGGGGATATCCTCTTTTCTCCGGCGCAATGGTGTCAGCTTGATCCGCACCACATTGACCCGGTAGTAAAGGTCCTGGCGGAAGCTTCCCTGCTTGACCAGCTCGGCCAGGGATTTGTTGGTGGCGGTAACTATACGCACGTTCGCCTGGACCGTTTGGGTGGCTCCAAGCGGCTCAAATGTTTTCTCCTGAAGCACTCTCAGGAGCCGCACCTGGAGAGCCGGGGACACATCCCCGATCTCGTCGAGAAAAATCGTTCCTCCCTCGGCCAGGGCGAACCGGCCGGGCTTGTCCTGCCTGGCATCAGTAAAAGCTCCTTTTTTGTATCCGAAAAGCTCCGATTCGAGCAGGGTGTCAGGCAAAGCCCCAAGATTTACCACTACAAAAGGCCCGCCCCTGCGGTTACTCAAGTTATGGATAGCCCTGGCGAAAAGCTCTTTGCCGGTGCCGCTCTCTCCCTCGATCAAAACCGTGCTGTCAGAGACTGAGATTTCGGGGAGGATCTCGAAAAGGCGCTGCATTTCGTGGTTTTTGCTGATTATATCGGCAAAAGTGTAGCGGCCGGAGAGCTCCTTGCGCAATTCCTCCACTAGGCTCAAGTCGCGGAAAGTTTCCACTCCGCCGATAACCTGCCCCCTCTCTTTAAGCAGTGCCGTAGAAATGCTGATCGGCAACTGGTCTCCTTGCGCATCTATGATATAAACTGTCTTATTGACCACAGGTTTGCCTGTTTCCATGGTTTGCCGCAAAGCGCAGTCCGCCTCGCAGATCGATGCGTGAAACACATCGCAGCACAGTTTGCCGATCGCCTCTTCGCGGGGAACCCTGGTGATATGCTCTGCAGACCGGTTGAAAGAGGTGATACGCCAGTTCTTGTCCACAGTAAAAACTCCGTCAGCGATAGAATCAAAAATGGTGGCCACCTGCCCGGGCGACAGCATATTCGACTTATCCACTGGAGTTGTTTTCTCCGGACTCATCCATGCTCCAAAAATTTTTAAATAAACTTTACTTTTTAGCTAATCTTAAAATTATAAAAATGTTGATCACAATCAATCAAGAATTTTATTTTTCATCCCCACTCACTCTATCGGCTCTGCTTTATCTCCGACAAGCGGATTGTCAAAAGGTATTATTTCATCTTCCTCCTCCTTGCCGGTTTTTAGCTCCGGTCCTACCCCCAGGAATACTAAAGGGGACCGCCTTTCCACTATTAAAGGCGAATTGATCCTGGTTGACCTTACTATTGCAGTTTTTTCCTGCACTTTTATCACTTCACCTGTCCCTTTGACATTTTTTACCAACTCTATTTTTCCATGTGTTTCCGAATCTTTCGATTCCTCTTCGCTCAAGCCGTAAATCTGGAAAATCTGTCCCCTTTTTACTCTATCCAGACTTCCCCTGTCTATCACCAGATTATATTTGTCAAGAACTTCTATCACTTCAGCCAAAAAATTCTCAGACCCGGCTTTCGGCTCAGGATTGTTTACCTGGTCATTCTTCTTAGTCATTCAGCACCTGCTTTCATACTATAATTTGCATTGAAATGTAAAGGGAGCCTTTTAGAAATTACTTTAAATCTCATTAATATCAATTTGAAAATTAATCAGTTATCAACTCAAGACAGATATAATACTTGATTAGTATTCAACAGTATCCCTTTCAGCTTTCCTCCCATGTCATCCTGAACCGATTTGCGCCGCGATTAAGAATATCAGATTATGATCGCCCCTTGTTGTGATAAGACTTCTCTCAGTTTTTGCGGATCCACCTGGGCGAAAGTCGTCTTTGAATCAAGCGCCAGACAGGCTGCCGTACCCGCTGCCTGGCCGGTCTGGTTGCAGTTGATCATCACCCTGACCGCCCCGAACGCTCCCGGGTCCGCATCCAGTATCCGTCCGGCGACCAGCACGTTTTTTGAATCCCGGGGAACCAGTGAGGAATAAGGAATCTGATAGAAGGTAGGATTTTCCGGGAGCTCTTCTCTCCACCTGCCCTCTTCCCTGTTTCCCTCGATCCCGGCCAAAACCTCGGTCCCGTCAAGGTAGCGGAAAATGAGCCCCTCCCGGTCAGCCAGATGGATATCGACACGGTAGCTGCCATTGGCAATCGCATCAGGGAATCTCTTTCCATAGAGGACTTCTTGCTCTGTAAGCTGGTGCAGGCAGCGGGCGTGGCGGGTCTCCCGAATGCCGATTTTAGCCGGCAGAGTGACCAGGGGCTGGAATTGATCATGGATAAAATTTTCCCGCAGGATATCGCAGATCGCCCTCACCTGTCGGCGCCCATCCATCTCAGCCTGGGTGAGCTGTTCGGCCACGCTGCAGTCAGCGCCGAAAACCCTGGTCCCTGCAAGCATATACTCGTCAAGCGAGCCCGGCACCGGGGCCCCCCATGCAAAACCTTTTTTCAAGGCCAGAGGGTATTGTGGATCAAAAATAACTTTCTCGAGGTTGAAATCCGGATATTTTTTCCGAATTCTCTCAAGGCCCCGGAGGATCGCACAGGTGGTTGGCGGCTGGATATTGCCGCTTTTGTAAAATGGCAGTCCCATCCGGGCGATCAGGTCGCCATCCCCGGTGGCATCAATGAAGTACGAAGCCCTGATCGCCCTCCTGCCGGATTTGTCTTCAATGACCACCGCCTCGAGTTTGCCCTCTCTCATCACCGGGGAAACAAAGAGCGTATGTAAAAAAGGCCGGACCCCGGCCTCCTTGACTAGCAGATCCAGCTCGATTTTGAGTTCCTCTGTGTTGAGCCGGAAAAAACTGTAGCCCGACTGGCCGCGACTAACCGCTCCGCGCGGCTCGAGACGCTCGATCATCTCCATGCTGAGGCCGGCGATAATCTGTTTTTCCTCCACTGTATCATAGGGGGAATGCCAGATATTGACCAGACTCGCTGCAGCCACGCCCCCGAAAAAACCGTTATTCTCTATGACCGCGGCCCTTGCCCCGAGCCTGGCTGCAGCCACAGCGGCGAACACCCCAGTGCAGCTCCCGCCCACCACACAGATATCGAAATCACCCGCCACCGGGATTTCCCGCGCCGGCTCTTTTATTACATCCGTATTCCGGCCATTTTCAGCCGTTTCCTCGCCCCTGGCGCAGGCCAGGGTAGTGGCGGCGGCCAGCGATGATTTTTTCAAAAAATCCCTGCGTGAAATGTTCCATTTCATTGGAGTTGTCCTTCAAAGGGCTGGGTATCAAATTTCTTGATCAGTCAGAAAGTCAAAGCCTTTTGGGGTAAGCCTGTAGTTTTTTACGATTGAAGTTTTGAGCCTGTTCTTTCTAAAGTCAAGATTTTTAAAAGTCTTGAACCCTGTTTAAGGGCAAATTGCCGCTTATTTTTTAACGCTGCCTCTTCATTCTAGTTGCACTACCCGACTTCTTATAGTATTTATTACTGGAAAAATATAATCTGCTTTCTTAAGAAACTGTTTCATTTAGTTTAATTTAAACTAAATTTCCAGCCCTTCGATATTTGACAAAGACTGCTTAATCCACTCGACTCAACCCAGGAGGAAATTATGGGTAAAAAAGCAATCCTGGCGGCTGCAGTTTCCTTGTTTTTCTCCATTAACATGTCACTCAACAGTTTTGCCCAAGGGGAGCAGCCAAAGGTGGTGAGCGCGCTCGAGGGAAAGGTCCCCTCGGATGCCGTGGTTCTTTTTGACGGTACCGGCCTGTCAGAGTGGACTTATACGGACGGCCGCCCGGCGGGATGGATAATTTCCGAGGGCGCTGCGACTGTCAAGGAGGGCGGGATTATCACCAAAAAAGAATTCGGCGATATCCAGCTCCATCTGGAATTTGCCACTCCCTCGCCGGCCAAAGGCGAAGGGCAGGATCGCGGCAACAGCGGGATTTACCTCCAGGGAGCATACGAAGTGCAGGTGCTGGATTCATACGGAAACGAGACCTACACCAACGGGATGTGCGGCGCGATTTACGAACAGTGTCCGCCCCTGGTGAATGTCTCAAGGCCCCCGGGCAAGTGGCAGGTCTACGACATTATTTTCCGCGCGCCGAGATTCGACAGCCAGGGCAATAAAATTAAAAAAGCGGTTGTCTCTGTTTTCCACAACGGAGTCCTGATCCAGGATCATGTCGAAATAGAAAAGCCCACACGCGCCTGTATCCGGGATACGGAAGCCGCCAGTGGCCCCCTCTACCTTCAGGACCACAACCACCCGGTGAGATACCGCAACATCTGGCTCAGAGAGCTCAAATGAAGGGAAAAGATTGAGCAGTATATCGAGGATGTTCGACGTTATTTATTGCCTGGCCATTGCAAGGTATTACTGACTAGATTGATGATTCACGATTCTTGAGTTGAAACCAATCATGGAGGAAATTATGCAGGCAAAAGCGGTCGCCTCGGGCACAGTTTTTTGTTTATTATCCCTGATCCTGATAATCCCCTGTTTTGGGCAAAGCGGGCAGCAGCCCAAGGTGGTGAGCGCCCTCGAAAGACAGGCTCCCTCGGATGCGGTCGTTCTATTCAACGGTGCCGACCTGTCTGAATGGACCTATGCGGATGGCAGTCCGGCGGGATGGTTAATCTCCGACGGCACAGCGACTGTCAAAGACGGCAGCATCGTGACAAAGAGAGAGTTCGGCGACATGCAGATCCACCTGGAATTCGCCACACCTTCGCCGGCTAAAGGCGAAGGGCAGGACCGCGGCAACAGCGGCGTTTACATTCACCGGAACTACGAGTTGCAGATACTGGATTCATACGGGAATGAAACCTACCCTGACGGGAGCTGCGGGGCGATTTACAAGCTCTATCCGCCGCTGGTGAATGTTTCGAGGCCGCCGGGAATCTGGCAGGTCTATGACATTATCTTTCACGCCCCAAGAATTGACAGCGGGGGAAAGGTCAGCAAAAAGGCAACTATCACTGTGATCCTTAACGGCGTCCTGGTCCAGGACCAGGTGGAGATAATGCCCACAGGGGCCAGATCCGGAAGTCCCGAGACTGCCCGCGGCCCGATCCTTCTTCAGGACCACCACTACCCTGTCAAATTCCGCAATATCTGGGTCAGAGAGCTGTGATTGCTGTTGGGGCTTTATACCTTGAGGAATCTAGAGTCCCTTTTTGACTAACCAGGGCAGGTGCTCGGCCTGGGCTGCCAGGAGCTCATCAGCCAGCCTGACCGCCTGGTCCACAGACTTCACTGCGCCATCCAGCACCAGGGCCTGGATGAACTTCTCCCGGCTGCCTTCCAGAGCGGCCTCCACGCATGTCTCGATCCAGGCCAGGCGCATGGCCAGGATTCCAGCTAGAGCTGAGGGCAAGGCTCCCAGGTCCAAGGGTTTCAGGCCGCCGGCACCCGCCGCTGCCGGGGATTCCAGGATTGCATCTGACGGCAGGTTTGAGACCTGCCCGCGGTTGGGCAGGTTCGCAGAATAGATCCGTCCCGCATCCGTGCGTATCGATTCGATAATCTCCATCACCTGCTCGTGCTCCCCGCTGATCCGCTCGAAATATTGCCCGCCCAGAGGGCTTGGCGAGAAAGCGTCCTCCCGCATCTGCTCGAAATCCTTGTCGCCCCGGGCGATCGTGCGCTCGAAGCTGTAGGACTCTGTCCCCAGGGTCTTGCCGTAGTAGCTCCCTTCGCGGGTGAATATCCAGGGGAAGAACTCTGTTACATGGCGGTCCATGGCGGCCGGGAAAGCGCCGAAAGCGGCCAGGAGCTCCCAACTGAAAGGGTTGAGCTGTTCCGGCTCGTCCGCGCCTGGCTCCCAGGAACCCGAAGCGAGAAAATATTCGGCCAGGTTTCCCTCTATCCGCGGCCTGGAGAGCTTTTCCCTGGCGATCTCCTGCAGGCGGCCCATTGCATTCTTTCTGTCGACGCGAACCCCGGTGAACCAGGTCAGGTGGTTCAAGCCTGCAGCAGTGTAGTCCAGCTCAGAGGGGCTGACACCCAGGACACCTGCCAGGTATTTCGCTACTTCCAGCACTCCGTGGCACAGGCCCACCACCTCCGCTCCAGTGGCCTTGCGCACTGCGCGGCAGACCGGGCCCATGGGATTTGAATAATTGAAAAACAGGGCTTTCGGCGCAAGTTCCAGCACATCCCGGGCGATCCCGACCATGGCCGGGATCATGCGCATGGCCCGCGAGGTTCCTCCAGGCATGACAGTGTCGCCTACCGGCTGGTAAATCCCGTACTTGCGCGGAATGAACACATCCTGCTCCCAGGCCCTGCGCCCGCCCACTCCCACAGTGCAGATAACAGCCGTAGCCCCTGACAGGACCTCCCGCCTGTCAGTCGCTGCTCTCAAGCGAATGGGCGCTCTTCTGGCCTCGATCATCTTGCGGCCCAGACGCTCGACCACCTCGATCGCAACTGGATCGATATCGACCATCGAGAGCTCTGCCTCCCAGCCCATGCGGATCAGGTCCGCCACCATGCCGCAGGTGAAAACAGCGCTGCCTGCACCGATCAAAACCACTTTTTCCTGCATGGATTTTCCTTTCTAAAATGATCAGTTCATTCAATTGACCGGATTTCGCTTCCCTGACATAACTGATCCAGGAGCCTGTCTTTATGCGGAAAGCCACAGATCGATCGGTTTTTTCACTCCCTCGGGCCGGAACGGCAGGGCGACTTTCTGCCCCCTGCCTGCAGAGGCGTATCCCGCATAAAGCGCCTCCATCACCACCCGGCCGTCCTCGCCGGTGGTCACAGGCTCCTCCCTGCCCCGCACGCAAAGGGCGAAATGGCGCATTTCCTGCGGGAACCCGTAGTTCCACAGCTCCTCGTATACCGGGTAAGTCCAGCCCTTGGTGGTGGGCGCCTTCTCCGCTGCATAGCCATATCCGTACTCGCTGTAAGTGGGCAGGGCATTGCCCATGAGCAGGTTGGCATAGGTCATACCGCCCTCGCCGTACACCTCGATCCGGTCATCCATGCCGCCGCGCCGGGCCCAACTGTCTTCCACCACTCCGAGAGCGCCGCTCTCGAATTCGAGCAGGCAGACCGAGTTGTCCTCGCCTTTGGTTTTGTCTCCATGCACATAAGTGCCCATGTGGCACATGACGCTCTTGATCCCGGGCCGGCCCAGGAACCAGTAGCAGAAAGCGATCCCGTGGCAGCCCAGGTCCATCAGCGCCCCGCCGCCTGAGCGCTCCACATCCCAGAACCAGTCCGCATGCGGCCCGAAATGCTTCTCGCTCTGCTTGACCATGTACACCTTGCCGAAAGCCCCCTGGTCCGTCATCTCCCTGGCCTTGACATATTTGGGGGTGAAATATAATTCCTCTGCGTAAAGGAGAAGCACCCCCTGCTTGCGGCAGGTTTCGATCATCCCGTCGGCCTCTTCGAGTGTCAGGCACAGGGGCTTCTCGCAGACCACGTGTTTGCCCGCATTGGCTATATCCTCGGTCATCCGCGCATGGAGATAGTTGGGCGCTGTGATGGTGACCATCTCGATATCCCGCTCCTTGAGCATCTCCCTGTAGTCGCGGAAAATGCGGGGGATGCCGTATTTCCTGGCCAGGGTTTCTGCGTGCCCGGCTGTGGGCGAGGCCACAGCCACTACCTCGGCCTCTTCAGGCATGATTTTGAACGCCGCGGCATGGATATCCCCCTCGAACCCTGAGCCGATAATCCCCACTTTGACTTTGTGCGCCATGAATCACACCTCCGTTTCGGTTTTGGTAGAAGATGAAAGTTGATAGACTTTTATCGACCAGAGAGGAGAAAATCTCTTTCTCATTCGCTTCAGCCAAAATTAACTCACCCCGGCTGACAAATCAAAAGAGTTTTTTGTTTCAATGCTCAGTATTCCTCCTGGTTATAAAAACGCATAATTCCGCATTACAGAATCTTGAAACGTGTGGATTGCACTGAAAAATTAAAAAGGCGGCTCACCCGCTGAAACAGCGAGTTTACCGCCCTTTAACATGGCGCCCCCTGCGGGATTCGAACCCACTGCCTACGGATTAGAAGTCCGTTGCTCTATCCAAATGAGCTAAGAGGGCAAAAGGATGTGCAAGCTTGAGAAATTGAAATTGTTTGCTTTAAAATAAAGGAGAGAGAGTTCTATTTCAAGTGGATTGTTATCAGTGATAAAAAGACCTGCCATTCTGTTAATCGGCCAATCTCTCTCACACCCCTGTTGCTTTCCGCAGTGTTAAAAATTAGATTTACCTTTGTCGGTTACTTTTCTCTCTAACTGTTTTTCCTTCTTTCCGGAACTCTTTCCAGGGGCAGGTCATCATGCGCAGTCTATTACTGAATATGAAAATTCAAGTTTTGTTCCCGCTCTTCCTCGGCCTCTGTTTTTCTTTTACTCCCCTTGCAGCCCAGAAACAGGGCGAAAAATCCTCTCTCAGCGCAAAATATCAATCTGAGACTCTGCGCGGGACCCTTGTCCAGCACGGGCAGTGGCATCCCTTTGCCACAGCGGCCGAGAGGGAATTCTGGAATGCCCTGCCTGAGAATACGCGACGGGCGCATATCGAGCAGGGCGAACAGGCCCTGGGCAAAGAGTGGCCCGCGCTGCCTGCTGCGCTCTATCTCGAGTTCGCACGTATCGGCAACCGCAGCAATTACGAAGGCCCCTACTTCGTGCGCAGGAACAGGCTGGCTGACCTGGTGCTCGCTGAATGCATAGAGGGGCAAGGGCGGTTCGTGGATCAGATAGTCAATGGCCTCTGGATGATCCTCGAGGAGACAAGCTGGGTCATCCCGGCGCATATCGGGGCGCAGAAAGCTGGCTCCGGGCTTCCGGACCCTGAGGAGCCGGTCGTTGACCTTTTCTCAGCCGAGACAGTGGGCCTGCTTGCCTGGACCCTCTACCTGGTCGGGCCTCAGCTCGATCAGGTCTCGCCACTGATCTGCAAGCGGATTCTCAATGAGGCCCACGCCCGGGTGCTGGTTCCCTGTCTTGAGCGGGATGATTTCTGGTGGATGAGCTTTACAACTGACCATATAAACAACTGGAACCCGTGGTGCAATTCCAATTGGCTCACTGCAGCGTTGCTCCTGGAGGATGATGCCGGGAAACGGACCAGCGCAGTGGCCAAAATCATGAGGAGCCTGGACCGGTTTATCGGCAGCTACCTGTCGGATGGCGGGTGCGATGAAGGCCCGAGCTACTGGGGCGTGGCCGGAGCCTCGCTGTTTGACTGCCTGGAGCTATTGAGAAGCGCCTCCGGCGGCAAGATAGATCTCTACAGCGAGCCACTGATCCAGAATATCGGGCGCTATATCTATCGCGCGCATATCAACGAACGCTACTTTATCGATTTTGCGGATGCCCCGGCCAAGGTCTCTATTGCGGATGACCTGGTATACCGCTACGGCAAGCGGATCGGCGATAAGAACATGATGGCGCTCGGGGCTTATGCAGCACACAGGCGGATGGAAAGGTCGCCTGCTGTTTCGGGCAGCCTGGGCCGCAAGCTGGCGGCGCTTACCAATCTGGGCGAGCTTGCAGCAGCCCGGGGCTTCCAGCCAATGGTCCGGGATGTCTGGCTTGACGGGATCCAGGTGATGGCCGCGCGCTCGGTCGAGGGCTCCCCCCAGGGGCTTTATGTGGCAGCCAAGGGAGGCCACAACGCCGAGAGCCACAACCACAACGATGTGGGCAATTTTATCGTGTATTTCAACGGCCAGCCGGCGCTGATCGATGCCGGGGTGGGCACTTACACGCGCAAGACATTCAGTGACCAGAGATACGAGATCTGGACCATGCAGTCGGCTTATCACAACCTGCCTACTATCAACGGGGTAATGCAGAAAGACGGCCGCGAGTATGCGGCAAAGGATGTCAAATACCAATCAGGCGGCTTTTTCGCCGAGCTTTCCCTGGATATCTCCGGGGCGTATCCTGAGGCTGCCGGCGTTAAAAAGTGGACCCGCACTGTCCGACTCCTCAGGGGGAAAGAAGTCCGTGTAGTCGAGAGCTACTCCCTGGAAAAGCGCGAAGGGGACCTGTATTTGAGCCTGATGACTCCCTGCACGGTCAATCTGGATAAAAGAGGACAAATCACATTAAAAGAGGCCGCGGACAGGGAGCAGCCATTCAGCCTGCGTATTCTCTATGATATGGACAAACTCGAGCCTGAGCTCGAGAAAATGGTGCTCGATGACCCCAGACTGAAATCAGCCTGGGGGGACAGCCTGACCCGGATCGTCCTGCGTGCGGCAAAGAATGCTCCCCTGCGGGATACCTGGGCCCTGCGCCTAGTCCAATAGATTATCTGGCGCTTTCAGCCCGACAATGTAATCACCCTGAGAGTTTCGTGCGGCAGGCGCAAGCTCTAATGGGAGGATAAGCCAAATAAATTCTGCATTCGGGGTAATACTGTTCACTTAAAGCGACAACACTCTCTTTTTGTCACCCCCGCGAAAGCGGGGGTCCAGAAAATCGGCTTAAAAACCTGGATTCCCGCTTGAGCGGGAATGACATCGTTTACCTTTCCCGCCTAAAGTGAACAACATTGGCATTCGGGGCGGTTTTATCCTGGCTGGATTTAAGCTTCGAGAAAATATTCTCTTCGTAATACTGTGGATATCCGGGACCAAGAGCTTAGAGTCCGGATGCTGAACTGCGAGATTACCAAGTACTTCTGACATTGATTTGCAAGGCAGTTATATCTATTCCTGCTTTTCACTCAGGTTTTTTGCCAATTTTCCCCTCCCTGCTGATCGCTGACTTACATTCCGAGAGTTCCATTTATTAATTTCCAGGCTGAAAAAAGATGCCTGATTTTGAAAACAGGCCCTGAAACCTGTAATTTCAGTACTTTCAAGGCAGGCCTGTTTTATGATATTCGAGCTTTGATACTAAGTTGCAAAAAAAATGATATTTATTAATCGGGTCTTGCCTGTCGAATATTGATTTCATTTTATAACTGTCAGGGAGTCAGAAGACAGTAGTCAGGAGTCAGAATCCCTCCCCTGCCCGGACTACAGCCATTGGTCATTCATAAACTCAGGGTTTGATGTTTTGGGGCGGGAGTGGAGCTTCTGACTTCTGGATTCTGATTTATGACTTCTTATTTTATTTTTGGTACCGGCTTTGCCAACTTAGGAGCAGAATATAAAGTATCTCTTTGAACGCAACTTGGTATGAATCATCTGCGCATAGAACTTCATTCGCTTTCAGGGTAAACCTTTTATCTTGATGTTTTATTTGCTCACAAGTTATTGAGATTCCTGCCTGTCAAATATATATTAAATAAGTCTGCACATTTTAATCTATACATTTTAATTTGTGCACGTAAAAAGGAGCTTTTTATAAGGTTCAATTTTTTAGACACTGTTTTTATTGTTATGTCCACAGGTTCTTTACTTGCGGGTGATGCTCGCACAAACTTTTCGCCGGATTAAAAGTGGCTGGTCTGGATCTCCGGCAGGGTGATCATGGTTGCCGGGATGGCAGCCGGGATTAAATCCCCCCTGATCCCAGGGAGATTTAATAATCTGTTCCCGGTTTTAAAAGCTCTGTTTCTGTAGTCAAATTAATATTACGGGACCTTTTTTCGGCAGCCGCCCGGCAATCTATTAGACCCTGGAGATAATAAGGACAGAAAACTTTGTCTTTGAACATCCAAAGCGAAGAAAATAGTAGTATAACAGGCCCTGAGTAATTAATTTAGGCTGTATCTTTTACATGGTTAAAATTTCTACCATATTTTCTTAATTTTCCTGACAGATTTTTGATAACAGAATGAGTGAGAAGGTGGCTGCAATGCATGAGAACATATTGGAGACGATCGGAAACACGCCCATTGTAAAAATAAACAGGCTCAATCCGAATAAGAGCGTCACGATTTACGCCAAAATCGAGGGATTCAACCCGACAGGCAGCATCAAGGACAGAATTGCCTTGAAGATGATCGAGCAGGCGGAGAAAGAGAGCAAGCTGACAAATGGGAAAACGATTATCGAGCCGACCTCAGGCAATACAGGGATCGGATTGGCAATGATCGGCGCGGTCAAGGGTTATGATGTCGAGATTGTGATGAGTAAGGCAGTATCTGTTGAGAGAAGAGTAATGATTAAAGCATTCGGGGGGAAAATTACCTTGACAGACGCCAAGCTCGGCACGGATGGGGCAATCAAAAAAGCCAGGCAACTGGTAAAAGATCATCCCGAGAAATACTTTATGCCGGATCAGTTTGCTAATGAGTACAATAAGATGGCGCATTATAAAACGACAGCGGAAGAGATCTGGAAACAACTGGCAGGTAATCTGGACTATTTTGTTTCGGCTTTGGGAACATCAGGGACTATCATGGGCGTGGGAAAATATCTCAAGGAAAGGAATCCCGGGATAAAGATTGTCAGCGCGCATCCCGTAAAGGGGCATTACATCCAGGGATTGAAAAATATGGAAGAGGCGATAGTACCGGCGATATACGACCCTTCAAAGATCGATGAGACTATCATGGTCGAGACAGAAGCCGCGTTCGAGATGACAAGGCAGATTATTAAAAAAGAGGGGATTTTTGTCGGGATGAGCAGCGGCGCAGCCATGTATGCAGCCATCGAGGTTGCCAGAAAAATAAAATCAGGCACAATTTTAGCGATTTTTCCGGACCGTGGGGAAAAATATCTGAGCACAACACTGTTCAAAGAATATATGGAGACG
>Ga0307379_10002506_pt1 | contig 27171 bp, 29 predicted proteins | sample UN2MG_FD_202237 | JGI IMG/M metagenome (GOLD analysis project Ga0307379, IMG submission 202237) | Soil microbial communities from Risofladan, Vaasa, Finland - UN-2 | ecosystem: Environmental > Terrestrial > Soil > Coastal area > Acid sulfate soil | place: Finland: Risofladan, Vaasa | collected...
GGGCGCGGACGAGGCGCGGCACCCAGTCTCTGTTGCGGAGGGCGTCGAGAATGGCCCCGCGGATGCGGGTGGCGCAGTACGTCTCGAACTTCACGCCCCGGTCGAGGTCGAACATCTGGATGGCGTCGCGCAGGCCGTCGATGCCGGCTGAGATGAGGTCGTCCAGTTCCACCTCGTCGGGCAACTTCGAGGCCAGACGTTCGCTGTTGATCTTGACGATCGGTAAGTAGTGTTCCATCAAGACGTTACGGACATCGTCGGAGCGGGTGCGCTGGTACTCCAGCCACGTCCTACCCAGCTGATCGTCCGCGATTTGGATGCTACGCTGCCACGTCTGAAGACCGTCGGGCGAACGTCCCATGACCGGCGCCTCCCTCGATTGGGCTGGGTCCCCACGCATGCTGGTCGCCGGGATGGGAGCGGGGCGGCGACCCGCAAATTGTATTATCGGCCCCCCGCCACAAAAAGATTAGCCAGCCGCCGGAAAAACGCGAAATGGCCCTTCGTGACACCGTCAGGGCCATCCAAAATCGCCCCCGCCAACTGCTTGATGCACCAGGTGGCCTGAGAATGCGGGTACGCCAACATCAGCGGCTCCCGCTTCTGGACCGCCCGGCCCACGTGACCGTCGCAGTACACGTACCCGAGGAGCCTGACGTCGATGCCCAGGAACTGGCTCCCCGCTTCGCGCAGCCGCTTGTGTACTCGGGCGGCGTCCTTCCGATGCGTGACCATGTTCACGATCAGGTTGACGGGGCCGATGGCGTCGTCCCCGGCGGCCGTGGCGGCCTTTAGCAGGGTGTAGGCGTCCATCATGGCCGTCGGCTCGGGCGTCGTCACCAGAATCAACTCGTCCGCCTGCCGCGCCAGGTGCAGCACCCCCCGGCCGATGCCGGCAGGCGTGTCCAGGATCAGGAAATCGTGCACCCTCTCCAGGTCCGTCAGCCCGCTGAGCAGGGCCTCGCGGGGTCCCTCGCCGACGCCCGCCAGGGCCGGCACGTGCGAGGCCCCCGGAATCCAATGGACGCTGGCCGGGCCCTCCTGGACGATGGCCTCCAGGGGCATGCGGCCGGCCAGGACGTGGGCGAGGTCGCCCAGCGGACGCTGGCCGAGTACCAGGTCGACGTTCGCCAGGCCCAGGTCCGCGTCGACCAGCAGGACCCGTCGGCCCCGGGCCGCCAGCGCAATGGCCAGGTTGACGGCGATGTTCGTCTTGCCGACGCCGCCCTTGCCGCTGACGACCGCCAGCACCCGGGCCCGTGGCCGCAGGTCCCGGACGATACGCCGGGCCGGTTCCGTCGCCGGGTCGCCTGTGGCCGCGGCGGCATACGGAGCCGTGCCGGGCGTGAGCACCGGCGGTTGCCCCGCGCGCGGCTGGGGCGGGGCGCCGCGCGACGGCTGCCTGAGCGCGACAGGCGAGAGGGGCGCGGCAGAGCGTGACGCGAGCGACGAGTGGCCGAGGGCGATGGGCGCGCGGCCGGGCGCTTCGGCCGGCGCGGGGCTGGCGGAGGCGGCAAGCGGTGTTCGGGCGTCAGGCGTCACGGGGCGGGGCGTCCTTTCCATGCTGAAGACGGTCAACCGAGTTGGAGGCATCGGCCGCCGGGGCGGCCACCGAGTCGGACGCGCCGCCGGTATCGAGCAGGCGGCGGATCTGGGAGAGGCGGTACCGGCGCTTGAGCCGCTGAATCTGGACCAGCCGGTCGAAGACCGATTCGTCGAACAGACGCTGGCCGCCGGGGGTCTGGGCCTCCTCGGTAATCAGGCCGATGGTCGCGTAGTTGTGGACGGTCTGCCGGGTGATGTCCAGATGCTGGGCGATCTCGGAGACGCGGTAAAGTTTGGGTGGCACGCTCGGGCCGGCTTGGCGGGCGAGGTGACCGTTGGCGAGGGCGATGTGCCGCAGGTACTCGTCGATCCTGTGTGCGGGCGCCGAAGGATTCGATTTTCCCGGGTTGCCCATTTTGCCGAGCCGCATGTGATCCATCCGAGAAAGGCGTCCAAAGCCATGAAAACGATTTTGACAGTTTGGCAAAACGACTTTATCGGACGATGCGGGACGCCGTCAACCGAAATCCGCAGATTTTTTTCGAGGGGTCTCGGACCGAGGTCTGCCGGCCCTGTCCGAAGTGGGAACCAGACGGCGCGACCGGTGAAGCAGTGTCGGCGCAACCCATTTCTGGAATGGGGGTTACGTGTTCCTGGAACGGCGCTGTCAACGTGGCCGCTGCCAGGCCAGGGGGTGGCGCGGGGGGCATTCTCGCCCACCGCGATGATGCCTTACACGCGTGGCTGCCAAGTTGACAAGGTAAGGTCAGGCGGCCTTGGTTGTGCAGGTGGCAGCACGCGTCGACCGTGGTCGGCGGGTGTGACTTGTGGCGTGGGTTTGACATGAGATTCGGTGACATGGTGTGGACAACCGGCGGGCGTTTCGCCGGCAGGGGCGGTCGTTCGGACTCGCTCGGCTGCAGGCGAAGGGCTGGGCGGGGACTCGGAGATGGATGCCGTCGCATCGGCGTTTGGGCATGGCACCCGGCGCGACGGGCACGTCGCGTGGCACGGCCGGGCAAGCCGGCAGAGGCACGCGTCGCTCGGTCGGGTCGGGCCGATTTTTCGGCGCTCGGGGCTTGAAAGGGACGGTACAGCCGCTATACTTGCCCATCTCGGCGGGCCGGCGTAGCTCAACGGTAGAGCACCGGTTTTGTAAACCGGACGTTGGGAGTTCGACCCTCCCCGCCGGCTCCATAGCCGCACGTCGCATCTGAGATATTGGATTCGAGATGCGGCAATGAGTGGTGAGGTTCCCGAGCGGTCAAAGGGGGCAGACTGTAAATCTGCTGGCTAAGCCTTCGGTGGTTCGAATCCACCCCTCACCACCAATCGATTTTGGATTTGAGATTTCGGATTTCGAATTGGCGGGCAAGGGTGGTTGACCCCGCCGGGCCGCAGGACGTCCGGTGCCGATCCGGAATTCGAACACAGGCCGGTTCCGATCTCGGCGGCCCGCGAGGGCTGCGGCGCGACACGTAGCGTGGCATGCCCGGGAGGCTGAGGCCGGAATCGGGGGTGTCTGAAGTTCCGAAGTCGTTCGAGGGCGGGCGTAGCTCAACGGCAGAGCTCCGGCCTTCCAAGCCGGTCATGTGGGTTCGATTCCCATCGCCCGCTCCATAGAGGCTTTTCGGCCCGGATAAGACGGGTGAGGGCGGAGAGATGGGTGATGGGTGCGGTCGGGTGGGCTGCAGGGCCGAAAAAAGGGCGATGAGGCTTTTTTTCTTTTGACAGGGCCGGGCCGGGGCGTATCATGTGTGATTCTACGGGCAGGCGGGTGTTCTGCGCCTGCCGCGAGGAACCTGATGCAGGCCGACGGCTCGGGCCGACGGCGAACGGGGCGCGCGAGCTGAAGGCGCGACGACGCTGGCGTAGCTCAGTTGGTAGAGCGCGTCCTTGGTAAGGACGAGGTCACGGGTTCGAGTCCCGTCGCCAGCTCCATCTTTCAAGGCGGGACGGGCAACCGCGGGACCCGCGGTTGGGCAGATGACCGGCTAGAGGGGTCCGCGTAAGGCGCGCGGACCTTCTGACGCACTAGGGACCTAGCAAGAGCGGAGAACCAGGGCCATGGCCAAGGAAGTCTTCCAACGCACGAAGCCGCACGTGAACGTGGGTACCATCGGTCACGTGGACCATGGGAAAACGACACTGACGGCGGCGATGACGAAGGTGATGGAACTCTTTGGACTTTCGAAGTTCAAGTCCTACGACGACATTGCCAAGGCGTCCGAGTCGCAGGGCCGCCGCGACGCGACGAAGATCCTGACGATCGCCACGGCCCACGTCGAGTACTCGACGGCCAACCGGCATTACGCCCACGTCGACTGCCCGGGCCACGCCGACTACGTCAAGAACATGATCACGGGCGCGGCCCAGATGGACGGGGCCATCCTGGTCGTGAGCGCGGCCGACGGGCCCATGCCGCAGACCCGCGAGCACATCCTCCTGGCCCGCCAGGTGGGCGTGCCCAAGATGATCGTCTTCCTGAACAAGGTCGACCTGGTCGACGACGAGGAACTGCTGGAACTGGTCGACATGGAAGTGCGCGACCTGCTCAACAAGTACGATTTCCCGGGCGACGAAACGCCGGTGATCCGCGGCAACGCGCTGGGCGCCATGAGGGCCGAGAGCAAGGACGACCCGAACGTCCAGCCGATCATCGACCTCCTCGCGGCCATGGACGAGTACATCCCGATTCCGCAGCGCGAGGTCGACAAGCCGTTCCTGATGCCCGTCGAGGACGTGTTCTCGATCAAGGGCCGCGGGACGGTGGGCACGGGGCGTGTGGAGCGCGGCCAGATCAAGGTGGGCGACGAGGTCGAGGTCGTCGGCATCCAGGAGACGCGCAAGACCGTGGCCACGGGCGTCGAGATGTTCCAGAAAACGCTCGACTCCGGCCAGGCCGGCGACAACATCGGCGTGCTGCTGAGGGGCATCGAGAGAACGCAGCTGGAGCGCGGCCAAGTGCTGGCGGCGCCGGGGTCCATTAAGCCGCACACCGTCTTCGAGGGCGAGGTGTACGTCCTGACGAAGGAGGAAGGCGGGCGGCACACGCCGTTCTTCACGGGGTACCGGCCGCAGTTCTACTTCCGGACGACCGACGTGACGGGTTCGATTGAGTTGCTCGGCGGGGCCGAGATGTGCATGCCGGGCGACAGCGTGACGGTTACGGGCACGCTGATTATGCCGATCGCCATGGAGCAGGGCTTGCGGTTCGCCATCCGCGAGGGTGGCCGGACGGTCGGGGCCGGCGTCGTGACGAAGGTTATCGAATAGGGGTCGGGTGAACCGTTGGAGGCGGGGTTCGTCGATCCGAGCCTCGGCTGGAGCGACGCTCTCCGCCCCCCGGAAAGGGCGGTCGGTTCCTCCCCGGTACGGCGATGCGCGGAGGAAGCGGCGCGTCCCTTGGTTTCTGGGAAACAGGCTATGCGAGAATATGTGACGCTCGAATGCACCGAATGCGGTGCGCGAAACTATCGGACGCAGATGGAGACGCGCGGCAACGCCAAATTGCGGATCAAGAAGTACTGCCGGCGCGACCGCAAGCACACCCTGCACCGCGAACGCAAGAAGTAGGCGTGCGGCCAGGGGGCAAAGGGGCGTAGCTCAACTGGCAGAGCACCGGTCTCCAAAACCGGGTGTTGGGGGTTCAAGTCCCTCCGCCCCTGCCAGAGCCGCCAAGAAAAGCGAAAGAACCGTAGCGTGGCACTGAAAATCTACAAGAGCGGGCAGGGACCGTACCTCCGATACGGTACGGCCATCGGCATCGCCCTGGTCGGCCTCGTCGTGTGCTACTACGTGTGGACCCTGCTGACGCAGTACGTGGCCGACGGCCTCGCGTACAAGGTGTACCTGGAGTACGCAGTGCCGGCCACGCTGTTTGCGGTGTTGGCTGTCGTGGCGGCGTACTACCTGAACACGCCGAAGTTCGTCGACTTCCTGATCGCCACCGAGAGCGAGATGAAGAAGGTCTCCTGGTCGAGCAAGGCCGAACTCATCGGTTCGACCATCGTCGTCATCGTGACGGTGGTTCTGCTGGCGATATACATTTACGTGGCGGACAACCTGATCGTTTTCGCGCTGGCGCGCGGCCTGAGACTGTGGTAAAAGCCATGGCGAAAAACTGGTATGTGCTGCGGGTGCAGTCCAACAAAGAGGAGACGGTGCGCGAAACCCTCGACCACAAGGCCAAACTCGAGGGTATCACCGACCTCCTGTGCCGCGTCGTCGTGCCGACCGAACGCGTCTCGACCATGAAGGGCGGGCGGCGACGCGTGTCGGAACGCAAACTCTACCCCGGGTACGTCTTCGTCGAGATGGACGCCGAGGACGACGGCAGCGTGCCGGAGAAGGTGTGGTTTCTGATCCGCGAGACCGGCGGCGTGGGCGATTTCATCGGCACCGAAGGCAAGCCCACCGCCATGAAGCCGCAGGAAGTCGAGAAACTTATCGGCGAGGCCGAACGGTCCGAAGAGGAGGCCCCCAGCCTCAAGGTCGATTACGCTAAGGGCGACCAGATCAAGGTCAAGCAGGGACCGTTCGAGAACTTCGAGGGCGTCGTCGACGAGGTCCGACTCGACAAGGGCCTTGTGCGGGTCATCGTAACGATCTTCGGGCGGCCGACGGCGGTGGAACTGGAGTACTGGCAGGTGGGGCCGATTTGAATTCGGATTGCAGATTCGAGATCTGAGATGTGAGATTCGAGATTTGAGATTGCGGTAAGGTGTAACCGTTAGCCGCCCGGCTTGCCGGGCGCGTCGCAAGTGCAAGTTAGCCGCCCGGCTTGCCGGGCGCGTGGCTGTGAAGGGGTTGGGCGATGGCGAAGCAGATTAAGACGAAAATCAAGTTGCAGTGCCCCGGTGGGCAGGCGACGCCTGCCCCGCCGGTCGGGCCGGCGCTGGGCCAGCACGGCGTCAATATCGGCCAGTTCGTCCAGCAGTTCAACGACCGGACGAAAGACCAGATGGGCACGATCATCCCGGTCGAGATCACGGTGTACGTGAACCGGTCGTTCGATTTCATCCTGAAGAGCCCGCCCGCGGCCGTGCTGCTGAAGCAGGCGGCCGGCATCGTGGTTGGCAGCGGCGAGCCCAACAAGACCAAGGTGGGCCGCGTCACGCGCGACCAGGTCCGCGAGATTGCCCAGCGCAAGATGGCCGACCTGAACGCCGCCAGCGACGAGGCGGCCTTGCGGATCGTCGCGGGCACCGCCCGGAGCATGGGCGTCGAGATCGTCGAGACGGCCGAAGAGGCCGCGGCGCCGCCGGCCGAAGCCGAAGCAAAAACGGAAACCCAACAGGCTACCACCTGATATCTAGACCGAAGCACTCACGAGATGCTTCCTAATACTTTGTGGGACCCGCTGAGGCGGGGCTTGTACCACGGAGGATGTCATGCCGAAGCACGGAAAACGTTATCTGCGGGCCCAAAAAGAGGTCACCCTGCCGGCTTATCCGCTTGACGAGGCCATTCACCTCCTGAAGCGTATGCCCGCCACCAAGTTCGACCAGAGCGTCGAAGTGCACCTGAAGTTGGGTATCGACGCGAAACAGTCGGACCAGAACATCCGCGGGGCGATCAGCCTGCCGGCCGGGCTCGGCCGCACTCGCAAGGTCATCGCCTTCTGCCCGCCGGAGGCGGTCGAGGACGCCAAGGCGGCCGGCGCCGTCGAGGCCGGGGCCGAGGACATGGTAGCCAAGGTCGAGGGGGGGTGGACGGATTTCGACGTGGCGGTCGCGCATCCGAAGATGATGCCCAAGGTGGCCAAGCTCGGCCGCGTCCTCGGGCCGCAGGGCAAGATGCCCACCCCCAAGGCCGGCACCGTGGGGCCCGACATCCCGGGACTGGTGGCCGAATTCTCCGCCGGCAAACTCGAGTATCGCAACGACACGGGCGGCAACGTCCATGCCATCGTCGGCAAGGTCAGTTTCGAGGCCCCCGCCATCGTCCAGAACATCCTGGCGCTGGTCGAGCACATCCGGCGCGTCAAACCCGCCAGTGCCAAGGGACAGTACTTTCTGAAGGTGGTGCTGAGCGCCACCATGATGCCCGGCATCACCATCGACCTGAAGACGTTGCCCATCGGCGCCTGACCGGGTGCCTGGGCCCGGGAGCGACAGGCTGAACCGCGACACAGAGTGAGCGAGATGAACCTATGAGTCGGCTAATCAAGGAAAAGATGGTTCAGGAATACAGCGAACGGTTCCGCGGCGTATCGGAACTGGCCGTCATCGAGACCCAGGGCATCGACGTCAAGCGGCTGACGGCCTTCCGCGGCGTGCTGCGCGAGCGCGGCATCCGGGCGATGCAGGTCCACAACCGCCTGGGCAAGCGGGCCCTCGCGGCCGGCGGCCTGGCGGGGCTCGAGAGCCTCCTCCATGGACCCAGCGTCCTGGTCTGGGGCGGCGAGAGCATCGTCGACATCGCCAAGGCCCTCGCCGGCGAGGCTAAGACGCTTACCGAACTCCAGGTGCGCGGCGGCATGAGCGCCGGAGAGGTCCTCTCGAAGGAGCAAATGGCGTTGCTCGCGGAACTGCCCAGCCGCGAGGAACTCATCGGTGGCGTCATCGCCATGGCCATCGGCCAGGGCGGCCGTGTCGTGGCAGCGGCGATGGCCATGGGCGGTCGCCTGGCGGCCCAGATTCGCGAGATCCATAAGCGGGCCACCCCCGACGAGGCCGCCCCAGCCGAACCGGCCGCCGCCGACGAGGCCCCCGCGGCCGAACCGGCCGCTTCCGGCGACGAGGCCGCCGCGGCCGACTCCACCCCAGACCCTCAAACCGGTGTGGCAACGGAGCCCCCGGCGCCGGACAAACCTGCCGGCGAATAACGGAATCGTGACAGGAGTCCTGCCGAGCGGGCAGGGCAGGTATCATCAACGGAGGTATGGTGCGATGGCGGAAGCAACAGCGGAAGCAACCGAGCAGCGGACCTGGGACAAGAAGATCACCGAACTCGGCGACAAGATCGTCGGCCTGACCGTCCTTCAGGCCAAGGAACTGGGCGACTACCTCGAAGAGGTCCACGGCATCAAGGCGGCGGCCCCGGCGATGGGCATCGCCATGGCCATGCCGGGCGCCGGCACAGAGGCGGAGGCCGAGAAGGATACCTTCGACGTCATCCTGACCGGCGTCGGGGACAAGAAGATCCCCGTCATCAAGGTCGTCCGCGAGATCACCAGCCTGGGCCTCAAGGAGGCCAAGGACCTGGTCGAGGACGCCCCGAAGGCCGTCCGCGAGGGCGTGTCGAAGGACGAGGCCGAGCAGCTCAAGAAGAAACTCGAAGAGGTCGGCGCCTCGGTGCAACTGAAGTAGTCCTACAGCGCTACTTGTCGCGCGGCGGCCTTCCCAGGCCGCCGCGACCAAGCCCAACGCGGGTCCCTGGCGGCCTAGGAAGGCCGCCAGGCGTGAGGAAGTGGCGCTGTACGAGTAGCCGGCCCGGCCGCGGGGGCCGGCGGCCCGGCTCATTCGGCGCGGCGGGTCCGTCTGACGGCACGCGCCGGGGGCGGCGCGGCCGGCGGGGGACGTTGAGGCGAACGATGGCCAGATCGTTCGAACGAACCTGATGTCGCGAGGTGACATGGTGAACGAACACGAAAGCCGCAATTTCGGCCGTGTGGCGGAGATTCTGGAGATTCCGAACCTGACGGAAATCCAGACCCGCAAGTACATCGAATTCCTCCAACTCGACATCGAGCCCGGCAAGCGACACAACCGCGGGCTCGAGACCGTTCTGCGCGAGGTGTTCCCCATCACCAGTTACGACGGGTCGCTGCGCCTGGACTACGTGTCGTACCGGCTCGGACGGCCGCGCTACACCCCTGACCAGTGCCGGGCCCTGCGGCTGACGTACGGCCGGCCGTTCCGCATCACGGTGCGTCTGTCGGGCCAGGCCTACGAGGCGCCGATCGAGGAAGAGGTGTACGTGGGGGAACTGCCCATCATGATGGGTGGGGGCGAGTTCATCATCAACGGGGCCGAACGCGTCATCGTCAGCCAACTGCACCGCTCGCCCGGCGTCGACTTCTCGATGACCCTCGAGGCCGGCGACCGCCGGCTCCACTCCTGCCGCATCATCCCCGAACGCGGGTCCTGGATCGAGATCAACGTCTCCAAGAAAGACGTACTCCAGATGCGGATCGACCAGTCCACCAAGATCCCCGTGACGGCGTTCCTGCGGGCCATGGACCCGAAGTACGCCGACACCGAGGCCCTCATCCGCCTCTTCTACGAAACGAAGACCCTGCGGCTGACCCATGTCAAGCGGGGCACGCCCGTCCAGGATATGTACGTGGTCTCGCCGGTCGTGGACAAGGAGACGGGCGAGATCGTCCTGGAGGCCGGCCAGCGCATCGGCGAGAAGTGGGACACCATCCGCAACTCGCCCCTCAAGCAACTCGAGGTGGTGGCCGACCCGCAGTGCGACCCGCTCATCCTGAACACCCTCCAGGACGACAAGACGAGCAACTACGACGAGGCCATCCTTTACATCTACGGGCGTCTGCGCGTCGGCAACCCGCCCAACCTCGACAAGGCCAAGCAACTGTTCCAGGAGAAGTTCTACGACATCAACCGGTACCGGCTGGGTCGCGTGGGCCGGTTCCGCCTGAACCGCAAGTTCGGCACGACCGTCGACGAAGACGAGATGACGCTGCGGCCGGAAGACTTCATCGAGTGCATCCGGTACGTCATGCAGCTGCGCGGCGGCGAGGGGTTCCTCGACGACATCGACGACCTCGGGAATCGGCGTCTGCGGACCATCGACGAACTGGCCGGCGACGAAGTCCGCAAGGGGTTCCTGAAACTGCGCCGGACCGTCCAGGAACGCATGAGCCTGAAGGACCCGAAAGACCTGACGCCCCGGACGCTCGTCAACTCCAAGAGCGTCTCGTCGAGCATCGAGTTCTTCTTCGGCCGATCGGAACTCTCGCAGGTGGTGGACCAGACGAACCCGCTGGCCCAGTTGGCGAACGAGCGGCGCCTGAGCGCCCTCGGGCCCGGGGGCCTGAACCGGAAGCGCGCGGGGTTCGAGGTCCGCGACGTCCACGTCTCGCACTACGGCCGCATCTGCCCCATCGAGACGCCCGAGGGTACGAACATCGGCCTCATCGCCCAGTTGGGCATCTACGCCACGGTCGACCCGTACGGGTTCCTGATTACGCCGTACCGGCGGGTCGTCAAGGGCCGGGTCAACGGCGAGGTCCGGTACATGCGGGCCGACGAGGAGATCCAGCACACGCTGGCGCCGGCCGACATCCCGACCGACAGCCGCGGACGCATCACGGCCGAGGCGGTCGTCGCGCGGGCGGCGGGCGACTTCCGCCGCGTCCCCGCCGAGGAGGTCGAGTACGTCGACATCAGCCCCAAGCAACTCGTGGGCGTCTCGGCCAGCCTCATCCCCTTCCTGGAGCACGACGACGCCAACCGGGCCCTGATGGGGTCGAACATGCAGCGCCAGGCGGTTCCGCTGCTGTGCCCGAAGCCGCCCATCGTGGCCACCGGCATGGAGCGGTCCGTGGCCGAGAACTCCGGCATGGTCGTCCGGGCCGAGGAGGCCGGCACGGTGACCTACGTCGATTCGCGCCGCCTCGTCGTCCAGAACCGCGACGGGTGGGACGCCGAGTACGTCCTCCGGAAGTTCGTGGGCCTGAACGAGCGGACGTGCCTGAACCAGAAGCCCATCGTCGCGCTCGGCCAGAAGGTCCGCAAGGGCGAGGTCCTGGCCGACGGGCCCGGCACGCACGACGGTGAACTGGCCCTGGGACGCGACGTCCTGGTGGCCTTCGTGACGTGGGACGGCTTCAACTTCGAGGACGCCATCCTCGTGTCCGAGAGCCTTCTGGTGGACGACCGGTTCACAAGCATCCACATCGACGAGTTCGACGTGGAGGTCCGCGACACGAAACTGGGGCGCGAGGAGTTCACCCGCGACATTCCGAACGTCTCGGAGCGACAACTGAGGAGCCTGGACGACCAGGGCATCATCTGCGTCGGCACGCGGGTCGGTCCGGGCGACATCCTCGTCGGCAAGGTCTCGCCGAAGTCGAAGACCGAGTTGTCGCCGTAAGAAAAACTCCTGCACGCCATCTTCGGCCGGGCCGGCGAGGACGTCAAGAACGACTCGCTCGTCGTGCCGGCCGGCACCGAGGGCATCGTCATCGAGGCCGAGAAGTACAGCCGCGTGGCCCATCTCTCGGAGGCCGAACGCCGACGCCGCAGCCGCGACGCCCGACGCATCTCCAGGGACATGAATACGAAGATCATCGCGGCCTTCGGGACGCTCACCGAGACCCTCAACACCCTCCTGCATACCAAGATCGTCGACCCGGCGACCGGCATCGAGTACGGCGCCCCCGAGGTCGATTCGGAGATGCTGCTCCAGATCGAGAACTTCGACTACGAGAAGGTTCAGACGCGTTCCCAGTCGTTCGATGAGGGCCGCGAGGTCGTCCAGCGCGAGTGGCCCAAGATCCAGGAAATGCTCGACGACAAGGAACGGCAGGTGGCCCGCCTGAAGCGCGGCGACGAACTGCCCACCGGGGTGCTGGAGATGGTCAAGGTCTGGATCGCCACCAAGCGGACCCTGGCGGTCGGCGACAAGGTGGCGGGCCGGCACGGCAATAAGGGCGTCATCGCCCGCATTCTGCCGGTCGAGGACATGCCCTTCATGCCCGACGGCCGGCCGGTCGAAATCCTGCTGAACCCCCTGGGCGTGCCGAGCCGCATGAACGTCGGCCAGATCCTCGAGACCCACCTGGGCTGGGCCGCCAAGGTCCTCGGGTTCCAGGCGCTGACCCCCGTCTTCGACGGGTGCAAGGAAGACACCATCCACGACCTCCTCGAGGAGGCCGGCCTGCCGCGCGACGGCAAGATCGCCCTCCACGACGGCCGGACCGGCGAGCCCTTCGACCAGCGCGTGACGGTCGGCTACATCTACGCGATGAAACTGCACCACCTGGTGGACGACAAGGTCCACGCCCGGGCCACCGGCCCGTACAGCCTGATTACCCAGCAACCCCTCGGGGGCAAGGCGCGGTCGGGCGGGCAGCGGTTCGGTGAGATGGAGGTCTGGGCCCTGGAGGCCTACGGGGCCGCCTACATCCTCCAGGAACTTCTGACCGTCAAGAGCGACGACGTCGAGGGCCGGACCAAGATCTACGAGTCGATGGTCATGGGCCGCAACACCCTCGAGGCCGGTACGCCCGTCTCCTTCGACGTCCTCTGCAACGAGGTCAAGGGCTTGTGTCTGAACATCCAGCTGGAGAAGAAGCGGCTGTGACCGGCGTTTGTTTCCGTGCTCGATCCAGTAACTGGAGGAGCCGATTGCCATGGCGGTAGAGAGCAGCGTTTACGAGAAGATCAACGATTACGGCAGCGTCAAGATCACGCTGGCCAGCCCCAACGACATCCGGTCGTGGTCGTTCGGCGAGATCCGTAAGCCCGAGACGATCAACTACCGGACCTACCGGGCCGAGCGCGACGGCCTCTTCTGCGAGCGCATCTTCGGGCCGGAACGCGACTGGGAGTGCTTCTGCGGTAAGTACAAGGGCACGAAGCACAAGGGCATGATCTGCGACCGTTGCGGCGTCAAGGTGACCCACAGCCGCGTGCGGCGCAAACGCATGGGGCACATCAACCTGGCGGCCCCGGTGGTCCACATCTGGTACTTCAAGGCGATGCCCAGCCGCCTGGGCACGCTGCTCGACATGAAGGTCTCGGACCTGGAGAAGGTCGTCTACTTCCAGGACTACATCGTGGTCGATGCCGGCCCGACGCCCCTGAAGCCCCGTCAACTGCTGACCGAGGAGGAGTACCGGGCGGCCCGCGAGAAGTACGGCGCCGAGTTCGACGCCGACATGGGGGCCGAGGCCGTCAAGAAGATGCTCCAGCGGCTGGATCTGGCGGTTGTGTCGCTGCAACTGCGCGAGGACCTCAACAACACCCGCTCGAAGCAGAAGATCAAGAACATCACGAAACGCCTGAAACTGGTCGAGGCGCTGCGCGCGTCGGGCAACCAGCCCGACTGGATGGTCCTGGACGTCATCCCGGTCATCCCGCCGGACCTGAGGCCGCTCGTGCTGCTGGATTCGGGCAACTTCGCCACCAGCGACCTCAACGACCTGTACCGGCGCATCATGAACCGGAACAACCGGCTGAAGAAACTGGTGGACCTGAACGCCCCCGAGGTCATCATCCGCAACGAGAAGCGGATGCTCCAGGCCGCCGTCGACGCCCTGTTCGACAACGGCCGGTGCCGGCGGCCCGTCCTGGGGTCGTCGAACCGGCCCCTGAAGTCGCTGACCGACATGATCAAGGGCAAGCAGGGCCGGTTCCGCGAGAACCTCCTGGGCAAACGCGTCGACTACTCGGCCCGCAGCGTCATCGTCATCGGCCCGGAACTCAAACTCCACCAGTGCGGCCTGCCCAAGAAGATCGCCCTGGAACTCTACCAGCCCTTCATCATCCGACGCCTCAAGGAACTCGGCTACGCCGACACCATCAAGAGCGCCAAACGCATGATCGAGCGCCAGGACCGCGAGGTCTGGGACATCCTCGAGGATGTCACCCACCAGCACGCCGTCCTGCTGAACCGGGCGCCCACGCTCCACCGCATGGGCATCCAGGCGTTCGAGCCGGTCCTGATCGAGGGCAACGCCATCAAGATCCACCCGCTCGTCTGCCGCGGGTTCAATGCCGACTTCGACGGCGACCAGATGGCCGTCCACCTGCCGCTGTCGATCGAGGCCCAGGTCGACGCCACCGTCCTGATGATGAGCACCAACAACATCTTCAGCCCCGCCCACGGCAGGCCCATCATGAGCCCCAGCCAGGACATCGTCCTGGGGTGTTACTACCTGACGACGATGCGCCATGGTGTCAAGGGCACGGGCAAGGCCTTCAAGGACTTCCACGAGGCCCTGGCCGCCCACGCCCACGGACGGGTCGGGCTGCATGCCCCCATCGAGGTCCGTCTGCCCGAGGGAACCAAGGTGGCGGTCCTGGACGGCGTCGAGCCGAGTCAGCCCAACCGGCGCATCAAGACGACCGTCGGCCGCATCATCTTCAACGACGTGCTGCCCAAGGGCATGCCCTTCTACAACATGGAGATGGCCCAGAAAGGCACGGCCCAGGTCATCAGCGACTGCTACCGGCTGCTGGGCCGCGCGGCCACCATCGACGTCCTCGACCACATCAAGGAACTGGGGTTCAAGTGGTCGACGCTGGCGGGCCTGTCGTTCTCGACCGAGGATCTGCGCGTCCCCATCGAGCAGAAACGCCAGATCCTCGAAAAGACCCAGAAAGAGGTCGACCGCATCAACCGGGCCTTCGACGCCGGCGCCATCACCGACGGCGAACGCTACAACCAGGTCATCGACGCCTGGACCCACGCCCGCGAACTCGTGACCCACGAGATGATGAAGGAACTGGAAAACGACACGCGCGGCGGCGAGCCGTACCTGAATCCCATCTTCCTGATGACGCACTCGGGGGCTCGCGGCAGCATCGACCAGGTCCGGCAGTTGGCAGGCATGCGTGGCCTCATGGCCAAGCCCTCCGGCCGCATCATCGAGACCCCCATCAAGGCCAATTTCCGCGAGGGCCTCACGGTTCTCGAGTACTTCTCCTCCACCCACGGCGCCCGCAAGGGACTGGCCGACACGGCCCTCAAGACGGCCGACTCGGGGTACCTGACGCGCAAACTCGCCGACGTGGCCCAGAACGTCATTGTCAGCGAGGACGACTGCGGCACGCTGAACTCGATCGAGAAAGAGGTCTGGTTCAAGGGCGCCGAGGTCGACCGACCGCTCTCCGAGGCCATCGTGGGCCGCGTGGCCGCCCAGAGCATCGTCGACCCGCTGACCGACGAGTACGTCGTTCGGGAGTCGGAGATCATCTCCGAGGCCGCTGCTTTACGCATCGAGCAACTCGGCATCGACCGTCTGCGCGTCCGTAGCCCGCTGACGTGCGAATCGTCGTTCGGGTGCTGCGCCAAGTGCTACGGCGTGGACCGCTCGACCGACCAGCCGGTCGAGCAGGGCATGGCCGTCGGCATCATTGCCGCCCAGTCCATCGGCGAGCCGGGCACGCAACTGACCATGCGGACGTTCCACATCGGCGGCACGGCCCACCGGGCCGTGCTCCAGAGCGAACACCGGTCCAGCCAGGCCGGCAAGGTCAAGTACCAAGACGTCCGCGACGTCTCGGTCAAGGACGACGAGGGTGCCCACACCATCAGCCTCAAGCACAACGGCGAAATCATCGTCGTCGACGCGAAGGACCGCGAACTGGAACGGTTCGCCGTGCCCCTGGGCGCCACGCTCCTCAAGGGGGACGCCAAAACCGTCCGGGCCGGCGAAGTCCTGTGCCGGTGGGACCCCTACATGGCCCCCATCCTGGCCGAAGAGAAGGGCGTCGTCCGCTACGCCGACCTCGTCGAGGGCGAGACGATGCGCCTCGAGGAGGACCGCACCGGGTTCACACGCCGCCTGGTCGTCGAGCACAAGGGCGAACTCCACCCCCGGGTCATCATCGAGGATAAGTACGGCAAGATCCTCGAGTTCCACTACATCCCCGCCCGCACCTACGTCGAGGTCGAGGAGGGCGAGAAGGTCATGCCGGGCACCCTCCTGGCTCGCCGACCGCGCGAGGTCGGCGGCACGCAGGACATCACCGGCGGCCTGCCGCGAGTGACCGAACTCTTCGAGGCCCGCAAGCCCAAAGAGCCCGCCGTCATGAGCGAAATCGACGGCGTGGTCGAACTGTCGCAGGAGAAGAAGCGCGGCAAGATGACCATCATCGTCCGCAACCCGGAGTCCGAAATCGAGAAGGAACACTACGTTCCGCACGATCGGCACCTGCGGGTCCACACGGGCGACACCGTCCGGGCCGGCGACCAGTTGACCGATGGGCCGCTGGTGCCCCACGACATTCTGCGGATCTCCGGCGAGGCCGAACTCCAGAAGTACATGCTTCGCGAAATCCAGAACGTCTACCGGTCGCAGAAGCAGGGCATCGACGATAAACACCCCGAGATGATTCTGTCCCAGATGCTTCGCAAGGTCCGCGTCGAGCGGCCCGGCGACACGAGTTTCCTGCCCGGAGAGGTCGTCGACAAGTTCCGGTTCCGGGCCGAGAACGAACGCCTCGGCCAGGCGGTCAAGGTGGCCGACCCCGGTGACACCGAGTTCGAGGAAGGGCAGCTCGTGCTGCGGAGCGAGTTCGAGGAAGCCGCCGCCATTGCCGAACAGGGCGGAGGCGAGCCCCCCAAAAAACGCCGGCCCAAGCCCGCCACCGCCAAGACCATGCTCCTGGGCATTACCAAGGCCAGTCTCCAGAGCGACTCGTTCTTGTCGGCCGCCAGTTTCCAGGAGACCACCAAGGTGCTCACCGAGGCGTCGCTGGCCGGCAAGGTCGACCCGCTTATCGGCCTGAAGGAGAACGTGGTCCTGGGGCACCTCATTCCGGCCGGCACGGGTTTCAAGCCGTATCTGCAGGCCACGGTGCGGCGGCACGCCGAGCCGGTCCCGTCGGCGGCGGCCGTTGCCGAGGAGTTGCCCGCCGTGGGCACCGAGGTCCGCCAGCCGCTGGACGGCCAGTAGGGGGTTCCACCGCGGGCCCCTATCGGGTAAGATGACACGGACAGAAGGCCGGGCCAAAGAGGCGCGGCCGATCGAAGCGGAGAATGATCAGAATGCCGACGATCAACCAGTTGGTCCGCAAGGGCCGCAAGATCCAGAAGGCCAAGTCGAAGAGCCAGGCGCTGCTCTGCAACCCCCAGGTGCGGGGCGTGTGCACGCTCGTGCGCACGATGACGCCCAAGAAGCCGAACTCGGCCCTTCGCAAGATCGCCCGCGTCCGTCTCTCGAACGGCAAGGAGATCACGGCCTACATTCCGGGCATCGACCACAACCTCCAGGAACACAGCATCGTGCTGGTGCGCGGCGGCCGCGTGCGCGACCTGCCGGGCGTCCGGTACCACATTATCCGCGGCACGCTCGACGCCCTGGGCGTCGAGGGCCGCAGGCAAAGCCGCTCCAAGTACGGGGCCAAGCGAGGCAAGTAGGCCGCCGGGACGACACCGCGCGGCCATCAGGAGAGGTTCCATGGCATTCAAGAAGTTCACGGCCAGCCACACGCATCTGAAGCCCGACCCCAAGTTCAATAGCGAACTGGTGCAGAAATTCATCAACTGTCTGATGCTCCAGGGCAAGAAGAGCGTGGCGCAGCGGGTATTCTACGGGGCGATGGACGTCATCGCCAAGAAGGTCAGCGACGCCCCGCCCCTGGACGTCTTCACGCAGGCCGTCGATAACATCAAGCCGCATATCGAGGTCCGCTCCAAACGCGTCGGCGGCGCCACGTACCAGGTGCCGATGCAGGTGAACCAGCGGCGGCGGCTCTCGCTGGCCATCCGCTGGATCCTCGACGCGGCCCGCGCAAAGAAGGGGCGCCCCTTCGCCCAACGACTGGCCGAGGAACTCCTCGCCGCTTACAAGAAAGAGGGAACCGCGATTCAGACCCGCGAGAACATCCATCGCATGGCCGAGGCCAACAAGGCGTTCGCGCACTTCGCATGGTGAGACCGGCGGGGGCCTGAAGCGATCGGCGCTGCAGGCCCCTGTCTTTTCAGGCATGTCCTGTCGGTCAATGTCCGGCCGCCTTGCGACAAAGGCGGCGACCCTCGACTCAGGGAACCTTGACACCGTGCGCCAGGCGGGCGCCGGCGAGAAACGATACCATGAGCACCACCCAACTGGCGACCATCCGCAATATCGGCATTGCCGCCCACATCGACGCCGGCAAGACCACCGTCACCGAACGCATCCTCTACTATTCCGGCAAGACCTACAAAATGGGCGAGGTCCACGACGGCACCGCCGTCATGGACTACGACCCCGAGGAGCAGGAGCGGGGCATCACCATCCACGCGGCCGCCACCACCCTGCCGTGGAGAGGCTGCACCGTCAACCTGATCGATACGCCCGGCCACGTCGATTTCACGATCGAGGTCGAGCGCAGCCTGCGCGTCCTGGACGGGTGCGTGGTCGTGTTTTGCGGCGTGGGTGGCGTGGAGGCCCAGAGCGAGACGGTCTGGCGGCAGGCCGACCGGTACCACGTGCCGCGAATCGCTTTCATCAACAAACTCGACCGCGTCGGAGCCGACTGGGAACGCGTCCTCCACGAGGTCCACAACCATCTGCACCAGGGGGCCGTGGCGGTCCAGTTGCCCATCGGAATGGGCCCCGACTTCGAGGGCATTATCGACCTCGTGCGGATGCGGGCCTTCTATTACCGCAACGACCTGGGAACCAAGGTCGAGGAGGTCGACATCCCCGCGTCGCTCCACCCGATGGCCGAACTCCACCGCGAGGAACTCATCGAGCGGGCCGCCGAGTTCGACGACCACCTCATGGCCCGGTACCTCGATGCGCACACCGTCGGCGTCGACGAACTCAAGGCCGCCATCCGCACCGGCTGCGTCCGGTCCGAACTCATCCCCGTCCTGTGCGGCTCGGCCCTCAAGAACAAGGGCGTCCAACTCATGATGGACGCCGTGTGCGATTACCTGCCGAGCCCGATCGACGTCGGCTCCGTGCCCGGCCACGAGCCCGACAAGCACGACGACCTGAAGGAAGTCCGCATCGAGCCCGACCCCGACGGCCCGTTCGTGGGCCTGGTCTTCAAGATCGCCGCCGATTCCCACGGCGACCTGCACTGGGTCCGCGTCTATCGCGGTCACCTGACGTCCGGCACCCGCGTCTACAACCTGGCGCGCGACAAGAAAGAGAACGTCCAGCGCATCTGGCGGATGCACGCCGAGGAACGCATCCGCGAGGACGAGGTGTTCGCCGGCGACATCGTCGCCCTGGTGGGCCCCAGGAACTGCTTCACCGGCGACACGCTGTCCGATACGCGCCACCCGGTTTCGCTCGAGAAGATGGGCATCCCCAAGACGGTCATCGCCATGGCCATCGAGCCCCAGACCAGCGAGGACCGCCAGAAGCTGGGCGAGGTCCTCCAGATCCTGGGCCGCGAGGACCCCACGTTCGAGTACCGCGTCGACGCCGAGACCGGCCAGACCCTCATCGCCGGCATGGGCGAACTCCACCTGGAGGTCCTCGTCCATCGCATGCTCCGCGACTTCCGGCTGAACGTCAAGGTCGGACGGCCGCGCGTCTCGTACCGCGAGACCATCCGCAAGACGGTCGAGGCCGAGGGCCGGTTCGTCCGCCAGACGGGCGGGCACGGCCAGTTCGGCGTGGTCAAGATACGTGTCGAGCCCCGCCCGAGCGGCGACCTGGAGGCCGACCCCGTCTCGTTCGCCATCAAGATCAAGGGCGGCGCCATCCCGCAGGAGTACCTGCCGAGCATCGAGCGGGGGGTCCGCGAGGCCGCCTCGGCCGGCATCGTCACGGGGTACCCGCTGATCGACGTCAGCGTGACGGTCCTCGACGGCCGGTACCACGATGTGGACTCCTCCGACATCGCGTTCGAGGCCGCCGGCAGCCTTGCCCTCAAGGAGGCTGTCGAAAAGGCGGGCGTGAGGCTCCTGGAGCCCATCATGCGCCTCCAGGTGGTGGCGCCCAACGAGTACTTCGGCGACGTATCGGCCGACCTGATGTCGCGCCGGGCCGAGATTCAGGACACCCAGTTGCGGGGCACAACGCGGGTCATCACGGCCGCGGTGCCGCTGGCAGCCATGTTCGGGTACGCGACGACCGTCCGGAGCCTGACCCAGGGCCGGGCCACGTACTCGATGCAGCCCTCGCACTACGCGGTCGTGCCCGACGCGGTGGCGAAAACGCTAATGATTTAGGGGTTTGGGGAGAAGCGGGAGGGTCTCCATGCCCATGAGGCAAAAACCAGGATTTTGTGCCAGGAAATGGGTTGACATGCCGCGCCGGGCTGATAAACTGACCAGTCTCGCAGCAAAAACATCGCCGGTCCCGGCGACCGGCGAGGGGAGGGGTGCACACCGGGGCCTGACCCGGCGCATCGGGTCATCAAGGCCGGCGGTGGGGATGTGTTGTCATCTGGGGCCAGATGCAGGCGGTTAGGGACGGCTCATGGCAGGCGATCGAATTCGTATACGCATGGAAGCATACGACCACCGCGTCCTCGACCAGAGCGCGCTGGAGATCGTGGAAACCAGCAAACGGACCGGCGCCCGCGTACGCGGGCCCATCCTGCTGCCCACGCGCATCGAGCGGTATACCGTCTTGCGGTCGCCGCACATCGATAAGAAGAGCCGCGAACAATTCGAAATCCGAACCCATAAACGCGTCATCGACATCGAGGAGCCGACCCCCAAGACCGTCGAGGCGCTCAACAAACTCAATATGCCTGCGGGCGTGTTCATCAAGATCAAGGCGTGACCGGATGCCGGCGATACTCGGAAAAAAGGTAGGCATGACCAACGTGTACGATGACCAGGGCAGGCAGTTGCCCGTCACGGTCATCGAGGCGGGGCCGTGCCAGGTCCTTCAGGTCAAGACCGTCGAGACGGACGGGTACAACGCCGTCCAACTCGGCTTCGGCGATCGGCCCGAGCGGTCGGTCACGCGGCCGATGGCGGGGCACGTCAAGAAGGCCGGCGCCACGGCCAAGCGGTTCGTCCGCGAGTACCGCACCGACGACCTCTCCGGCTACCAGCCGGGGGCCATCGTTACGGCGGCGGCGTTCGAGGGCGTGGCCCTGGTCGACGTCATCGGCGTGTCGAAGGGACGCGGGTTCGCCGGCGTCATGAAACGCCACGGCTTTTCCGGACAGGGAGCCAGCCACGGCACCGAGCGCAAGCACCGGTCCTCGGGCAGCATCGGCAGCGGGGCGGGTATCCCCGGCCGGGCCGTCCGTCTCGGAAAACGCATGGCCGGCCACATGGGCAATGAAAGGCGGACCGTCGAGTGCGTCCGCCTCGTCAAGGTCGACGTCGAGGCCAACCTGCTGGTCATCCACGGTAGCGTTCCCGGCGCCAGCGGCGGGTACGTCGTGGTCCGCAGCGCCAAGAAGGCCCGGCAGCCGAAGAAGTAGCCGAACGAAGGGTACGAGGCAGGATGATCGAGGTTAAGGTTTACAACAGCGATGGCGGCGACGCCGGCCTCATCGAGGTCGATGAGGCCTGGTTCGGCGGCGAGGTCCGCATGGAAGTCCTCCGTCTGGCGGTGCGCCGCCACGAGGCCAACCAGCACCAGGGCACCGCGGCCACGAAGAACCGCAGCCTCGTCCAGGGGTCGACCCGCAAGATCTTCCGCCAGAAGCACACCGGTCGGGCCCGCGCGGGCACGATCCGAAGCCCGAAGCGCCGAGGCGGCGGCGTGACGTTCGCCAAGGTGGCACGCGACGTCGGCCTCTCGATGCCCAAGAAGATGCGGCGCCAGGCCCTCGACAGCGCCCTGCTGGCCCGCCTCCTTGACGCCGAAATCATCGTGGTCGAAGGCCTGACGCTGGCCGAGCCCAAGACCCGCGAGGTCGCCAGGGTCCTGAAGGCCGTGGGCGTCGAGCGGTCGTGCCTGCTGGCCCTGCCGCCGGGCGACACCGTCCTCTACAAGTCGGCTCGCAACCTGCCGCGCGTCCGTATCCGGCAGGTCGCCGACCTCAACGCCTACGACGTCCTCTGGCCGAATCGGGTCGTTTTCACGCGGTCGGCCTTCGAGGCCATGCTTGAGTCAAGGAAGAACTGATGGACCCGTACCAGGTCGTCATCAAGCCGCTGATTACCGAGAAGGGGACCATCCAGAACGAGACGGTCAACCAGTACGCGTTCCAGGTGCACGCACGTGCCAACAAGCAGCAGATACGCGATGCCGTCCGGAGCATCTACGAGGTCCGGGTCCTGAAGGTCCGGACGATGAAACGCCGCGGCAAGGTGCGGCGGTATCGGTACACGCGGGGTCGGACGGCCGGCCTCAAGAAGGCCGTCGTCACGCTGCATCCGGACGACCACATTGACCTGTTCTAGCGCCGCGTGCGACGCCGCACGGGGCCGCCAAGGATACGTATAATGGCTATACGAATATACGACCCGACCAGCGCAGGCCGACGAAACTCGTCCGTCCAGGACTTCTCGGACCTGACGAAGAAGCGGCCCGAGCGCAACCTGACCAGGCGGATCACCCGCAACGGCGGCCGGAACAACCAGGGCGTCACCACGGCCCGGTTCCGCGGCGGCGGGCACCGCCGGCTCTACCGCAAGGTCGATTTCCGACGCGACAAGGACGGCGTGCCCGGCCGGGTGGCTGCCATCGAGTACGACCCGAACCGCACCGCCCGCATCGCCCTCATCCACTATGCCGACGGCGAGAAACGGTACATCCTGGCTCCGGGCGACCTCCAGATCGGCCAGACCGTCATGAGCGGCGACCAGGCCGAGCCGCGCACCGGCAACTGCCTGCCCCTGGCCAGAATCCCGGCCGGCCTGGCCATCCACAACATCGAGATGCGGCCCGGGTCGGGCGGCAAACTGGTGCGCGCGGCCGGGCGGGCTGCCACCCTCAGCGCCAAGGAGGGCGACTGGGCCTATATCACGCTGCCCAGCGGCGAGATGCGGCGCGTCCTCCTGGCGTGCCGGGCCACCATCGGGGCTGTCGGAAACAGCGATCACCAGGCCGTCCGCTGGGGCAAGGCCGGACGCCGTCGCCACAAGGGACGCAAGTCGCACAGCCGCGGGTCCGCCATGAACCCGGTCGACCATCCGATGGGTGGCGGCGAAGGGCGCCGCTCGGGCGGTCGGCCGCCCGTGTCGCCCACGGGCGTTCAGGCCAAGGGCGGCCGGACCCGCCGGCGCCGGAACCCGAGCAACGCGCACATTATCCGTCGGCGAATCAGCCGCCGGTACGGTGAGGTCAAGATTCCCAAGTAAAGGCCGTCAGGCATGGGACGTTCCACGAAAAAAGGCCCGTACGTCGACGCCAAGCTGTTCCGCAAGGTGCAGCAGATGGAGGCTCAGGGCGCGCGCGACCCGATCAAGACGTGGGTTCGGGCGTGCACGATCGTGCCGGAGTTCGTCGGGCACACGTTCCTGGTGCACAACGGGCGGACGCATCTTCGGGTGTTGGTGACGGAAGACATGGTGGGGCACAAGTTGGGCGAGTTTTCGCCCACGCGGATTTTTCGCGGGCACAGCGGCCGCAAGGCCGTGGCGCCCACCCGCGCGTAAGTCGAAACGACGGACCGGCCGCCGCGCCCCCCGAGGGCGGCGCGGGGCGCCGGCAGCGAACGAGGTTGACGACGCATGGGGTACCGAGCCAGCTATCAATACGCTCGAATCAGCCCGCGGAAAGCCGGGTTGGTCATGGACATGATCCGGGGCCTTCCGCTGGAGGAGGCGCTGCGCGTGCTGGACTTCAGCCCGCAGCGCGCCGCCAAACTGACCGCCAAGGTCCTCCGCAGCGCCATGGCGAACGCCGACGAGCGGGAGGCCGAACTGGAACGGTTGTACGTGGCCGACGCCCGGGCCAACCAGGGCCCCTCGCTGCGGCGGATGTCGCCGCGGGCGCGCGGGTCGGCCGACGTGCTGCGGCGGCCGACGTGTCACCTGATCGTGGAACTCGAAGAGGCCGGAAAGTAACGGCTCGAAGGCAAGGCAGACCCGCATGGGACAGAAGATCCATCCAACCGGTTTTCGCATCGGCGTGACGGAGCCGTGGCGGAGCCGATGGTACGCTTCGAAACGGACGTTCGGCCAGTTGCTGGTCGAGGACGAGAAGATCCGCGCCTTCATCAAGCGGACGTACGGGTTCGCGGCCATCGCGATGATCGAGATCGAGCGGACTCGCGAGGAGGTCAAGGTCATCCTGCACTCGGCCCGGCCGGGCCTCATCATCGGCCGCAAGGGCGCCGAGGTCGACAGCCTCCGCGAGCAACTCGAGGCTCTGACCGGCCGACGCATCACCGTCAACATCACCGAGATCGGCAAGCCGGAACTCAGCGCCCAGTTGGTGGCGGAGGGCATCGCCCAGCAGATCGAGCGGCGCGCCGCCTTCCGGCGGGCGATGAAGCAGACCGCCGACGCCACCATGAGCGCCGGCGCCAAGGGCGTGAAGATCCGCTGTGCCGGGCGCCTCGGCGGGGCCGAGATGCACCGCTCCGAGGTCACGAGCCGCGGCAGCATCCCGTTGACGACCCTTGACGCCCACATCGACTACGGTTTCGCCCAGGCGTTTTGCACGTACGGCGTCACCGGCGTCAAGGTCTGGATCCACAAGGGGCCGTACAAGGTGAAGACTGAGGAGGCCCCTGATGGCGCTGATGCCTAAACGCGTTAAGTTCCGCAAGTCCCATCGCGGCCGCATGAAGGGCATGGCCCAGCGCGGCAACTTCGTGGCCTTCGGCGACTTCGGGCTCCAGGCGCTGGACACGGCGTGGGTGAGTGCCCAGCAGATCGAGGCCGGTCGCGTGGCGGCCACCCACTTTCTGCGGCGCGAAGGGAAACTGTGGGTCCGCATCTTCCCCGACAAGCCCGTCAGCGGCAAGCCGCTGGAGACCCGGATGGGCAAGGGCAAGGGCGAGCCGCAGTATTGGGTGGCGTGTGTGCGGCCGGGCCGGATTATGTTCGAACTGGGCGGCGTGCCGGAGGACCTGGCCCGCCAGGCTTTCCGCCGCGTGGCGCACAAGATGCCCATCCGGACGCGGCTGGTGGTGCGCCGGCGGGGCCTGTGACGCCGGGCAGCGTCCGGCACGAGACAGAGGTTGGAGAGCGGCCGGGGGCCTGTGACCCGGCAGGGGTAAACGGATGAAGGCGCAAGAAATTCGCGAAATGTCCAAGGAGCAGATCCTCCAGGAACTGGGGGCCATCGAGCGCAAGGTGTTCGACCTGCGGACCCAGGCTGCCACCGAGGAACTTAGCGTCCCGAGCGAACTGAGAAAGGCCCGGCGAGACATCGCGCGGATGCGGACCATCCTGCGACAGCGGCAGTTGGCCGCCGGCAAGGAGATATCGACCGCATGACCCGACCACGTGGCAACCGACACGATTTGCGTGGCGTGGTGGTCCGCGACAAGGGCGCCAAGACCATCACGGTCTTGGTGGCGCGTCGTTTCCGCCACCCGAAGTACGGCAAGATGGTCCGCCGGAACACCCGGATCGTCGCGCACGACGAGGCCAACGAGGCCCGCCTGGGCGACGTGGTCGAGATTGTGGAGTGCCGTCCGATGTCGCGGACGAAACGCTGGCGCCTGGTACGGGTGGCCGAGCGGAACCCGGAGCAGGTGCTCGTCCCGACCCCGCCGGGCGCTGTGGAAGAAACACCGGCCTCGTAGGCCGCAAGGAGCCGTTTCGATGATCCAGATGCGCAGCGTAGTCGACGTTGCGGACAACACCGGAGCCAAGACGGTCCGGGCCATCCGCGTTCTCGGCGGGTCGACCCGCCGGGGCGGGTACAGCCGCCGCGCGGCCGGCATCGGCGACGTGGTCGTCGCGTCGGTCCAGAAGGCGGTCCCCAGCGGCGAGGCCAAGAAGGGCGAGGTGGTCCGGTGCGTCATCGTCCGGACCAAGTACCCGACGCGGCGGGCCGACGGCTCGTACGTCCGCTTCGATGGCAACGCCGTCGTGCTGATTGACAAGGAAGGCAACCCGCGCGGCACGCGTGTCTTCGGCGCCGTGGCCCGGGAACTTCGGGTAAAACAGTACATGCGGATCGTTTCGCTGGCCACCGAGGTGGTCTGATCCGTCGTCCCAGGAGCGACTATGCACATTCGACGCGACGACACGGTGGAAGTCATCGCCGGCGACGACAAGGGCATGCGGGCCAAGGTGCTCAGCGTCGACGTCGGGCGAGGCCGCGCCATCGTCGAGGGTGTCAACCGGGTGTACAAGCACTTGCGGCGCTCCCGCAAGAATCCGCAGGGCGGCCGGCTGGAGATCGAGGCGCCCGTCCGCCTGTCGAACCTGCAGGTCGTCTGCTCGAAGTGCAACAAGGCGGTCCGCCTCGGCGCCCGTAAGGATGACGGCGGAAAGAAATACCGTGTGTGCCGCAAGTGCGGCGCCGACCTCGGGGAGCTGTAAGCGGCATGGCCAGACTGCTCGAAAAATACCGGACCGAGATCGTGCCCGCGCTGCGGGCCAAACTGGGGCGCCAGAACCTCTTGAGTCTGCCGCGCCTCGAGAAAATCGTCGTCTCGATGGGGCTGGGCAAGTCGCGCGACGAGCCCAAACGCACCGAGGCCGCCGCCGAGGACCTCGCCATCATCACCGGCCAGAAACCCGTGCTGACGAAGGCCAAGAAGAGCGTCGCGGCCTTCCACCTGCGCGAGGGCGTGGTCGTGGGCGCCAAGGTGACGCTGCGCGGCAAGCGGATGTACGAGTTTCTGGACCGGCTCATCAACCTGGCCATGCCCCGTATTCGCGACTTCCGCGGCATGGACCCGAACGCATTCGACGGCCGTGGCGGCTACTCGATGGGCGTGTCGGAGCAGTTGGTGTTCCCGGAGGTCCACGTAGACAAAGTGCAGTTCCAGCAGGGCATGAACATTGCGATCGTGGTTAAGAACAGCCGGTCGGACGAGGAGTCCCGATACCTTCTGGAAGCCTTCGGGTTCCCGTTCCGCGGCGACAGCTGATCGACGTCGGAGAGGCCATGGCGACTAAAGCCCAACGGTTGAGAGCGAAGCGCGAGCCGAAGTTCACGAC
>Ga0307379_10002507_pt1 | contig 27168 bp, 20 predicted proteins | sample UN2MG_FD_202237 | JGI IMG/M metagenome (GOLD analysis project Ga0307379, IMG submission 202237) | Soil microbial communities from Risofladan, Vaasa, Finland - UN-2 | ecosystem: Environmental > Terrestrial > Soil > Coastal area > Acid sulfate soil | place: Finland: Risofladan, Vaasa | collected...
CTTTTGCTTTATGCTGGCCGCAGCACGCCGCCTGCCTTATGCGGACAGCTCAGTCAAGCGGGGCTTGTGGGAGAAATCGAGGCTGATGGGCCGGGAGCTCCAGGGGAAAGTCCTGGGGATCGTGGGCCTCGGCAATATCGGCTCTCTGGTGGCCGGTAAAGCCAAGGGATTCGGAATGGAGGTGATCGGTTTTGACCCGTTGATCTCGGAAGCCAAAGCGGCTGAGCTGGGGGTCCAGCTTAAACCTCTCGGGGAGATATTCTCGCAGGCCGATTATATCACCCTGCATGTGCCGCTCAATGACAAGACCCGGGGGATGGTCAATGCCGAACTTTTAGGGGCGTTAAAAAACGGAGCCGTCCTTATCAACACTGCCCGGGCTGAGGTGATCGACCGCCAATCCTTGATCGAGCTTTTGGAAAAGCGCGAGGATGTGGTTCTGGGTGCCGATGTGTTTTTCGAGGGAGACAAGGAAGGGGAAAAAGAGGTTGCCCGCTTCGCCGACCGGCTGGTCGGCACACCGCATCTCGGAGCGAGCACCTTTGAGGCCAACAGGCGCGCGGCATCCGCAGCCGCCGAGGGAATGAGGGATTTCCTCACCAAGCGCATGGTCCGCTATCCTGTTAACAACCTCGAGATCCCGCCGGATTTGAATCCGCGTTTCCTCGAGCTGACCCGCCTGATCGGGGAGGTAGCATATTACAATATCGGCGGTTATCAGCCCCACGAAGTCAGGATAACCTGTTACGGCAGGTTGAACAAGCATATCGACCTCTTGACCGGCTACCTGCTCAAGGGGCTGATGGATATTTACCAGATGGAGGTTCTCTCACCCAGTGAAGCCGCCAGGCGGGCCGCGGAGTACGGTATCAACGTGGTCAAACGTATTCCGGATGACAGTAAGGGTTACGGGCAGTCGATGACTATCGACATTCTTTCCAAAAAGGAGGGCTACAGGGATACCAGTATCAGGGGAACCATTACACCGGAAAGCGAGCTGAAGATCAACCGTATCGACACTTTTGTGAACCTGGATCTCATTCCGAGCGGATACATGCTCTTTACTTATCAGAAAGACCGGGTCGGTCTGATAAACGACATAAGCTCAACCCTTTCAAAAGGGGGCATAAACATTCTGAATATTCGTTTCACTACTGATAAAGAGGGCTGTTCGATCGCGGTTCTGCAAACCGAACACCCGGTTTCAGAGAAGATTTTCGCGGAGATAAAAAATAAAGTCTCACCCTATAAAGCCTTCAAGATGGAATTCTGAATAGGCAGGTAATCGCTGATTCAGATCCGCTGATCCGGACTGCCGCTCTGGTTGATCAGGATGTGATCTCGAAAGAGCTTTGTCCCCGGGTCGGCTGGATTTGGAACCTTAAAAATTAACCACGTTTAAAGGGTTTTGGGGAACAATGAAGCGGAAAAGCAGGAAAAGACATTTCGATAAACAAGCCGGCGGTTCTGACAGCCGGGGCAGGCATACAGGGCAAAACCAGCGGGGAAAACCGGAGAATCAGAAAGATGCCGAACCGCAGAAGGGAGACAACCGGCATTCAAGGGCTAACATGGTGGTTCTGGTGGATGATGACCCGGCTTATGTGGAGATGGAATCCCTGGCCGTAGTGAATTATATCTCCGGCTTCAATCCGATGGGATTTACAGGACCGGGGCGGGCGCTCAATTATATTACCAATCCACGCAACGAGGGCAGAATAGGCCTGGTGCTTCTGAATATGGAGATTCCCCCGGTGGATGGGCGCTCTGTGGATAACATTCTCGAGATATTGAAGCAGAAGAGGAATATCCAGCTCGCTCTGGTCAGCTCGTCCAATACCTCGGAAAATGTGGCACGGGCGCTCAAGCTGGGAGCGGTGGGCTTTCTGCCCAAAGTTTTTACCATGGAAGTTTTTGTGCGCTTTGTCAAGAATATTCTCAGAAACGGCTATTCCAAGGTCTGGCAGTGCTGTGCCTGCGGAAAGCTGGTGCCTGGGGATCTGATCGACATGCTGAATATGAGGCCGCTTAAGTGTACGGATAAGAACTGTGAATCATCCGAGATAAAGGAAGTGTTTTTCGGGACCCTGCCGGAAAAACAGAGCCGGGAATGATCTCCTCTCCATGGGCAAGCCGGTTTCTTCAGCGGGAGCAAGGAGGAGGCATCCTCCGCTTTCGTTTACGGAGAAATCGGCTTTTTTTCACTTTTTCATGAATGGTCATCCGGGATTGTTTTTGAAAAAGCCCGACCCTCCTTCCCGAAAACTGACAGAACTGCTGAAAGATTTTTCCTTTCCAATTGGTAAAAAGCAAATGTTACCGGAGTTCTGGTGATCATTTCAGGGATCAGAATTTCCTGCTTGTACCCGCCTGAATCGCCTCTGCTATTTCTACTGACTGCAGGCAATCCTCGAAAGAGGGATGCGGAGTGCGGCCTGTTTCCAGGCAATCTATGAAATGTGAGCTTTCTCCCAGAAATCCCGTGATTTCGAGCCTGTCACGCATCGGCTCCGAGAGAATGCGGTTGTCCTGGATGAAATGGTTTTCCCGGCCCTTGAAAAAAAGCAGCCGGCCCGGGTAATCTACGGTCCATTCCAGGGGGGCCTCGAGCCGGACAGTGAAATCATGGCCGTGAACAGTGTAGCGCTCGGCTTCGAATCCCACCTCTGGGAGGATTGAGAGAGACCCGAGCAGTCCGGATTTGAAAACGAAATCAACCAGGTAGGAAAAAGAGCTGTTGCCGGCAAGCGAGAGCTTTTTCACCTGGACCTCCTTCACATCTCCCCCCAGATAGCGCATCAGGTCCACTGCATGCACTGCTGTACCGTAGGCGAACTCCTCTTCAGTCCGCTTGCAGCGCAGCATTTCCCCGATCATGAGCTGGGCCGGGGACCCGGCCTCCTCGAGCAGCTTTTTTGTCCGCTCGACCAGAGGGATAAACCTTCTGTTGAGCGCTACCAGGCAGGGCACCCTGTTTTGCGCAGCCGCCTCTTTAAGCTCACGCACCTCCCCGCTTGTCCTGCCCGGCGGTTTTTCCACCAGCAGAGGAATGCCGCGCCCGATAAACTCGAGCGCCATCTCTTTTATATGGCCTGGATCGATCAGAATATAGGCCCCGTCAAGAGTCTCCTTCTCGAGCATCTCTGATAGATCGGTGTAGCAGGAGGTAAAGCCGAAGCTTGAGGCCAGTTCCCTGGCGCGGGACTGATCGAGATCGCAGATTGCCGCAAGGGTGATCCGGGGATTTTTTTGCCTCAGGCGTTTCAGGGCCGGGCAGTGGTAGCTCTGGCTGATATAACCCGCGCCGACCACTCCAATGTTCAGGCTCTTCAAATTTGTCCCCCGTTCTGATGGGAAAAATCAGCTGTTACACTTGATAAAGTAACTTATGGAACGGTTGTAAGTGCGCTCCTGCTCATTGGTAAAATAACAGGCTGGCAGTTCTCCCATGCGCTTATGATAGGCAATGCATTCGCAGCATCTGCCCTTGCGGCTGCAGGGCTCGTAAGAGCAGTTGCAGACTGACATATTGATCTCGTGACGCTCGCAGTTCACTAAAGCCTCCCAGCTTGTAGAGAAAGGTTCAGTTTTTCAAGTCTAAGGAGCAGTTGGAAAAACCAATCTAATGGTCTTGAGGGGAATTGGCAAGACAGAGCTTTCCACTCGGTTTCATCCTTACCAGGCTTCACTTGCATATCCACCGCCGGTTGTGTAAATTCTTCTTTTATTTCGCAGTTTGAATATTCCCACAATAATTGCCAGAGGGGTTCAAAGTGGAGAATCTTCGGCTTGGCGACTGGGTGATGATATTAATTTACAGTGTGCTGATGATTGTTATCGGATTTTACTGCATCAGGTACGCCCGCAAGGGAGTGAGTTATTTCGCTGGCGGAAGAAAGATTCCCTGGTGGCTTTCCGGGATCTCGAGCTGGATGAGTGCATTCAGCGCCTATGTGTTCGTGGGCCTGGCCTCGGTGATTTATGAGGTCGGCGCGGCCCCGCTTTACCATATCCTCTATGCCATGTCTTTCGCCTGGTTCGCAGGAGCATTACTCTGGGCCGAAAGATGGCGCAAGACCGGGATCATTACAGTGCCCGAGTATATGGAGAAACGCTTCAATCTCGCCACCCGCCAGGTCTTCGCCTGGGTGGTGACCCCGTTCCGGATAGCGGATGACGGGGTTAAATGCTATGCCACGGCAAAAATTATCGCCTTTGTTTTCGGGATTCCCTCCTGGCTGAGCATCATCGGTCTGTCCCTGGTAACCATTCTCTACACCATGATCGGCGGGCTTTGGGCCGTGATGATCACCGATATGGTGCAGTTCGTGATCCTCATCCTGGTAATTTTCGTGGTTCTGCCTGTAGGTTTGGCCAAGGTCGGCTGGCTCTCCGGCTTGACCGCCGGGGCGCCGGAGCACTTTTTCCGGATCTTCCAGGCCCCCCAAAGCTTTAACGGCGATTTTACTGTCTGGTTTTTCGTGGCCATGTGGATCATGCACCCGTTCCTGTATAATGGTAGTTTCTCCCTGGTTCAGCGCTACACGACCGTGCCCACTCCCCGGGATGCCCGCAAGAGCGCCTGGCTCTCCATGTGGCTGGGTCTGATCTTTTTCCCATTGATCCTGGGCCCGCCCCTGATCAGCCGTATCCTCTACGGTGATCTGCTCATGGGCAGCAAAGCCCTGATGGAGACGAGCTATATCAAGCTTTGTGTCGACCTTCTCCCGGTGGGGATGATCGGAGTGGTGGTGGTCGCCCTGATGGCCGCCACCATGAGTTCGCTGGCCGGTGATTATAATATCTACGGCGCAGTGCTGACCAATGACCTGTACCACCGCCTGCTGAATCCCAAGGCGTCGCAGCGGCGGCTGGCTGTGGTGGGCCGGTTCAATACTTTGATCGTGGGCGCGCTTGCGCTGGTCGTGGCGCTTGGTGTCGAGTCCATGGGCGGTGCGTTTGCAGTGATGATGACCATCCTCGGCATGATCGGCGGACCCACCACTATCCCGATCTTGCTTGGATTGTGGATCCGCAGGCCGTCCCCTGCTGCGGCCATCGCCGCCTGCACCTGCGGCGTCGCTTTCGGCGCGCTTGCCAAATGGGTCTGGGGATTTTCTTACGCCCCCTTCGTGCTGGGCAATATTGCGGTAACCGCGGTGGTTTTTCTGGCCTGGGGCTGGCTCTTTCCGGCGCGGGGGAAATTAAAGGAAAAAATAGACCTTTTATTCGACCGGGTACTCAAAGGGCCTGAAAGCTTGGGGGCAGGCCCGGCGGCTGATGAAGAGGACACAGACAAGGTACCGTCGCCATTTACAATTGTCGGTGTGATTCTCGGCGTGATCGGCCTGGCTCTCGGGCTGGTCGGGATTCTGGCCGGTTCTTCCGCTTCTGCGGTAAAGATCGACGGGATCGTGTCCCTTGTTCTCTTAGTCCTGGGAGCGGTGCTGGTCCGTTCCGGCAGGTTGATTGCAAGAGGAAAGTGAACCCGGTGGTTTTGGGGGAGATTCTTTAGTCCACCAATATAAACTGATCGCTGCTTCAGACCATTATGAACAAACGGCAACCGGAAGTTTTTATAATAACCTTTTGGAATTCAGGAGCCAGGAGTCAGGAGTCAGAATATTTTTGGAAATGATCACCAGAGTTTTTAAACTTCTGACTCCTGTCTACTGACTTCTGACTTCTGACTTCTTGTCCGGTCTGGAGCAAATGCTTGAAAGACCGAAAGCCTGTTCCTTTTTTACTAAATTTTGTTAATTATACAGGTCAATGCAGATGGGCGTATTCATGGCAGAGCCAGCAGGTATGCTTATACGCTCCCCAGTGTCTTTTCTCGTCAACCTGCATTACCCCGCTCAACGGGTTCCCGTGGCACCGTAAACACAGCGCGCTCGTAGGGCTTTTAAGCATCGCGGGATTACCGGCCTTTCCATGGGGCTCGTGGCAGTCAGTGCAGAGCTGGTCCGAATAGGGCCGGGGCGAATGAACAAAGGTCGAGTATTCCGCGCCCCTGGTAACAATTACAGGGTTATCATCCACAAATCCCAGAGTCAGATCATCGCCCGGCTTAAAAGGCTCCCCGCCAGTCATGACCGGGAAGGGATGCTGTCCGGAAGGGTCTTTTCCCAGGGAATGGCACTGGCCGCAAACCATCCGGTTGCCCTCAGGCGGAAGCCTGGAAGGATTCACGATAGTCCCCTTCGAGCCTCCGGAGTCAAGATGTTTCTTCCCGGGACCATGGCAAGCCTCGCACGCCACGCCCGGCTCGGCATATTTCTTTCGTGATACAGAATACCCGGTGGCATGGCAGCCGAAACAGAGCCGGCCTGCATCCGTCTTTTCCCCTTCCCTCCCGATTTCATCATGCGGCGGAAACGGCTCCTTTATCCCGAATCCCTCTGATTGAAACACCTGGAAATCAGTTCCGACAAATGCATACACGCTGTCTTCATGGCCGATAACCGCTGAAATGTCCTTTTTTTCGAGAGCAGGATCAATACTCGGATTTGACGAAAGATCTTTACCCGGCGAACCAGCTTTCATTGTCCTGTGATGGGTGCTGGCCTGCCACTCATTGACAATACCTGGATGCAGGCCGGCATGACAGGAACAGCATTGTTCCGAGCCAATATAGCCTGCATCACCCTGGACCGGCTCCGGGGCCCCGGGAGTCAGTCCAGTGAAGACTGCAAGTAAAACAGCTCCAATAACTGAAACCGGCAGGATCGATTTCTTTTTCACAAGCAGCTCAATGGTTCATCATCCTGGCGCGGAGATCGGACAATCTTTCGTGCGCTTCCGCCATCCCAGTACGGAGAGCGAACTTTTGCGGACAGGCCTTTTCACACTCTCCGCAGTTTTCACAGTCCAGATAATCGTGCGGAAGCACTGCATAGATATCGCTCATCCGGCGGGTATCGTAGAGAAACCTGCGGTCAAGCTGGTTGTTGGAAAGCAGGAAACTGATCGGGACCTGTTTCGGACAGGCCTGTTCACAAGGTTTCTGGCAAATCCCGCATGTTCCGCCGGCCAGACGGCGGGCGCGGGCGGTAATGTCCTCCCGCTCGCTGGGGCTGAGTGGTTTGAATGTCGCGGCTAACGCCACGTTCCGCTTCAGATATTCAAGCGTGCCCGAGCCTGGAATGGCAATTGTCACCCCGGGATTGGAGAGCACGAACCGCAGGCATTCTTCATCAGTCAACACTTCGGGTATTTGATAAGGGTCTCCGGGATCGTAGTTCAAGAGACCTATTCCGGTATCGCCGCACCCGAAAGGCTTCATATTGAAAACCGCAGCCCCCAATTTATGCGCCAGGGCAAGGCCACGCTCGAACTCAAGGCTCATGGCATTGTGCGGAATGACATGGATATCGAATATCCCGGAGCGCAGGGCGGTCATAAACGCCTGGCAGGAGTGTGTCGTGATCCCGATAAATCTGGTTTTCCCTTCTTTCTGGGCCTGTTTCAACCCTTCAACTGATCCATTCTCGGCCAAGGCGAGGTTCAGCTCCGTTATCGAGGAACAATTATGGAGCTGGAAACAGTCGAGATGATCAGTGTTCAGGGTTTGGAGAGAGATTTCAAGGTCCCTGAGCACGCCTTCCTTGCCGGCTTTCAGCTTCAATGACTTGCTGGTGATAAACACCTCCTCCCGCCGCTTGGATAAAACTCTGCCGATCATCGCTTCGGCATCATTATATGCCCGGCCTGTCTCCCAGGTGTTGATCCCCAGGTCAAGAGCCGTATTCAACAGGCGATCGGATTGGGCCTCGGATATGGTGGATTTCCGGCCCCCCTCATAAGTCTTCGCATAGAACATAGTCCCCAATCCGATAATCGGCGTTTTCCAGCCGGTCCTTCCCAGCACTGTCATCGGCATGTGTTCCGCCAGTTTCTCAACCGGCTGCTCCATTGCCTCGGCCAGGCTCATTCCGGATAACCCGCCGGCAAGAATAGTCCCCATAGAGGCCAGGAATTCCCTGCGCGATAAATTATCCATAACTGTACCTCCCTGATAAAGTTGGTTTTATTTCCTGCTTGACAATTTGCCTGGTTCAGGCTTTCTCGCTGCAGCCTGCCGGATGAGTGGATAAAAGAGTTTTAGAGCATGAAAAAAGGTCCGGTGGCTGAAGAGGAGAGGGAATTGACCGGGATCACAATTCAAATGTCTGTTGCTCACCGCTACTTGATGGGCACTCATAAGCCATCCGGCCAGCGCCTAGGAAAAGGATAATCTCGAGATGATTTTTCAGTGGAAAACAGGCCCGGGATTCCCCGGGAGTAAGAAGAAATTCTCCTGCGCCCCATTATACTACATGCCTGGATTATATCAGTCAAGTGGATATTCCATTATCATACTCAATTCTCCACCAAAGCTGCAAATATCAGGCTTACTCTTTCATCGGATTCGGAGGCCCAACCTCTATAGGATTGCGTCAATCGGTTTTGTGGTTATATTAGGCCTTATTCATTTGCCTGGATAAAAATTTCTGTTCACTGAACCGGGATCTGAAATGAAAACAGTCCGGGGATCTATCAGGAAATTGATATTGATCCTCGTGCCGGCTTTGGGATGGGCCGCAGAACAGCAGGATTTTGACTCCAGGTTAAGTGAAATAAAAAATGTCGTCTCCAGAGATTATAAAAATTTTTATTCCCTTGATAATCTCGCCTGGTTAGGGGCGGGATTGGGCGCAGCCGCATTATTTTCTCACACTCATGCCGATCAGGGAATTCGTGACTGGTACCAGGGCTCTTTGAGAAATTGCGGCACGGACGACTTTTCGAGAGTGGTTAAAACATTTGGCGACAGGAAATCTGCCATTCCGGTATATGCTGGTGTCGCCCTTCTTGGGGAATTAGCAGGAGATAACCGGTACTTGTCCTATACCGGGGAATGGGGGAAAAGGTCTTTAAGGACTCTTCTTGCAGGAGGCCCTCCGGTGCTTTTCCTCCAGGAGTCCCTTGGAGGCAACAGGCCTGAAGAAGGAGACTCTCACTGGCATTTTTTTAAGAACAATCATGCTGTCAGCGGCCATAGTTTCCTGGGGGCTGTCCCGTTTTTAACTGCTGCCATGATGGTGGAAAGCCCGTACTTGAAAATACCTCTCTACCTGGCTTCGACTTTGACAGGGCTTTCCAGGATAAACGACGACGCGCATTACTTTTCGCAGGCCTTTTTGGGCTGGTGGCTGGCATATTCTGCCGCGGCCAGTGTAGAGAAAAGTAATGTTGAAAAAAAGCTCACGCTCGCTCCGTCTTACAGGCTCGATGGAATGGCTGTGGCAGCGAACATCAAATTTTAATATCCGGTCTGGACCCGGTGTCTGTAAAGGCTCACATCCTGCCTCTACTGACTGAAAAAGGAGATTCGATGCTAGACGCCGAGCTAATGGCCGCCCTTTTGGATAGTCTTAAAGATCCCCTGCTGTTCGCCGATACAGAACACAAAATCCGCTATATGAATAAGGCCGCAGTCGCTTACTACAGCGAGGGAGAAAGCCTGCTCAACACTTCTTTGCTGGATTGCCATAATGAGCAATCGCAGGGGATTATCAAAGAGATACTGGCCGCTATGCACCAGGGAGTGGATGAGCGGCTGATCACCGATAACGAAAAACACCGGATTTACATGCGGGTGGTCAGGGGAGCGAACAGCCAGGTTTTGGGCTACTATGAGCGGTATGAGCCGCCGGCTAAATGAAATTTTTACCCGGCAGCTAGAAAAGCCGCTGATATAACGCATGAAAAAGTAATTCCGGTTAAGTTGTTTTCTGGTTCGTGAAAGAACGATAGAAAGTCCAGGATGGCTTAAAGTGCATTGGCTCGACTGGGGAGTGATAATCGCCTACATGCTGGGAGTGGCCGGCATCGGGTTCTGGACCATGCGCTCGATCCGGAGCACTGAGGATTTTTTCCTGGGCGGCAGGCGTTTCGGAAAAATATTTTCCCTGTTCCTGCAGTTCGGTTCAGGCACCAATTCGGATATGCCGGTAAGTGCGTCCCGCGAGACTTTCCGCAATGGGATGAGCGGTATCTGGGCGCTGATGCTCTGGCTCTTTATCACTCCCTTTTACTGGATTATTGGCCCCTGGTACAGGAGATTGCGCCTGGTGACACTCGGGGATTATTTCACCGAGCGCTTCCAGTCCAAAGCCATGGGGGCGGCTTATGCGATATTTTCCATTTTTTACTTTATGTATTACAGCGCTATCGGCCTGACCGCAGTGGGCAAGACAGTGGAGATTCTCACGCCGCGTCCGGAAAGCACCTATTCTGCCGAGGAAGCCCAAAGCGTAGCTCTCTACCGTCGTTATGCAGAGCTTGAAAGGCTGTATCTGGCTGGAAAAGAATTGACCCCGCAGGAGGAAAAAGAGCACCAGAACCTTCGGGATAAGCGTTTGCAAGGGGAAATCAGGAGCGACTACTCTTATTTTCCGAGCAGGCTCGCAGTCCTGGTGATTGCCCTGGTAGTGTTAATCTATTCCATGATGGGAGGGCTCAAGGCTGCTGTAATCACCGATTTTGTCCAGGGTGTCCTGATCGTCGTTCTTTCCTTTATAATTATTCCATTCGGCCTGAAAGCCACCGGTGGATTAAGCGGACTGCACCAGCGGGTGCCGGAACACATGTTCAGCCTGCTGGGAAGTCCCCAGACTAGCGATTACAGCGCCCTGTTCATTTTCTCGATAATTCTTATCAACCTGGTGGGTATCATAGCGCAGCCTGTCTTGATCACTTCATGCGGCGCGGCCAGGGATGATTTCAGTGCACGGGTCGGTTTGTGTTATGGCAACTATCTCAAGCGCTTCTGCACTATCGGCTGGGCCATGGTGGGAGTCCTGGGCTATGCTCTTTTTGCGCACGAGGTTTCGGACCCCGATATGATCTGGGGCTATGCCACAAGGCAACTGCTTCCTGTGGGCCTGGTGGGCTTGATGATCGCAGCCATGCTGGCGGCGATCATGTCCAGTGCGGATGCCGATCTGATAAGCGGTTCCGCCCTTTTCACCATGAACCTCTATAAGCCTTTCCGGCCCCGGAGTTCCGACTCCCACCTGGTCCGGGTCGGCAGGCTGACCACCGCGGTGATTATTCTCGGCGGCGTGCTGCTCTCGCAGGCTTTTCACAACGTGATAGAACTGCTGAAATATATCTGGACCCTGCCGGTTATTTTCGGGGCGAGTTTCTGGCTCAGTTATCTCTGGCGCAGGGTCACCAAAACCGCTGCCTGGAGCGCGGCGATTTTTTCACTTCTTTTCTCTTTCATCCTCCCGCTGGTGGTGCCGGGCTTCGAGAGTGCGGCTACCTCCCCGGGCCTGCTTTCAGAAACCGAGCCAGCCTTGTTGGAAGTGCAGGTGGGTGCGGATTCGGCAGATCTGTCCGCAGGCTTGGCCCTGAGAATGGGCCAGGTGATCACAAAAAAGAGGCCGGTCGCTTCCACGCCGATCTATTTTGAAGAAAAAGTACTGATCCGGTCCGGTGAGCCGGAATCAGGTTTCCGGGGCAGCGGAAAATTCAGGGTCTGGGTCTGGTTTTTGTCAGGCCTGGGAACGGATTTTTCCCGCAGTACGCGTTCCACGCTGGATGCAGTCGGGTTTTTGGCGGATGCCCTGCTGCCGTTTGTTGTGCTCGCAGTGCTGAGTCTGTATACTGCTCCGGTCTCCAGGGATGCTCTGAGCCGATTCTACGCCAGAATCCATACACCGGTCAACCGGGACCCGGCCGCTGACAGGCGGGAGGTGGAGCTTTCCTATGCCAACCCCGGACGGTTCGATTCCATGCTTTTGTTCCCGGGTACGGGCTGGGAGATACTGAAACCCGACCGCACCGATATCGTGGGATTTATTCTGGCTGTAGTCTCGGCAGTTTTGATTGTCGGCCTGGTCTTCACTGTTTCCTGGCTCAGGTGGCCCTGAAAATTACTTTTCCCCAGGCTGATTTTACGGCTGGTTTTAAAATCAAGGATAGTCACAAAGGTAAAGCTGTTACTACTCAGGTAATAAAATTGTTTGCATCTATCCGTAAAGGAATTTTTTTTTCTTCTTTTGAAGGCAAAAGAAGCAAAACCATTTCTTTTTAAACAAAAAGAAACAAAAGTTAATCCTGGCATTAAAGTCCTTTACTCCGCTTCGCCGAGCTCGCCTGGTGCGCAGGAAGCCTGCGCAAAGGCCTGCCTGGGCGTTGTACATCTAATATGGCGATGATGGAAATTACTTGTCTTCTACACGCTCCAAAAACAGGGTTCCCGGACTTCAGGGCTTCTTATGGCCTATGGTTTCACTTGGGATGATCTACCATCCCAGGTAGTTGCACTTAAACTTTTTTCGGTAGTTGTAAAAGTTTTTCTATCGGAATATTTCAATCGTAGTTACATAAAGTAAACCGCAAGCGCCTTAAATTTAAAAATTGACACCTGGTAAATCATTCCTGCTGACTTGACTTTTATGAATAACCAAGGCTGAAGCATATAAACAATAATACAAATGGAAACTATTTAATGCCCCCTGTAGTAAGCGAGGTTTGATAAAAGAATTCTTTTCAGGTTTATTCTGCTTCACGATAGAACGACAGAACTCCAGGAGGGTTCAAAGTGCATTGGCTCGACTTGGGAGTGATAATCGCCTATATGGTGGGAGTGGCCGCTATCGGGTTCTGGACCATGCGCTTGATCCGGAACACCGAGGATTTTTTCCTGGGCGGCAGGCGTTTCGGAAAAGTGTTTTCCATCTTCCTGCAGTTCGGGGCCGGCACTAGCTCGGACATGCCGGTAAGCGTGGCGCGCGAAAGTTTCCGCAACGGGATGAGCGGCATCTGGGCTGTGCTGCTCTGGCTCTTTATCACCCCTTTTTACTGGATTATCGGGCCGTGGTACAGAAGGCTGCGGCTGGTGACAATCGGAGATTTTTTCACCGAGCGCTTCCAGTCTAAAGCTATGGGGGCAGCTTACGCGGTTTTTTCCATTTTTTACTTTATGTATTATATCGCCATCGGTTTGACCGCAGTCGGCAAAACGGTCGAGATACTCTCCCCGAGGCCTGAAAGCACCTACACTGTCACTGAGCTGGAAAGCACGAGACTTTACCGGCGTTATGCGGAACTTGACAAACTTCACCTGGAAGGCGGCAAATTCACTCCGGAACAGGACAAAGAGTACCGGAGCCTGCGGGACAGATACCTGCAGGGGGAACTGCACAGCGGCTATTCGTATTTCACAAGCAGAACCCTTGTGCCTGTGACCGCTCTGGTAATCCTGGTCTACTCCATGCTGGGAGGGCTGAAAGCAGCGGTGATCACGGATTTTGTCCAGGGGGTGCTGATTATTTTTCTCTCCTTTATTATCATCCCGTTCGGCCTGAAAGCTGTGGGCTGGTTCTCAGGACTGCACGAGCGCGTTCCGGAATATATGTTCAACCTGCTGGGCAGCCCCCAGACAAGCGATTATACCGCCCTGTTTGTCTGTTCGATAATATTGATCAATCTGGTAGGCATAGTGGTCCAGCCGCATATTATCTCCACCGGAGGCGGCGCGGCCAAGGACGAGATGAGCGCGCGGGTGGGCTTGTGCTATGGCAATTATCTCAAGCGCTTTTGCACAATCGGCTGGGCTTTGGTGGGGGTTCTGGGCTTTGCACTCTACGCGCGGGAGGTCTCGGATCCCGATATGATCTGGGGCTATGCGACCAGGCAGTTGCTTCCGGTGGGACTGGTGGGTTTGATGATTGCGGCGATGCTGGCGGCAATCATGTCATCGGCGGATGCTTTTATGGTCTCCGGCTCGGCGCTTTTTACCATGAATCTATACCACCCCCTGCGGCCCCGGAGTTCGGATGCCCATCTGGTCTGGATAGGCAGGCTGACCACAGCCTTGATTATTATTGGCGGTGTGCTGCTCTCGCAGGCTTTTCACAGCGTGATAGTGCTCCTGAAATATATCTGGACTTTGCCGGTTATTTTCGGGGCGAGTTTCTGGCTCAGTTATCTCTGGCGCAGGGTCACTAAAACCGCTGCCTGGAGCGCGGTGATTTTTTCTCTTTTTTTCTCTTTCATCCTCCCGCTGGTGGTGCCGGCCTTCGAGAGTGCGGCCACCTCGCCGGGCCTGCTTTCGGAAACCGAGCCAGCCTTGTTGGAGGTGCGGATGGGTGCGGATTCAGCCGATGTGGCTGCGGGTTTGGCCGGCGCGGCGGGTGAGCTGATCACCAAAAAAAGGCGGCTCCCCTCGGTGCCGATCTATTTCGAAAATAAAATAAACATCCGGCCCGGTGACCCGGAATCAGGCTTTCGCGGTGTGGGCAAATTCAGGATCTGGGTCTGGATCTTTTCCAGGCTGGGAGCCGATTTTAAGCGGAGTTCCCGATCCACGCTGGATGCCGCGGTTTTTCTCGCGGATGCCCTGATACCCTTTCTGGTTCTGCTGGCAGTGAGTTTTTTTACGGCTCCGGTTTCCAGCTCTGCTCTGGATCGCTTCTACGCCAGAATCCACACTCCGGTCAAGCAGGACCGGGCCGCAGATCAGAGAGAGGTGGAGCTTTCCTATGCCAGGCCAGACCGTTTCCGCGACCGGCTTTTATTCCCTGGCACAAACTGGGAGATGCTAAAACCCGACCTCACCGATATTGTAGGGTTTCTCCTGGCTGTTGCCGTGGCGGCGATAATAGTCGGGCTGGTTTTCACTATCTCTTGGATCAGATGGCCTTAAGGAGATTGCCTGACAGTCAGAATCAATTGTCAAGGGAAGTGTTGCCTGATCCCGCAGGACCGGCCGGTCACTGCTGAAATTTGCAATCCGGACCAGGATTCGGGACGATCCCTGCTTATTACATTGAAATCCCTCTGTTTTTCTCGTCCGATTTGAATTTGGAGGCCCTGCAGTTTTAATACATTCTTGCAGGATAAGCTGTATCACAAACTTTGTGCCTCTGCCCCTTTGCCAATTCAGCTTGAGTTACAGGGGAGTTTTCATGTTTCATTGTGCCATCATCTGGAGATGAAAGTCTGTGAATAATCGCCAGGTTAGCGAGAGGGAATTATAAGTGGGGACAGGTTGAAGGTCTAAGCTCTGAGCGGGTCTGTTTTTGGCAAAGAGTCTTAAATGGTGTATCAGTTGGCTAAGCTAAGGCTTTTATCATCCGTTCTTTGATTTTTACTGTCTCCTTAAAATAATTAAGTTCGCTTTCCGCCTGGAATGTCTGCTCTTGCAATAATTTTATCCCTTGTTCGTTTTCCAAGGCCTTTTTTTTAATGCTGTCCACCTCTTCTTGCAATTCGGTAGCCTTGGCTCTCAATTCGGTGAATCTTTCATTGGTGAGATTGAGTCTGTTGTTGAGCAGGTTGCGTTCCTTATCCGAAGGCGCTCCCTGGTCGATTGCTGCCTGGATCGAATCTTTTTCAGCTTCAACCTCTTGCAATTGCTTGGCAAGCTGGATCAACTCTTCTTTTTTTGATTTAAAGAAAAAAGTGTTCTCGTTAAGCTGGTTTTCAGTCTCGTATAACTTTTTCCGCAAATGGTTTAATTTTTCTCGCGATTCTTCCAACCGCCGCTGAGCTGTAAGCAGTTCCATTTGTCTGCGACGTTTCTCTTCTTCTCTTTTTCTCTGAATCAGGAGAATTAAGAAAACAATCAGGCACAGTCCCAATACTGCCATTATTGAATAGTAATATACCATTATCAGCTTATCAGCGGGAAGTCGGTTTATTATACCTGATATTCTATGGCAGAGAGATTTGTATTAATTGAAATAAATCATTTCTGTAGAATAATAGAGCAGGAAAAGAATTTAGTCAAATTAAAATTTGAATAAATAAACCGACGAATCGAGAAGATATTCCAAAAAAGCGGAAAAACCGGAAAAACGTGCAGACAAAGCGACACTGCACCGGTTGGCGGCCTGTCGATTCAAATTTAACTTTTTACTCCCGTTCAAGTTCAACAGCCACTAAAGATCAGAGTACAAAGTCCGCAAAAAACTCGCTCTCATTGAAAGTAGCTGTTATGTCATCATCGATCAACACCATTATTTTCCCGTTTTTACGCTCGAGCACTGTCACCACACCAAATTTGGTGTCGATCTTATCGTACTTTTTGACCTTTTTAAGATTCAATCCGGACATGCCAAACCTCCTGTTCAATCGATTTTAAAAGTCTCAATTCCTGACCAACTCGCTAAGCATGGTTCTATTCGATGATTCACCTGCCCGGGCGGATTGCCTCAGGCTAGTTCAGACAATTACCAGATCAGGCTGTTTTACTGTCGCGGAAAAATGCAATTAGTATACCATATTCTCTGAAGAATGCTGAAAGCTGTAATGGTCGTAAAATTAATAAGTTGGCAAGACCTGGGAGCTTTTGCAGGAGTCAGCGTAAAGGCTTGAGGAGGGTAAAATCTACCGGTCTGGGAAAAAATTATTCTATTGGCAGGAGGAATTAATTTCCCGATTGACCCAGGAGTACGAGATGCTCAGCGCTAGAAATCAGTTTCAAGTAAGGCGCCCTGGAAGTGAGCTCTTCGGCATATCGGTCAATGGTGATTACTGCAAATGGGACATTTAAAGTATCAAGCGCTGCTGTCTCGCCCGGTTCGAGAAACATCACCGGCTTTTCTGAATAGAAAGCAAGGGCCGTTTTGTGGTACCTGTAAGCAGCCAGTCTCCCCCGGTCACCGATAATCTCGTCGGCCTTGTCGATCAATCTGATCTGGGGTTCCTGACGATGGCCCGAGACCAGCGGGAGAACAGAGAAAGCGAGGAGCCAGGTGAACAGTATCTGTCCTGTGATCTGAAGGCTGAATGCTGCGGTGAGCCTGCGGGTCAAAAGGAAACTGAATGCAGCGAGAGGTCCGGCGAGAATAACTGCCGCAGCCGCATAAGGCAGGTTTCCCAGGCTGAAAGGAGCAAGTTTGTTTCCCTCAGCCAGGAGATAGACACCAAGGCCTAAGGCGAAGACAACCCCAAGAATTGCCGGCACAACGAGTCGCAGCGGCCGCCTGCCTGGGGAGACTGCTGTGGTCTGCGCCAGGTAGTCGGCAAGCAAAACAGCCAGTGGCGGAAAGGCGGGGGTTATGTAAGTCGGTAATTTGGCCCGGGAAAGGCTGAAAAAAAGAATGACAAGCAGGGTCCAGACAAGCGGAAAAGCCCCATTGCCTTGGAGAGCCTGAGCTTTGCCAAAGGCGCGGATAAACGGGCGCAATGGGTTAAAAACCGACTGCAGGGCGAAGAAAGTCCAGGGATAGCTTCCAGCCAGCAGCCAGGGGAGATAATAATAGAAAGGCTCGATATGCTGGCCGCCTGGAGCAACCTCGCCGAAAAAGCGCAGAAAGTTGTGCTGAAGGATGAATACGCGAAAGAACTCGAAATCGCTGCGTATGGTCACGAGCACATACCAGGGGAGAGTGATGGCTGCGAAGAGAGAAATGCCGAGAGTAATGGGAATCCGCCTGAGACAGCCGTGGAGCTGACCAGTACTGAAAAGAAACGCAGCGCTGATCGCCGCAGGCAGGACAAGACCCACCGGTCCTTTGGTCAGCACTGAAAACCCTGAGAAAGCGAATGCGCCGAGGAAATAAAGCCTGGCTTTCGAATCATTTCCCTCATTCTGTCCCAAATAAAAAAAGACCAGGCAGCCGGTAAAAAAAAAGCACAGGTGCATATCTGTCAGCACCCAGCGCCCGAGGGCGATAAATTGCAGACAGCATGCGAGAATGGCTCCGGCAGCGAGCCCCCGGCCGGGACTCCGGATCCTGCCGGCTAAAAGACAGGTTAAAAGAACCGTGCCCAGCCCGGCGAGCGCCGAGGGGAGGCGAGCCGCCCATTCTCCCACCCCGAACAGCCGGTAACCGGCCGCAATCAGCCAGTAGGTAAGCACAGGTTTTTCAAAACGATAAGCTCCATTGAATCTCGGCACGATATAGTCGCCGGAAGCGACCATGAAACGCGCCGTTTCAGCATACCGGGGCTCATCGACATCGAACAGCCGGTAGCCGCCGAGATTTGCCAGGTAAAGCAGGCCGCACAGGACAGATAGCAGCAGATAACGATGGCCGATTAGCCGGTTGGTCAATGGATTCTCTATCTTCATATTCGGTTTCAAGTTATAATATCGCCTGGCGTTTGGAGTGAAATTTAAAATTAGTACTGAACGGCTTACTCTGTCAAGCACAGGCTGGAAGGTTTTTATCCAGGCGGCCCCGGCTTGACTTTTCCGGGCCAGGGGAGTATATTCGACAAACTATTGGTTCTATGCTTTTTAGGGGAACTCCGGTCAATGAAAGTATATTTTCGATTACTCTCTTACCTTAAGCCTTATTGGTCGAGGCTTTTTTTTGCGGTTTCCAGTATAGTGATCTTTGCCATCCTCGATGGCGCAACCATGACCCTGGCCATCCCCACTCTCTCAGTTCTTTTTGGCTCCCAGCAAGCCGCAGCGGAAAGCGGTTCCCCGACTGAGGGCTTTTTCGGCTCCTATGAGATACTGCGCTCGATCCAGGAGCGGATCCTGACTGGAGATAAGCTTTTCATTTTAGGCAAGATCGTTGTGCTGATCGTTATCTTATTCATGCTCAAAAGCATTTTCGACTACCTTCAGCGCTACTTGAGCCGCTCACTCGAACAGCTTGCTGTAAGAGACCTGCGCAACGACATCTACAACCACCTCAAAGATCTTTCCCTGAATTTCTTTCATAAGACCAAGACCGGCCAGCTTATCTCCTGTATGTCGAACGATGTCGGCAATGTGCGGGTCGTGCTGACAGACAGCTTTTCCAAGATCCTGCTCTCCGGCTGTCTGGTGTTGGTCTACCTGGGCTTTCTGCTGGTTCTAAGCTGGAAGATGACATTGATGGCCTTTACGCTTATCCCGCCCATGGCCTTGCTGATAAGCTGGGTGGCCAAAAAGTTGAGGCGAAAAAATTTATGGCTGCAAAACGTTCTGGGTGAGATAACATCCATCTTCCAGGAGACAGTTACCGGTATCCGCGTGGTCAAAGCTTTCGGCATGGAGAATTTCGAGAAGCGCAAATTCGAGGGCGAGGCGAACAACTATTACAAGGAATTCATGCGCACCAATAAATACGCCTCTCTTTCCTCGCCGTTGACCGAATTTCTGATGTCAATAATCGGAGGCGTTTTCCTCCTTTACGGCGGCCGTCAGGTGCTGGCTGCCCAGATGCCTGCAGAAGATTTCCTGGTTTTTATCCTGTTCAGCATGCGGATCATGTCTCCGATCAAGGTTTTCGGCAATTTCAACGATATCCTTCAGCAGGGACTTTCATCCTGCGACCGCATTTTCAAAATCCTGGACACGCCGATTCAGATAACCGACAGCCCCGCCAGCCTTCCGAAAAGCTCTTTTGACAAGTCTCTCTGTTATGAGGGTGTGAGTTTCGCCTATACCCAGGACACTTACGTGCTTAAGGATCTAAACCTGAAAATCAAAAAGGGTGAGGCGGTGGCTATTGTCGGTCCCTCGGGAGCCGGCAAGTCTACTCTGGTCGACCTGATACCGCGTTTCTACGATGTGACTGCAGGCCGGATCACCCTGGATGGCCACGATATCCGCGATTACCGGATCGCAGACCTCAGGGCTTTGATCGGGATTGTGACTCAGGAGACAATCTTGTTTAATGATACAGTGCGCAACAACATTGCTTACGGGTTAAAAGAGCTGCCTCTGGAAAAGGTCATCGAGGCTGCCCGCGCAGCCAATGCCCACGAGTTTATCGAAGCCATGGAGGAGGGATACGAGACAGTGATCGGCGACCGGGGGACCCGTCTTTCCGGCGGGCAGCGTCAGAGGATAGCCATAGCCAGGGCCATTCTGAAAAATCCCGATATTTTGATTTTCGACGAGGCCACCTCAGCCCTGGATACCGAGAGCGAACTTCTGGTCCAGGGAGCAATCGAGCGTCTGATGGAAAATCGCACGAGCCTGGTTATTGCCCACCGTTTGTCCACAATCCAGCATTGCGACCGGATAATTGTGATGAACGAGGGCCGGATTGCGCAAACCGGCAGCCACGAAGAGCTGATGCGCCGTGATGGGCTTTACAGGCGGCTCTATGAACTTCAATTCCAAACCACAAGTGTTGCTTGAACTATGAAACCAATGATCCATTTGTTTGTACCCGTATATAACGAGCAAGACACCGTGGGAATCTTGCTCTACCGGGTCAGCGAGATCATGAAAAAACTCCGCCTGGAGTATGAGGTTCTTCTTGTCCTGGACGGCTGTACGGATGATTCCCCGGAGGTCGTGGCCCCTTATTTGAAAATAATGCCGCTGAGGGTTATCCAGTACGAGCGCAGGGCCGGGTATGCCAGGTCTCTTTTTGCAGCAATCAAACGGGTGACAAGACAAAGCAAAAACCCGAAACGTGACTTTTTCCTGATCCTGGATGCCGATTTCAGCTACGACCCCTCCTATCTGGGTAAAATGGCGGCCCAGATCGAACGAAATGTAGACCTTTACTCGGGCAACAGATTTATGGTCGCCGGCGAAAAAGGCCCCCTCCGGAGCAGGCTGGTCCACAAACTGGCCGGACTGATTTTGCGCCTGCGGAAAGTGGACTTGAATCCGGGATTGGATCTTTTGACCACCTTTCGCGGCTGCCGGGTGCATTTATTGCGCAGCAATTTCACCCGTCTCATGGTACTCGAAGAACTGGGCCCGGAGGTACCGCCGGCAGCGTGCGCTCTCGCCTTTTTATGGCTGCTCTATAAGCAGGCGGCAAATTTCGGGCAACTGGAGATCAGCGAAAAGAAAATGCGCCGCCGGAAAAGCCGTCCGGCCTTTTGGAGCCTCTTTCGCTTTCTGCTTTTCAGTAAAAAGCTGACAGCCTCCGCCGAAGAGATTGAAAGACCTCCTGCGGCACGAAGAAAGCCCAGGGGAAGAAGATATTCGAATAAAGCCCGAATCGACTCGTCCAAAGTCTAAGAAGTCAATCTATCCAAAAAAACGTTCCGGTATTATACTGACCCCGGGTCATGCCCTTTTGTATGCCGCCTGATGCCTTTTGGCAAAACAGCCGCAAAACAGGAGACTTGACACCGGGTCAATATGGATCTTCCGCTGAGGGGGACGTTGTGAAATTGTACAGAAAACCGGCAAAATATTTCTGGTTATTGCTCGTTATTTTTCCGGCTCGCATTGCTCTCCTGGCGCAAGATGCGGATTCGCCCGCCAAGGTTCCTTTCCGTGTCGGGGAGAGACTGAACTTCTCGGTGAACTGGACAGTGGGCAATATCGGCACTGCAAACCTGCAGATAACCGCGATTGACACTTTCGACAGTCACCCGTGTTACCGAGTCGAGATGGAAGCCAGGTCCAATAAAACCCTGGACCTGATCTATCCTGTCAGGGATTATTTCCTCTCTTTGATCGATCAGAAGGAGCTTTTCAGCCGAAAATTCGTTAAAAATCAGCAGGAAGGCAGGCAAAAGCGCCAGATCGAGCTGATTTACGACCAGCAGGCAGGGCTTAGATATGACCTGGTCAAAGGGGATACCGTAGAGATCGTTCCCGAGGCCCAGGATGAGCTTTCGATCTTCTATTACTGCAGGACACTCGAGCTCAAGGTCGGAAGTGGGGTACTGCTTGAAAATTTTGTCGATAAAAAGGGAAACCCTCTCAAGGTCGGGATACTGCGCACAGAATGGGTGGAGGTGCCTGCAGGCCGCTTTTACTGCTATGTGGTCGAGCCTTACATAAAAAGCGGCGGATTGTTCGAGCACAAGGGTAACCTGCTGCTCTGGGTGACCAATGATGAACACAGGATACCGGTCAAAATCTCAAGCAATCTCGATTTCGGCAGTATAGTGGTGCTGCTCGAATCTTATTCCCTCGGCGCAGGATAAAAGGGTAAAACAGCAGACCGCGCTCTTTTTTATACGGATTCTCAATAAATTCCTCAAGCACAAGGGGCGAACAGATGTGTCCGCCTGAAGGTTGAAAGGAGGGTTTTTATACATGATTAAGGAGATCACTGCCCAAGAGCTTAACACCGAACGGTTTATCGATGAGAAGGTCAAAGAGATCAAGGACACTGTGGGGGAAGGAACGGCGATCAACGCCCTCTCTGGAGGAGTCGATTCCTCTACGGTCACCATGCTCGGGCACCGGGCCTTGGGGAAGCGCCTTAAGACCGTGTTTATCGAAAACGGCCTGATGCGCGAGGGCGAGCCGTCACAGGTGGCCGGCTTTTTCCGCAAGCTCGGGATCATGGTCGAAGTGATTGATACGCGCAAAGAGTTTTTCGCTGCGCTTAAGGGAATAACGGACCCGGAAGAGAAGCGCGAGGCTATCACCCAGACCTTTTACCGGAACGTATTCGGACGTCTGGTCAGGGAGAGCGGAGCCAAGTTCCTTCTCCAGGGAACTATTTTGACTGATGTCGATGAGACAGTGGCAGGGATCAAGCGGCAGCACAATGTCTTTGAACAGCTCGGGATCGACCCGCAGGAGGCTTTCGGCTACCGGATCATCGAGCCGCTGATCCAGCTTCGGAAGGACGGTGTCAGAAAGGTCGGCCAGGCTCTCGGATTTCCAGCCGAGCTGTTCGAGCGCATCCCGTTCCCGGGTCCGGCGCTCTCGGCGCGCGTAATCGGCGAGGTGACACCGGAGCGCATCGGGACAGTCCGCAGGGCCACTGTGGTTGTCGAGCGGCTGCTCAAGGGCAGCGGTGCGTTCCAGTACATGGCGATCCTTCATGAAGACCGGGTGACCGGCATGCGCGAGGGCAAGCGCGATTTCGGCCAGCAGATCGAGGTCCGCTGCTGGGACAGTGTCGATGCGCGGACCGCCACACCGACCCGGCTCCAGTTCGAAATCCTCGAGAAGCTCGCCGGTGCGATTATCCGCGAGGTTCCCGGCATAGTCAGCGTCACGTACAACATAGCGCCCAAGCCTCCCTCGACAATCGAAGCGGTTTGAAAAGAGCTGAATATTAAGAGATGGGAATGACCCAAATGTTTGCATGTCTTGGCCAGGCAAAAAACCTGAGATGGTCATTCAATCAAGACATTTTTACTGGTAGGGGCGGGTTTCAAACCCGCCCCTGGATTGCCCGAAATAGTGCGGGCGCTTTCGAACTCTAGCACTAAGTTGTTCCTCTAAGCGTAAAAGCAACTCAAGGAGCTAGAAATTGCCGAGCCGCTATCCGCGCCTGGAGCGTGATAAAGTGCGCACAAAATCGATCTCTCAGAGAGCGCACAAGGTTCAAGTAGAGGATTTCGCAAAGCTTGAGGAAGGCTCTTTCCTCGACAGCCTGCCCTCACAGCTCAAGGCAGTGGAGTGGAAAGATTTCTGCCTGAGCCTGGCCGGGGCTTTCCGTGACCGGAGGCCGGTGATTGCCATGCTGGGCGCGCACGTGGTCAAGGTGGGCTGCTCTCCGTTCATTATCGACTGGGTGGAAAAGGGTTATCTCAGCGCAGTGGCTTTCAATGGGGCGACAGCGATCCACGACCTCGAGATCGCCATCTGGGGGGCGACCAGCGAGGATGTGGCCGAGGGCCTCACGGACGGCAGTTTCGGGATGGTGGAGGAGACCCCGCAGCTAGTGGGCCGGGCCGCAGAGCGCGCTCAAAGCGAAGACCTGGGCCTGGGGGAAGCCCTGGGAGAGGAGCTTGCCCGGAGGAAAGCCCCGCACGCAGCCTTGAGCATCATTGCCGCCTGCCACACCCACCGGGTGCCGCTCACAGTACACGTGGCTCTCGGCACGGACACGGTGCACCAGCACCCCGCAGTGGACGGCGCCGCTATCGGGGCCGCCACAATGACCGACTTCGAGATTTTCGCCGCGGCAGTCTCAAAACTCACCCCAGGCTCTGTGGTCATGAACCTGGGCTCGGCTGTGGTCCTGCCCGAAGTTTTTCTCAAGGCCCTCACCCTGGCCCGCAACCTGGGGCACCCCTGCGAGGGCCTGGTGACCGCAGATTTCAGCATGATCCAGCAGTACCGCCCAACAGTGAATGTGGTCGGGCGGCCCACCCGAACCGGCGGCGGCCGGGGCTATACCTTTACCGGCCACCACGAGCTCATGCTGCCCCTGCTCCACAAGTGTGTACAGGAGTGTCTGGCCTGAGTGCGCCCGCCCGTACCCCAGTGGCATCTTAAGCTGCCCTCCTATAGACAGACCGCCCTAGTGCCCTTCCCTGCGGAAATGCAGGAAGGCTTCGATCTTGGCCCGCTCGGAGCGGGTGAGGGTGCCGTCCGAGTCCACGTAAAGCCCGTTGTGCCTGCGGGCTAAGTCTTTGGCCAGGATATTTTTGCTGCAGAAAGTCTGGGCGAAAAAAACAGTCGGCACATCCGGAGGGACCCAGCATTCGGCCTCGATGTCAGCCGGGGTCCGGTTTTCAAAACAGCGCAGCCAGCCCAGGACCTGGGTCCCGGGAGGGAAAAGCCCGTAAATCGAGAGATCGGCGCAGGGGACCCCCCAGAATGCAGCCGGGGGCTTGGCGCAGGGTTTGAGGACTTTTTTGTCTATTGGCGAGATAAGATCGCGAAGGATCAGGTCCACTTTCCCGGGCAGGGGCAGGTAGCTGTCCGAGATAATCGTGTCTCCAGGCACCAGGTTGTCGTTCTGGGTTTTGACGAGTTTTACGCGCGGCAGGAGCTTCTCGAGTACAAGCCCGAGAAACCGGGCGTTGTCGCATTTCGAATAGCCGTCGTCGAATATGATAAGCTCCGGCTTGAGTGCGAGCACATTAGCCAGGATTCTCTTGATAATCGAGCAGGTGTTGGCAGGCAGGTGCTCCTCGGCACTGGAGGCCAGGACACCGGGGAACGCGTTGTCGAGATCAAGGAGCTCCTCGCCCCTGTAGCGCGCGATCACCTCTTCGGGCGGGCAGCCGATAAAACCCACCCTGCGCCTGGGTTTTCCATTCCTTTTCTCAGGACTTGCCATCTTTTGTTTTCTTTCCCTCATCGAGAAGGTACCTGAACCCGTCGCAGCGCGAGCAGAGAACTATCTCCCCCCTTTTGCCCTCGGCCAGGAGCGCCCGGTAGCGGCGGTTGGTTTCCCCGGTCCAGATCTCCTGCACGGTGGACTCCCTGACATCCCCTATAACCCCGCGTTCCTGGCTGTCCCAGCAGCAGAGCACAGCCTTGCCGTCCACCACGAAAAACATCTCCTGGATGATTTTTGGACAGGGCGCGGGAACACAAGATTCCTGGCCGCTCCAGGGCCAGTTGTAAAGGGGTACAACCTTGGCTCTTGCCCCCAGGCTGTTCCAGTATGCTAAATATTCTTTCTGTTCACCCCGGGTGATCTCGCAGTCGAGCATCCGCACCTCGACACTGCACGGGTGGCTTGCCGTTCCGGCCATCCTGATAAATTCCCGGGCGTTTTCCATTGCCTGTCCGAAATCGATCGGGCGCATTTTCTCAGCCACCTCGCGGCTGAACCCATCGATACTGAAACGCACCATATCGAGTCCGGCCTCGAGGAGCTCCGCGCCGCGCTCGGGAGTTAAAAGGCCGCCATTGGTATTGAGCTCGACCCTGGCGGTGGGGTCGAGCCTGATATAGCGCACTATCTCCTCGAGGCGCCTATCCACCAGCGGCTCGTTCTGCAGGAAAGGGCGGTAGGTGATGCCCCGGCCCCTTGTCTGGTCGATAATCCTGCGCCAGATTTGGTCTTTCATGAAATAGGGCCTGCGCTTGACCAGCCTCTGATGGCAAAACTCACAGGAGCTGTTGCAGAGGATAGTGGTTTCAATTTGGATATATTTGGGCCAGGGAGGCATCATTTTTGGCTACCTGCAGCGGGAATTTTCGGGATCGCCTGGGGGAATCTCTCAGCCAGGGCCGCAAGCGTCCTTCCGGTCGCGCCGAGGTTTTCCGTGACCACAGCCCGGGCCGCTTCACCGGCATTGCGGCGCTGGGTTTCATCATCAATCAGGCGTTCCGCCCTCTCGACCAGCTCCCGGGCGCTGGAAACCGGGAAGGCCCCTTCCCTTTGGACCATCAGCCTGGCCTCGTAGCTGTTCAGATAGCGGGGGCCGAAAAGCACAGGCAGCCCGAAACAGGCGGGTTCCATTACATTGTGCACCCCGGTGGAGAAACTTCCGCCCACATAAACGAGATCTGCGGCACGGTAAACTGCAGCGAGAACTCCGACCCTGTCCACAATCACCGCTCTGGTCTGGCGCGGGACCTCTGTGGGACCTGTTTTGCCATCCCGGGCCAAACCGCCTGCCAGCTCTGAATAAAGCCCGCAGGAAAGGGATTGGCTGTCCAGGAAAGAGGTAAGATTCCCGATATGCCCGGCTGACGGTTCATGGGGGGCAAGAATAAAGCGTAAGTTTTGGCGGGTTTTTGCAAGCTCGGCCAGTGCGGGCAGGATGTGCTCCTCATCTGCGGGCCAGATGCTGCCGCAGGCTAACCGGACAAGACCGTCCCAGCCCCTGAAAGGAAGCACGCTGGAATCGTCGCCGGCAACTTTGGAGGCGCGACGGAAAGTCTGGTCGAAGCGGGTATCCCCGGTAACCACGCAGTTTTCGCTTCTCACTCCCAGACGGGTGTAGTTGCGGGCGTCTTCTTTGCTGATTGCACACACCAGGCTCAATTTACCGTAGAAACTCCTGTGGAAAGCAGCGGACACGCCGCGGAGCCTGCCGGAGTCCGGAGATAGAGTGGCGGCGATTACCGCTACCGGTACACCGGCTTCGCTGGCTGCACAGAGTAGGTTCGGCCAGATATCGAATTTTGAGATAACCACGAGGGTAGGATCGAGCAGCCGGATAAGCCTCTGCATGCCGGCCCGTGTGTCTTCGGGAAGATAGAAAGCGAGGTCGGCGAAACGGAAGGCACGCGCTCTCTCCTCTACCGAGGGTGAAAAAAAGGAGAGATACAGCGGGCAATTTTCCTGCACGGCTTTCAGCTCCTCGGCCAGGGGAAGGGCTTGCAGGAACTCGCCCACTGATGAGGCATGAAACAGGATTCCTCCTCCCGGCGCCTTATTTCCAGGCTGCCGGGCGAGATAGCTCCCTATCTCAGCAAAGCTTTTCTTCCTCCCGGCCAGACCCCGGGACACCTTGGGCTTGAAAGGTGCAAATGCACGAGCTCCCGCTCGCGCCAGGGGAAGGGCGATCCAGTTGTAAGCCAGTTGCCAGAGTTCCATTAATCCATCGCTTTTTTTCTGATATAAAGTCTCCAGACAGAGCCATCGCGAAAAC
>Ga0307379_10002508_pt1 | contig 27149 bp, 21 predicted proteins | sample UN2MG_FD_202237 | JGI IMG/M metagenome (GOLD analysis project Ga0307379, IMG submission 202237) | Soil microbial communities from Risofladan, Vaasa, Finland - UN-2 | ecosystem: Environmental > Terrestrial > Soil > Coastal area > Acid sulfate soil | place: Finland: Risofladan, Vaasa | collected...
CGGCGCCTCGCCCTCGCGCCCGAACTTGACCACCCTGTCAACGCCTTTCTCACCGAAGTCGCGGATGGTCCAGGTGTTGTCGGCCAGGCTGTAGACTGCGAGGTTGGCTGTGCCGTCGCCGTCGTAGTCGCCCGGCAGGGGCACGCAGAAGCCCGCGCCGGCAAAGACGGTGGTCTTGGTTTTGCCGCTCGAGCTGTAGCGCACGATCCACTCGCAGGTGGAGCGGCGGAAGAGTGCCGCGTCGGTGAGGCCGTCGCCGTCGAAATCGGCCGGCACGGGCACGTCGCCCTCCTCGCCGAAGTCCTTGATCCTGAACTGCTTGCGCACGCGCCAGAGTCCCTTGCCCGGCCGCCAGTAGGCGAGGTCGGCGATGCCGTCGCCGTCGTAGTCGCCGGGGGCGGGCCAGTCGCCGTCCCTGCCGAACTTCTTGTTGAGGATGTCTCTGACCAGCCACCTGCCCTCGGTGGTGCGGAAGAGGGCGAAGTCGCAGGCGCCGTCGCCGTCGTAGTCGGAGCAGTCGGCCGACAGGAAGGGTATCGGCTGGGGCACGACGTTGACATCGGCGGCGGCCGAGAAGCCGGGGCCGGGGACGACGATGACCATGTCAGGAAACAGCCAGCCGGGGACCGGCAGGAAGGTGATCGTGTAGCGGCCGGGCATCAGCCACACCGTGTCGCCCAGGGAATGCCAGGAGCCGGAGCCGCCCACCTGCCACAGCAGCCCCGGGATATTGACCCTCAGGCCCCTGAGCGTCACCGCCACCGAGCCCGGCGACACCGCGAATTCCGCCTTGATCACGTGGTCCTCACCGACGTTGTGGAAGTTGTACGACGAGACGGCGCCGACGGAATGCTTGTCGACAATCACATCGGCGATCTCACAGCCGTCGTCGGGAGTGATCTTGAATGTCTTGTCGCAGCTGTCCGCCACCTCCACCCTGCCGGAGGGTGATATCGAGCCGCCGGGCCCGGCGGAGGCCCAGATCGAGTGGCACAGGTATCCGCTGAAGAGATAGGCGGAGCCGGAAGCAGTGTCTACCATGTTAAAATATGAGGCCCCGACGATGGTGTAATCGCCGTCGATCGAGACCGCACTGCCGAACTGGTCGTAGTCGGCTGCATCAGAAGCAGTCAGTTTGGTTAACTGCCCCCAGTTGTCCGCCCCGCCCTGGTAGCGATAGAACAGATAGGCTGAGCCTGAGTCCAAACCGCTGTCGCGATCCCATGGTGCTCCGATTATCGCGTAATTGCCGCTGATCGAGACAGATTGGCCAAATCGATCGTCAGCCGCAGCATCTGAGGCATGAAGTTTGGTAACTTGTCCCCAATTATTACTGCCGCCCTGGTTGCGATTGAAGATATACGCTGAGCCTGAGTCATAACCAACGTCGTCATCCCCTCTGGCCCCGACAATGGCGTAATCGCCATCGACCGAGACTGAACCTCCGAACCAGTCGCCGGCGGCTGCATCCGAGGCAGTCAGCTTGGCTTGCTGCCCCCAGTTGTCCGCCCCGCCCTGGTTGCGATAGAACAGATAGGCTGAGCCTGAGTCACCACCACCGTCGTCATCATCCCCAGCCCCGACAACTGCGTAATCGCCGTCGATCGAGACCGAATTGCCGAAATAGTCGCTAGCGGCTGCATCTGAGGCAGTCAGCTTGGCCACCTGCCCCCAGTTGTCCGCCCCGCCCTCGTTGCGATGGAAAACATACGCTGAGCCTGAGTCACTAACGCCGTCGTCATCTCGATATGCCCCGACGATGGCGTAATCGCCGTCGATCGAGACTGAACAGCCAAAAGAGTCGCCGCCAGCTGCATCTGAAGCCGTCAGTTTGGTTAACTGCCCCCAGTTGTCCGCCCCGCCCTGGTTGCGATTGAAGATATATGCTGAGCCTGAGTTAGTGCCGCCGTCGTCATCAAATTCTGCCCCGATAACGGCGTAATCGCCGGAGATCGAGACTGAACGTCCGAACTGGTCGTAAGGGGCTGCATCTAAGGCTGTTAGTTTGGCAGCCTGGCCCCAAGTGTCTGGACCACCCTGGTTGCGATGGAAAACATACGCTGAACCTGATTCCGTACCGTCGTCGTCACCCCATATTGCTCCGACGATGGCGTAATCGCCGTCGACCGCGACCGAATAGCCGAACCAATCGTTGGCATCGGCATCTGAAGTCGTCAGCTTGACGATCTCCGCAGCCGGCGGTGAGGCAACGGAAAAATTATCCTTCCCACGGACGTGAGATTTCCCGGTATCGATTCCACCGGCCTCGGGAGACTGGCTCCCTCCCGCGGGCGGATCCTCGGAGTAATTCCCGCGCGCCGTGTCAGCAGGTTGAATCGCGGCAAACGTCAGCAAAACGCACAGCGCGAGGAACAGCAGCGCAAACCTGGATTTCCGTAAATATGAATACATTGTTTTCCCCCCGTCATGAAGACCAACAGGATAATCCCGGCGAAGGCAGTTTGCAACGAATGTTATTATTTGATTTATGTATAATTTTATGGCGAGTCTTTCCAAATTAATAATCTTGATAAATCACTATGTATGCAATGTGCCGCGAAGGATTTCAGTCCGTCTTCACTCCATCTTTGAGCGGTGAGAGCATCTCAGCGACCGCGGGTCAGCGATATGTCATCCTCGCCGCCGAATTTGATCCTGGAGCCGAGGTACCAGACGCCGTTCTTGCAGCGGAAGAGGCCGAACTCGGGGACGCCGTCGCCGTCGAAGTCGCCGATCACCGGCATGTCGCCCTTCTTGCTCTTGACCTTCGTCTTGAAGAGGCCGTTGACGCGCCAGAGTCCGCCCTCGCGGTCGAGCATGGCGATGTCGGTGAGGCCGTCGCAGTTGTAGTCGGCGGGCACCGGCGCCTCGCCCTCGCGCCCGAATTTGACCACCTTGTCGACGCCTTTCTCCCCGAAGGTGCGGATGGTCCAGGTGTTGTTCGCCAGGCTGTAGACCGCGAGGTTGGCTGCGCCGTCGCCGTCGTAGTCGCCCGGCAGGGGCACGCAGAATCCCTCGCCGGCAAAGACGGTGGTCTCGGTCTTGCCCGTCGAGCTGCTGCGGATGATCCACTCGCAGGTCGAACGGCGGAAGAGGGCCGCGTCGGTGAGGCCGTCGCCGTCGTAGTCGGCCGGCACGGGTACGTCGCCCTCCTCGCCGAAGCCCTTGATCCTGAACTGCTTGCGCACGCGCCAGAGTCCCTTGCCCGGGCGCCAGTAGGCGAGGTCGGCCGTGCCGTCGCCGTCGTAGTCGCCGGGGGCGGGCCAGTCGCCATCCCTGCCGAACTTCTTGTTGAGGATGTCGCGGACCAGCCACCTGCCCTCGTTGGTGCGGAAGAGGGCGAAGTCGCTGGCGCCGTCGCCGTCGTAGTCGGAGCAGTCGGCCACCAGGAAGGGTATCGGCTTGGGCACGACGTTGACGTCGGCGGCGGCCGAGAAGCCGGGTCCGGGGACGACGATGACCATGTCAGGAATCAGCCACCCGGGGATCGGGAGGAAGGTGATCGTGTAGCGTCCGGGCGGCAGCCACACCGTGTCGCTCAGGGAATGCCAGGGTCCGGAGCCGCCCACCTGCCACTGCAGCCCCGGGATATTGACCCTCAGGCCCTTGAGCGTCACCGCCACCGAGCCCGGCGACACCGCGAACTCCGCCTTGATCACGTGGTCGCCGCCGACGTTGTGAAAGTTGTACGACGAGACGGCGCCGACGGAATGCTCGTCGACAATCACATCGGCGATCTCACAGCCGGCGTCGGGAGTGATCGCGAATGTCTTGTCGCAGCCGTCCGCCACCTCCACCCTGCCGGAGGGTGATATCGAGCCGCCCGCGTCCGCCGAGGCCCAGATCGAGTGATACAGGTATCCGCTGAAGAGATAAGCGGAGCCGGAAGAATTGCCTGCGTCGTCGTCAAGGTAGGCTCCGGCCATGAAGCTGTCGCCGGAAATCGAGACCGAAAATCCCAACTGATCGCCCATCGCGGCATCGGGAGCGGTGAGTTCAGAGATGGCGCCCCATTTGTTGACGCCGCCCTTGTGGCGATAAAAGGCATAAACGGAGCCGGCATCCCCTGCGGCGACGTCGCTGCCGGCCGCGCCGACGATTGCGTAATCGCCGGAGATCGAGACCGAGCGGCCGAACCAGTCGCCCATCGCGGCATCCGAGGCTATCAGCTTGGCCGCCTGGCCCCAGTTGTTCGCGCCGCCGTGGTGGCGAAAGAAAACATAAGCCGCGCCGGTTTTCCCGAGGCTGGTGCCGCTCACTGCGGCTCCGTCGATCACCCCCCCGCCGCTTTGGCTACCGAAGGCGTCAGCGGAAGCGATATTCCCGCCGTTGATGCTGCCCCCTTCCGCGCCGACGATCACCCAATCGCCGCTGAGCGACACTGAGCAGCCGAAGAAATCCTGTGACACCCCGTCTGAGGCATTCAGCTTGACCACCTGCCCCCAGTTATCGGCGCCGCCCTGATTACGATAAAAGATATACGCGGCTCCGGGATCGTAGCCGGACGCCCCGACGACGGCGTAATCGCCCGAGATAAAGACAGAACAGCCGAAGGTGTTTGAATTCTGGGAGTCGGAGGGGGTCAGCACGGTCAGCCGGCCCCAGTTGTTCTCCCCGCCGAGGTTGCGTTTGTAGATATATGCGGCGCCGGGCAGAACATTGCTATAGCCTTTCGGCACGCCGACGATGGCGTAATCGCCGTGGATCGAGACAGCCCAGCCAAAGAAATCGTAAGCCGCGGGACTGAGGGCAGTAAATTCCTTCACCTGGCCCCAGTTGTCCGCACCGCCCTGGTTGCGATAAAACAGGTAAGCGGAGCCGTTTGAAGCCCCTCCTCCTTCATTGTCAGACGGCGCCCCGACGAGGGCCCAATCGCCGTTGATCGAGACGGCTCTGCCCAACTGATCATCATAAGGATTGCTATCGGTGGCCGTAAGCTTTGCCGCCTGGCCCCAGTTTCCGTCTCCGCCCCTGTCGCGGTAGAACACATAAGCGGCGCCGGCATACTGATCTCCGGCATATTTATAAGGCGCCCCGGCAATCGCACGATCGCCGGAGAGCGCGACGGACCAGCCAAAGAAATCCTCAACCGCCGCATCCGAGGCGGTCAGCTTGACGACCGCCGAAGCGGGCGGCGAGGCGACCGATGAATGATCATGCGCAAGCAGGCGCGGCTTCGCGGCATCGATTCCTTCGGTCTCGGGATGACGGCTGCCTACCGCTGCCGCATCCTCTGAGTAATTGCCGCGCGCCGTGTCAGCAGGCTGAATCGCAGCAAGCATCAGCAAAACGCACAGCGCGAGAAACAGCATTGCAAACCTGGATTTCCGCGGATATTTGTACATGGAACTCCCCCCCGTACTTAAGACCAACAGGATAATCCCTGCAAAGGCAGCCCGCAACGAATGTTATTATATGATTTGTGTATAGCTTTATGGCGAGTTTTTCCGAATTGGCAATCCTGATAGATCACTATGTGTGCTATGTGTCGCGAATGGTTTCAGCCCGGCGTCACTCGATCTCCGGGTCGAGGAAGCGGCTCAGATCGCGGAAGCCGCGCACGCGCTCGCGCAACTCCTCATCACTCAGCCGCACCAGGCGGTCGAGGCTGAAATCCTCAACCGCGAAGCTGGCCATCGCCGAGCCGTGGATCACCGCGCGCCGCATCGCGGCCTCGTCGAGCGCGCCCGACCTGGCGAGCGAGCCGATGAAGCCGCCGGCGAAGGTGTCCCCCGCGCCCGTCGGGTCGAACACGTCCTCCAGGGGATAGGCCGGAGCGGTGAAGACGCCGTCGGCGCTGAACATCACCACGCCGTACTCGCCGCGCTTGATCACCAGCCGCTGCGGCCCCATGGCCAGCAGGCGCCGCGCCGCGCGCGGCAGGTTGCGCTCGCCGGTCAGCAGCCGAGCCTCCTCGTCGTTGATCATCAGCACGTCGATCCGCCCCAGGAGCCGCTCGAGCGGCTCGCGCGCCGTCTCGATCCAGAGGTTCATCGTGTCGCAGGCGACCAGCCGCGGTCGGTTCATCTGGTCGAGCACCTCGTGCTGCAGGTCGGGGTGGATGTTGGCGAGGAAGACCAGCTCGCTGTCGCGGTATGACCGCGGCAACTTGGGGTGGAAGTCGGCGAAGACGTTGAGGTCGGTGAAGTGCGTCACCCGCACGTTCATGTCGTCCTCGTAGCGGCAGCCGTAGGCGAACGACTTGCCCTCCGCCACCTCGAGGCCCTCCAGGTCCACGCCCCGCTCGCGCAGCAGCGCGACGTGCTCCTGCTCGAAATCACGCCCGACCACCGCCACCAGCCGCGTCGGCGCGAAGTGCGCCGCCGCGTAGGCGAAATAGGTCGCCGAGCCGCCCAGCTGGCGCTTGCGCTTCGCCGACGGCGTCTCGACGTCATCGTATGCCACCGAACCGACTACCAGAATCGACATCCGCCCCCTCACTTCAGATACTTGCCGGTGATCGCCTCCAGGCGCTTCCTCGCCTCGACCGGGATGTGCTCGGGGCGGGTGAAGATCGCCGTCGCCAGCGCGGTGCTGCAGATGTCCTCCACCGGCTCCGCCGGAATCCGCCCCACCGCCTCGATCACGATGCGGCGGAACATCTCGGCGTTCTCGTTGACGGTGCGGATGACCATCTCGATGTCCACGTCGTCGTGGCTCTCGTGCCAGCAGTCGTAATCGGTCACCAGGGCCAGCGTGGCCATGTGGATCTCGGCCTCCCGCGCCAGGCGCGCCTCGAAGAGGTTGGTCATGCCGATCACGTCGATGCCCCAGGCCTTGTGGACCAAGCTCTCGGCCCGGGTGGAGAAGGCGGGGCCCTCCATGTTGAGGTAGGTGCCGCCCCTGACCACGCGCGCGCCCACCTGCTGCGCCGCGCCGTAGAGCAGGTCGCTGAGGAAGGCGCAGATCGGGTCGGCGAACTGCACGTGCGTGACGATGCCTCCCTCGAAGAAGGTCTTGCGGTCGCCGCGCGCGGTGGTGCGGTCGTAGAACTGGTCGATCAGCACGATCGTGCCCGGGCTCAACTCCTCCTTGAAGCTGCCGCAGGCGCTGCTGGCGATGATCCACTCCACCCCCAGCATCTTCATCGCGTAGATGTTGGCGCGGTAATTTATCTCCGACGGCGACATCGTGTGGCCGCGGCCGTGGCGCGGCAGGAAGGCCACCCGACGCCCGGCCAGGGTGCCGACGATGAAGGCGTCGGACGGGTCGCCGAAGGGCGTGCTCAGCCGCACCTCCTCCACGTCAGCCAACTGCTCCATCTGGTAGAGACCGGTGCCTCCGATGACGCCGATTTCGGCTTCTGCCATAACTTTCCTCCCCCTTTGAAGGGGGGCATCATAGCAACGCCGCCGATTTGCGGTCAAGACAACCGGCCCGCCGCCCACGGCCAAGCCCCGCAAATCCATCTGGGACCGTCTCCGCCGCGGCGGACATACCTCCTGTCATTTGGTCAAAACCTTTCTAAGCATTAGTAGGGGCGGATGAACTTGTCCGCCTTAGGCGGAATCCGCCCGATCGCGCCGTGCGCGAGACCAAACGGATCAGTCCCTGAATTTCAGGGCCCTGTTGGGTGCATTTCTTTGCAGCGATAGCCCGTGTTTTGGTGGAAGGTTCGTAGCCTGGAATTCCAGGACTCATCCCGTTTGTGCCGCCGCATCCCGCGAGGGGCGCCAAAGAATCGGGAGCCGTACCCCCCCCCGTTAGAAAAGACGGGGGCGCTAAAGCCCCCCCCTACAGTAACGTGCGGGAGCCGGCAGACAGATACAGCCATTAAAAGGCATCGCCGATCCTTGTAAGGTGGTCCTGAACTCGTCCGCATCGGGCGGAGGCCCGCCGTCTTGCTCCGTGACAGTAGGGGGCGCCTTTATGCGCCCCGATCCCGCCCCAGGCGGGATACTCCGCAACGGATCAGACCGTGAATGCTTCCCCTCACAAACCATATCCATCGAATTCAGGGCTTGACCCTTTTGGGCGACCGCCGTAACGCCCCCCCGTAGAACAACCCGGGAATCGCGCGGCACCATATCCGAAGGCATCCGAGATGATGCCGGGAATTAAACCGCGAAGCGGTTCAACAATTCGTAGCCCGGGGTAAGCGAAGCGCCACCCCGGGAGTAAGCCATCCGCACCAGAGCAACCCTGAAGGGGTTGCACAATTCCCGCCCCGATCCCGCCCCCCCTTTACTGGCGCCGCCGGGCAGCCAGCAGTTATAATCCGTCAGGCAATTATCTGATTTCATAAGCTGCGGGCCGGCCTGCGGGAGCCCGCGAGGATTATTTCCTGGAGGCAGGAAAATGATGATCGAGGTTTTTGGTCCCGGTTGCATGCGCTGCGAGCAGACCGCCCAGGTGGTGATGAAGGTCATCTCGGAGTCGGGGCGCGACGATATCGGCTTTAACAAGATCAGCCGGCTGGAGATGATCACGGCCAGGGGCGTGATGATGACGCCCGCGGTCGCGGTCGACGGCGTGATCAAGTGTCAGGGGAAGGTTCCCACCGAGGCGGAAGTGCGGGGTTGGCTGGAGGAATAGCGGTTGCACTCCGGGCTGATGGATCAGGGCTCGCGTTTGGCGACGCGGTCGGCCAGCACCGCCAGCACGAGGAGGACAACGATTGCGATTTCCATCTGAACCCCCGAAGCCCTTCTTGTAGCAAATAATTGCAGAAAGCGGACATTTAATAGGAAGCAAGTCTTATGCCACCAAATGTGGATTCGTAAACTACTGATATACAAGAAGTTAAGTCTTTCGCCCCGGTTTAGTGATCCAAAATAATGTCTCAAAACGAGGATTTTGTGCCGATATTGCTACACTCCGCGCCGCCGCCCGCGCGTGCTATACTCCCGCCGCGAGGTCGCGAACGATGCTGATCGGCGTATCGACTCACATCCATGTCTACAAGCCGCTCGGCCGCAACCTGCTCTCCGGGATAAAAAAGGCAGGCTTCGAGACGGTCGAGCTCTACGCCAACCATCCGCACTGGCCCGGCTATGCCGACGCAGCCTCGAGGCGGGAAATCGCGGAGACCTGCCTCGATCTCGACCTGCCAGTGAACTCGGTCCACTCCCCCTTCTTCCGCAGCCTCGACGAGGCGCGCGCCGGGCGTTGGCTCTCGGTCACCGCAAAGGACAACGGCCTCAGGAGCGAAAGCGTCGAGCGGATCGTCGAGAGCGCCGCGGTAGCCGAATTCGTGCCGGTGCAGAGCGTTGTGGTCCACCTCGGGGCGCCGGGCGAGACAGAAGACAACGGCACGTTCGACCGCCTCTTCTACAGCGTCGAGGAGATCACCGCAGCCACCCGGGATCTCGGTGTGGCCGTCGCCCTCGAGAACATCACCAATGAGATCAGCCGCGGCGACAGGATCGCCGCTTTCCTGCAGGAGAGCGGCCTGGGAGAGAGCGGCCGCGTCGGCTGCTGCTACGACTGCGGTCACGCCGCGATCTACGGTGTCACCGTCGAGGAGTTCGAGCAGATGGCGCCCTGGCTGCTCACCACGCATATCCACGACACCACCGGGGGCCGGGACAACCACCTGATGCCCTTCGACGGCGAGATCGATTGGGAGGCGCTTGCCGGGGCCTTCGCCTCCGGGGCCTACGACGGCGCGCTGATCATCGAGAGCAAGGACGATTCGGGATCGCCGCGCACGCTCAAGCAATCCGCCTCGGCGGCCGCCCGCCTGCGCGGCAAGATCCTCGAGGCCCGGCAAGGCGGGGAGGGCTGATCCGCCGTCCCGGTTGCGTAATCGCTGGAATCTACTTTGGCAGGAATAATCAAAGGCCGCCGGTTCCGGCACCGGCGGCCCTTGCTGAATAGCTTATTCCAGGGCGGCAGTCAGGGAATGGTGACGTTAAGGCCGAAGGTTGCCATCAACTGGTCGTTGAGCACGTCGCTGTTGAGTTTGTGGTAGGTGACCTGCCCGGCGAAGCCGATCAACTCGTTGATCTTGATGTTCATCCCGCCGCCGAAATTGAAGCCGTAGAGATAGTCCCTGTCGGTGATGTTGGTGAAAACCTTCGCCTCCTCGGGGAAACCCTTTTCCGCGTAGCTGAAGGGGAAGCTGAAGCGGACGTAGTAGATTCCGCCGCCGGCGACCACGTACGGCTCGACCGGGCCCATGCCCAGCTTTATCGCCGTGCCGATGTTGAAGTAGTTCATCCGGTAGGTGTTTTGCTCCACGTCATAAACATCGAACTCATTGAGGAACTGTTCCCAGAAATCCCCGAATTCGGGTGTGAAGGCGACCACCTCCGTGCCGCCGTCGAAGTTCGATGTGCCGCCGCTGATATTGAGGTGGAGCGGGCCGGCAAACCTCAGCATCATGCCTATCTCGAAGGCGGCGCCGTTCTCGAACGGCTCCTCGCCGGTGAACAACACCCCCACGCGGCCCTGGAACGAGAATTTCGCCGGCCTGCTTTCGTCCTCTTGCGCCCAGGCAGGCAATATCGCGACACCCAGCAGCAGGGCGGTTATCACAATCGTCTTTGCCATTCTAGTTCTCCTGATATCTTGACAACACCTCCGGACCGGTCTTTGCCGGGTGCGTTCAGTGTGAGTCAGGCACTCTCTACGGTCCGTAACGATCATTACTTATCCGTACTCGTCTCCCGAATTTGCAGCATGCTAGCATCACCGGCGCCGCCGCACAATATAACTGCGCGGCCCCAATCGGCGGAGCCGCCTTGACTTCCCCCACACACAACCCTATCATTCCAAAATAACACCGAGGGGCTGGCCGATTGCACCCCGAAATCATTGAAAAACAACGAGTTATCCGCTCCATATGTAACCGATTCCATATGGGTGCCCGGAAGGGTGCCAGGGAGGTTCCAATGGCGATTTCCAAGGTCTGGATCGAAGAGGGCTGCATTGTATGCAATGCATGCGAGGATATCTGCCCGGACGTCTTCGAAGTCACCGATGACATCTGCATCGTCAAAGAAAGCGAAGATTACAAAAATTTCGAGGACGGGATCATCGAAGCGGCCGAGTCCTGCCCCGTCGAGGTCATCAAGTACGAATAGCCAATGCTGCAGCCACTGCAAGCGATAATCACCGGCCCCGGATGTGCCCGGGGCCGTTTTGGTTCACGCTTCCGCCGCGCAAAGCGGCCGGGGCAGGCGGAGGCTTTTACCGTACACGCGGAGTGTTTATGAGGCCCGCAAACAGCATGGAGCGCATGAAAGTCGCTGTCAGCGGCGAAAGCTTCGTGCTGCGTCCCATCGAGATTGGCGATATTGACGCGCTTCACGCTCTCGATTGCATCTGCTTTCCGCCGGACCGGGCCTTCACGCCCGGCTACTTCTCGCTGCTGTTCCTCTACCACCGGGCTTTCGGCTGGGCGTTGGAGGACCCCGAAGCCGAGCTTGCCGCCTTCATCTTGCTCACCATCCAGCGCAATCGCGGCAACATCTCCACCATCGACGTTCACCCCCGCTTCCGGCGCCTGGGACTCGGCACCCGCCTGATCGGCCTCGCGGAGGAAACGCTGCGGCAGATGGGGGTGAGGAAATGCGCCCTCCAGGTCGAGGTCGACAACGAGGCCGCCATCGAGCTCTACAAAAAGCTCGGATACAGCACCACGCGCCTGCTGCCGGGCTACTACGACGGCAAGAAGGACGGCTACCTGATGGAGAAGCCTCTCGGGGGGGAATCCCAGCCATCAGCCGAAGTTGTCTGATGGCCGCCTTCGTTGTTAACATGGTTCAATGCGAATCCTGGCAATAGACTACGGCACGCGCAGGCTCGGCCTCGCGCTCAGCGATCCCATGGGCATCACCGCGCAACCGCTGATCTCCCTTCTGCGAAAATCGATCGCCAAGGACATCGCCGAGTTAAGGCGGATCGTCGAGGAGTACGAAGTCGAGCGGGGGGTCATCGGCCTGCCGCGCAACCTCGACGGCTCGCCCGGAGCGCTGTGGCAGGAGAGTGAGGATTTTCGCCGTCGCCTCGAGAGCGAATTCGGGATTGAGGTGGAAGGTTGGGATGAGCGCCTCAGCACGGTCCAAGCCGAGAGGATGCTGATCCGTGCCGACGTGTCACGCCGCAAGCGCAAGGGCGTGATCGACAAGGTGGCCGCCGCGCTGATCCTCCAGTCCTACCTTGACGCGCGCTCAGCTTCCGCCGGGAGCGGCTCGAGCGCATGAGATGGAAGCGGCATCGCTGGTGGCTGCTTCCCGCCGCGGTTGCGCTCGCCTTGTCAGCCGCGGTCGCAGCCGTCGCGCTTTACTGCCATCAGATGCTCTATGTCCCGGTCAAGCCGGTGGGCAGCGGAGAGGAAGTCGAGTTCAGGATCGAACGCGGCGAGAAACTCGACTCGATCGCCGCAAGGCTTCACCAGGCCGGCCTCTTGCGCGACCCCGCGGCGCTCAAGCTGGCCGCCTTTTTCGGGGGCGGGGGCAGGGGCGTCAAGGCGGGCAGGCACCGCCTGCGCACCGATCACAACGCCTGGCAAATCTTCGAGCTGATCCAGCAAAGCCCGCTGGCCGATTTTGTCAGGCTGGTCGTCCCGGAAGGCTTCGATTCCTTCGAGATCGCCTTGCGCATCGCCGAGGCCGGCATCTGCAGCGAGGAGGAATTCCTCGCGGCGGTCTTTGATGACGCCCCCATCGCCGACCTCACCCCCGGGGCGGCCTCGCTCGAAGGCTATCTCTTCCCCGACACATATCACGTCCCGGTGGGTGCGGGAGCCGGCGAGGTGGTCCGGATGATGCTCAAGCGCTTCCGCGAGGCGGCGGATTCGGAGCTGAGGGGCAGGCTGGAGGCGGCCGGCTTCTCGCTGCACGAGGGCGTCATCCTCGCTTCGCTGATCGCCAGGGAAGCGGGCAATGCCGGGGAAATGCCCCTGATCTCCTCAGTCTTCCACAACAGGCTGAGAGTCGGGATGAAACTCGATTGCGATCCCACATTTGTTTACGCGCGCAAGCTCGCGGGTGATTGGGACGGGGTTGTCCTCGCCGTCGATCGGCAAATCGACTCGCCTTACAACACCTATCTCATCGGCGGCCTCCCGCCCGGCCCCATCGGCAGCCCGGGGCGCGAGGCCCTCATCGCCGTCGCCGACCCGGCCGAAAGCGATTACCTCTACTTCGTCGCCAAGGGGCCGGACACCAGCCTGGGGCATTACTTCTCCCGCACCACGGCCGAGCACCTCAGGGCGGTCGCCAAGTACCGGCGCGAGGTTCAGCTGGCCCGCCGGCGCAAGGGCGGGGAGCAGTAGCCGGCGCTCAAGCCGGTCCGGCCTTGCATTTCTCGACTACCCGGAAGAGTGAAAAGAGCAGATCGGGCGACAAAGCCTCCGGCCGCGCGTCCAGCGAGATCCCCGCTTTGGCGCACGCCCCCTCCAGACCGCCGGGAAACCCGCCGCCGAGGTACGACTTTACGCTGTTGCGGAGCTTCTTGCGCCTCTTGGCGAACAATGCGGCCGCAAAGCGCTCGAACCGCTCCTCCACCGCGGCATCCACTCCGGCCCGCGGGGTGAGCTTCAATAATTGTGAATCAACCTTCGGCACCGGCCGGAAAGCGCCCCGCTTGATCACCGGCCCGAGCTCGACCTCGGCCCGGCGTTGCAGCATCACCGTCAGCAAGCCGTAATCCTTGCCGCCCGCCGACGCAGCCGCCCGCTGCGCCACCTCCCTCTGCACCAGCAGATGAGCGCGCGAGAAATCGCCGTGCCGCCCGGCAACCCAGCGCAGGATCGGCGAAGTGATGTAGTAGGGCAGCGAGCCGTAGACCACCATTCGCGCTTGCGGCTCGAGCGCACGCACCGCCTCTATCGTCGATTCGTCGAGGATATCTCCGCTGATAACCGTAACGTTTTCAGCACTTTCGAACTTTCTCCGCAAGAGCTCGACGAAGCGCTCGTCGAGCTCCACCACCAGCAGCCGGCGCGCCAACGGCGCGATGCGCTCGCTCAGGCGGCCGTCGCCGCCGCCGATCTCGAGCACAACTTCCCCACCCTGCAGGCCCAGCGATCCGACGATGCGCGATATCGCTGCTCCGCTCGTGAGAAAAACCTGCCCCAGGCGCTTGAGCCGGCGAGGCCCTGCGGGGGCATCGAATCCTTTTGTGAATCGTCCCTTGCTCATTGTGAATAAAGAATTTACCATTCCTGAAAATTTGCTGCCACAGTACCGATTGCAGTTGACACTATCTTCTGCGCTATGCTAAATTTTAACTATCGACAATTTGCATGCCACAAGCCATTCAGGGAAGTCTTACAGGGAGGAGGTTAGGGAGTATGAAATCCAGACTGTCTTTGCTACTGTTGATAACCGTCATGGGGATTGCCCTGGTCGCCTCCTCGGGGTGTTGCCGCAAGCCCCCGAAGGAGGTCGGCGAGGCTGAAGCGGCCGTTGCAAAGGCTGAAGAAGCCTGCGCCAAGGAATACGCCCCCGGCGATTACCAGAAGGCCTATGACAAACTGAGTATGGCGCAGAAGCTCGCGGAAGACCGCAAGTGCAAGCCTTCCCGTGCCGCCGCGCTGGAGGCCATCGAGCTCGCCGCCGCCGCCGAGGAGAGCGCCAAGGCTAAAGAGGCCGCGCTGAACACCGAGGCCGACAAGCTGATCGCCGACGCACAGGCCGAGATCGAGAAGATCAAATCGGCCTACGCCGACCTGGAGCGCAAGAAGACCAAGGTTGCCCAGGAACGCAAGGACGCCTTGCAGGTGGCCGTTGACAAGGACTTTGCCAAGTTCGAAGTCAAGATGGACCTGGCTGAGCCCAAGGTCGATCCCGCGCCGTTGAACATCGTCAAGGGCGTCGAGGCCACAATCGCCGACGCCAAGAAGATGAGAGCCGAGGGCAAGTGCAACCTGCTCGACGTGGTCGCCAAGCTCAAGACGATCAGCTTCGGCAACGCGATGGCCGCGATCGAGGCCAACAGCAAGGCTCTCGACCAGCTCATCCTTGACATCAAGGAAACGCTGAAGATCAAGACCGCCGAGTGGGTCGACAAGCAGCCGAAGTTCTGGGAGCACGACGTCGTCAAGGGCGAGTGCCTCTGGAAGATCGCCGCCAACGAGAACTACTACGGCGATCCCTTCAAGTGGCCGTTGATCTGGTGGGAAAACCAGTGGACCGAAGACAAGGCCCAGAGTCTGACCAAGGATCAGAGCTTCCACCTGATCAAGGACCCCGACCTGATCTTCCCCGGCCAGCACTTTAAATTCAACATGAAACCGGAAGAGGCGGATGTCACGCGCGCAATCGATTACGCCAAGAACCGCTATGGCCTGACCGACTGGCGCGATATCCCTAACTTCCTTACGGACGGAAAATAAATAAATCACTTCGATTAACCGAAACCCTCTCCCCATCTGATGGGGCGAGGGTTTTTTATTTGGACCGAACTTATTGAGATGGAGCGACTGGTACTGCCCGAAGAAGGGCTCCTGCACCTCTTCGGCATAAACGACGAGAACCTGCGACTGCTCGAGAAGTCCGCCGGCGTGCGGATCGAGAGCCGCGGCAACGAGGTCCGCCTCGACGGCCCGCCCGAAAAGGTGGCGCGGGTCAAGAAACTCCTCGAGGAGTTCGCCAGGCTTCTCAAGCAGGGCTACTCCATGCAGAAGGGCGACTTCAAGGTGGCCCTCAAGCTGCTGGAGCAGGAACCCGGCCTCAACCTCACCGACTTCTTCATGAACTGCTACCTGCGCACCTCCTCCAAGCGCGTCATCTACCCCCGCAGCATCAACCAGCGCGCCTACATCAGGGCGATCCAGAACCACGACATGGCCTTCGGCATCGGCCCCGCGGGCACCGGCAAGACCTACCTCGCCGCCGCCGCGGCGGTGGTCGCCCTGCGGGAAAACGAGGTCAAGCGCCTCATCCTCACCAGGCCCGCACTCGAGGCCGGCGAGAAACTCGGCTTCCTCCCCGGCGACATGACAGCCAAGGTCGACCCCTTCCTGCGGCCGCTCTACGACGCGCTCAACGAGCTGATGGGCTTCGACAAGGTCGCGCAGAACCTCGAGCGCGGAATCATCGAGATCGCACCGCTGGCCTTCATGCGCGGCCGCAACCTCAACGACTCGTTTATCATCCTCGACGAGGCGCAGAACACCACCTCGCCGCAGATGAAAATGTTCCTCACCCGCATGGGCAACCGCTCCAGGATGGTGATCAACGGCGACATCACCCAGATCGACCTGCCGAAGAACGAAAAATGCGGCCTGCTCGAAGCGATCGAACTGCTTGCCGGCCTCCCCGGGCTCGCCTTTATTTACTTCGAAAAAAGCGATATCGTACGGCACCCGCTGGTCGAGAGAATCGTCCAGGCTTACGAAGAACGGGATGCGGCGGAGGGGGAGAGCCTCCGGTAATGAAAAACAATTCCGAAAAGCCCTCGCTGCGCGAACGCCTCGGCCTCAGGACCCGCGTCAAGAGCTTCATCAGCAAAACCGAGTGGCTCAGGGCGATCGTCTACAGCGACCTCCTCTGGGGTGTCGTATTCTCCATCCTGATCGTCATCCTGCTGCTGCCGACGCAGCCGATTCAGGGAGATATCTACTCGCTCAATTCCATCGCCCAGGAACTCATCGTCGCCCCCCGCGACATGAACATCCCCGATCCCGACTCCACCGAAAGAAAGAAGCAGGAACGGCTGGCAGCGGTCAGGAGCGTCTACAGCTTCGACGACCTCAAGTGGCGCCGCCAGGTCCGCCGCTTCGAGCGGATCTTCGAGATCGGCAGGGACGCCGTCAACAGCTACGCCCCGCCGGCCGGCGGCTTCGAAGTGCCGCTCGACGAAAACGGGGAATTCCTGGGGCAACTCGCCGGCCGCATCAGCGAGGAACTGAGCATCGAGATCCCCCACGAGGTGCTGTCGATCCTGGTCCGCAAGGATTTCGGCATCAGCCTGCAAAACAGAGTCACCGAGCTGGTCGGCACCGTCATGCGCCGTCCGATAGTCAACACAACCTATTACGCCCCCCTGCCGGGGGGCTACGAACTGCGGCCCCTGTCGGACCCCAACAAGGCCGAGATGGAGCTCCTCGACCTGCAACGGGCGTTGCAGATGCTGCGCAGCCTGGTGGACGAGGAGATCAACCAGCTCAGCCCTTCAGAGCGCCTGGTGGTCGCCGACTGGCTGCAGACCACCATGGTCGAGACCGCCGAACCCGATCAGGAGGAGATCAGCCGGCGCCTTGCCGAGGCCCGCAACGTCAACCTCTACTTCAGCGTCAAGAAGGGGGAGGTGCTGGCCCGGCCGGGCGACAAGATCACCGACACCGACACGCTGGCCAAGATTAACCACGTCATCGAGTCGCGCACAGGCGGCCTCGATTACCTGATGCGCGCCACCAGCCTGCTGCTCTTCACCGCCTTCTTGCTCTATGCGCTTTCCAAGTTCAGCCAGTACTACCGGCGCCGCCGAAAAGTGGGCTTCCACCTCTTCCTCCTGCTCACACTCATCCTCGCGATCAATCTCACGCTCGTGCGCGTGATGATGATGATCGCCGACTCCTTCAGCTCTCAGTTCGCGCTGCCCCTGATGCAATCGCCCGAGGCGTTCTACTGGGCCGTGCCCTTCGCCGCAGGCTCGATGCTCGTGGCGTTGTTGGTGGGCAGCGAGATCGCGGCGATGTTCTCGATCGTGCTCGTCATCCTCACCGCCTTCCTCTTCAACGGCAGCTTTACCATCCTGCTCTACGCCCTCATCGGCTGCTTCACCGTCATCTACGGCCTCCGCCAGTACCGCGAGCGCACCGCCCTGATCAAGAGCGGCATCGCGCTCGGCCTGATGAACGTCATCGCAGTCCTGGTGATAAGCCTGTTCAACCAGCAGCTCGGCGAGCCGGTTACGCTGCTCTCCGCCCTGCTGCTCGGGTTCTTCGGAGGGCTGCTGGCCGCTTTCGTCGCCTCCTTCGTGCTCCCCGTGCTCGAATCGCTCTTCCAGGTGACTACCGACATCAAGTTGCTCGAGCTCTCCAACCACGAACACCCGCTGCTGCGCGAGCTGTTTCTCAAGGCGCCGGGCACCTTCCAGCACTCGATCATGGTCGGCTACCTCGCCGAGGCCGCGGCCGCCGCCGTCGGCGCCAATCCGCTGTTCTGCCGCGTCGCCTGCCTCTACCACGACATCGGCAAGATGCTCAAGCCGCCCTACTACGTCGAGAACACCAGCGAGGACATCGGCAACAAGCACAAGGGCCTCTCGCCACACATGAGCGCCCTGATCATCATCAACCACGTCAAAGAAGGGATCGAGCTGGCGCGGCGCTACCGCCTGCCCGAGAGCATCGTCGACATCATCCCCCAGCACCACGGCACCAAGCTCATCCGCTTCTTCTACGAAAAAGCCAAGCGCGAGCGAAAGCGCGAACTCGGGACCGTCAACGAGGACGAGTTCCGCTACACCGGGCCCAAGCCGCAGACGCGCGACGCCGGGATCATCATGATCGCCGACGGAGCCGAGGCGGCGGCGCGCACGCTTGACGACCCCACGCCGGCGCGCTTCAAGGGCGCGATCAAGACCATCATCGACACCACCTTCCTCGACGGCCAGCTCGACGAATGCGACCTCACGCTCAAGGACCTCACCAGGATTTCCGAGGCCTTCCTCACCGTCCTCACAAGCATGCACCACGAGCGCGTCAAGTACCCCGGCGTGGAGCTCGAGAAGGGCCGGAAAGCCGCGCAGGAAAAGAAGGCCAGGTTACGCGGCGAAAATAATAGAAAGCCGAAAGAGGAAGCGGCGGCCCCGGTCGAAGACGTCGGGCCGGCCGACACGCACTTGCCCGCACAGGAAGAAACGGTGCAGAGGGACGATGGTTGATCCACAAGAGCCTGGCATCGACGTAATCGGCGAGCCTGAGGCTTGCCCCTCCGCCGTCATTGTGCCCTTCGCCGCGGAGGTGCTTGCCGCCTGCGACCGCAGCAATGTCGAGCTGGCGATCGCCTTCGTCGACGACGACGAGATTCGCCGCTTCAACCTGCAATTCCGCAAGAAGGACTCGCCGACCGATGTGCTCTCCTTCCCCATCGACGAGGACACCCCGGAGGGCAAGCGCTACCTCGGCGACGTGGCAATCTCGTTGACCACCGCCGAGCGCCAGGCCGCCGAGCGGCGGCACTCCCTGCGCCGCGAGCTGCTGACCCTCATCGCCCACGGCATCTTCCACCTCTGCGGCTACGATCACGAAACCGACGCCGGCGAGATGGCCGCTCTGGAGCAGCGCGTGCGCGAGACAATCCTGCCGCGATATTGTGAACAGTGAGCCTCTCTGCTAATATCTGCTCGCTTTGTACAAAGTCCGAGGAGGAAACGGACTAAGTGGACATTTTGATCTGGCTGATTATCGGCCTGTTTGTTTTGTTCCTGTTGTTTGCCACCGCAGAGGCGGCATCGCAACTTCTGAACACACCCAGACTGCAGCTGATACTCGACACCTACCGGCAGCGCTCGGCGATAGCCGCGAAGCTGCTGCCCCAGGAATCGGGCGCGCTCCGCTCGTCGCTTTCCTATGGGCGGATGATCTGCGTGGCCGCCGTGGCTGTGGCTGTAACCATCCTCTTCTGCCGGCAGGCGGTGCTCGGCGCCGCCTTCGGCCTGGGCGCTCTGGTGCTCGGCTTTTACCTGCCAACGCTCCTGGCCGCGATCAGCCCGCGCCTCGTGCTCGCCATGCTGCTGCCCCTCGTCAGGTTCGGCTACATCCTGCTCCTGCCGCTCACCTGGCCGCGCCGCGCCCTCTTCAAGCGCTACAAGAGCAAGCTGCGGCTGCGCAACGGCGAGGCTGAGAACGAGGAGGAGGAGGCGCAGCAGATCGAGGCCTACCTCGACGCGGCGCAGGAGGACGGCCTCTTCGAGCCGAGCGAAGCGAAGATGGTGCGGATGGTGGTCGAATTCGGCGATACTATCGTGCGCGAGGTGATGACCCCGCGCGTCGACATGATCTGCATCGACCGCCGGGCAACCATCCGCGATCTGATCAAGCTGGCGGCGGAGCACAAGTTCAGCCGCTTTCCGGTCATCGATGAGATCATCGACAACGTCGTCGGCATCGCCCACATCAAGTCGCTGCTCGAGCTCTCCGAGAAGCAGTACGACACGATGACGGTCTCCGAGATCATCAGCGCGCCGTCATTTGTCCCCGAAACCAAACGCGTCTCATCGCTGCTGCGCGACTTCCAGCGCGACAAGCAGCAGATGGCCATCGTCGTCGACGAATACGGCGGCACGGCCGGCCTGATCACGCTCGAGGACATCCTTGAAGAGCTGGTCGGGGAGATCGAGGACGAGCACGAGCCGGAGGAAGAGGTCGCCGAGATCGTCGAGGAGCCCGACGGCTCGCTGACTGTCCTGGGCTACGTCGACGTCGACGAGGTCGAGGAGATCCTCGGCGTCTCGCTCGACGACGAGGCTTACGAAACCGTCTCGGGCCTGGCGCTCAACCACCTCAAGCACATCCCCGTCCCCGGCGAGAAATTCACTTCGCGCGGCGTCGAGTTTGAAATACTCGAGGCGGACGAGAAGAGCATCCTCAAGCTCCGCATCGCCAGAGCGGTCGACGAACAGACACCGGAAAACGCGGGGTAATATGCGCAGCGGATTCATCGCCATCATCGGCAGGCCGAATGTCGGCAAATCAACCTTCCTCAACAGCATCGTCGGCGAGAAGATCGCCGCCGTCTCCCCTAAGCCGCAGACCACGCGCAACCGCCTCCTGGGCGTGCGCAACTCCGGCGAAGGCGAAGGCGGCCAGCTGGTCTTCATCGACACCCCGGGAATCCACAAGCCGCACACCAAGATGCACAAGAAGATGGTCGACATCGCCTTTGCGGCACTGCAGGGCATCGACCTGATCCTGCTGATGGTCGACGCCGCCAGCGAGTTCGGCGCCGGAGACCGCTTCGTGCTCGAGGCGATCAAAAAGGCGGGCCTGCCGGTCGTCCTGGCGATCAACAAGGTCGACCTCGTGCGCAAGGGGCGCATCCTGCCTTTGATCGAACTCTACCACCGGGAATTCCCGTTTGCGGCCATCGTGCCGATCAGCGCGATGCTGGGAGACGGAGTCGATGATCTGGAAAGAGAGCTGGTGGAGGCGCTGCCGGAGGGCAAGCCGATCTTCGCCGAAGACGTGATAACCGATCAGCCCGAGCGCTCGCTCGCCGCGGAAATCGTGCGCGAGAAGGTCTTCATCCACACGCACGAGGAAGTCCCCTACAGCAGCGCCGTCTTCATCGACGCCTGGGAGGAATTCGAGGATCTCAACAGGATTGACATCGCGGCCACCATACTCGTCGACCGCGCCAGCCAGAAGGGCATCGTCATCGGCCGGGGCGGGCAGATGCTCAAGCGAATCGGCACCGAGGCGCGCAAGGAGCTCGAGCAGATCCTCAACGTCAAGATCTACCTCGAACTGTGGGTCAAGGTGAAAGAGGGTTGGCGGGAGAACGACGGCATCCTGCGCGACCTCGGCATCGAGTAGCCCTAAAGCACGCCCTTGAACTCAATATGGGCGCTCTCGACCTCCAGCTCGCCGCCCCGAGCGAGGTTCTCGACGATCACGTAATACGCGGCGGCCGCGTTGTTCCTCACCCACGAGGTTATGTCGAAGCGGATCTCCTCGCCGTCGAAGTCGGCCTGGAAGTCGCCGAGAAACTCTTCCTGCCCGCCGCGCTTGTCGCCGAACCAGTGCGTACCGCGGTCCTGCTTCGCCTCGATCGAGCGCATGACATTGATGAAGACCCGGCCGCTGGCCCAGCCCGAGCGCTCGGAATACTTGATCTTCAGCACCAGCTCGGCCTTGTCGAGCTGCTTCAGCCGGCTGAATTCGGGCGTCGCGTTGGTGGCGGTCTCGCCGAAGCGGCCCTCCCTCACCGAGGCGAAGGCGGCAATGCTGCCGGCGGTGGTGGCGCCGGTGAAAGGCCCGCTGGCCGGCTTGGGTTCCTCCTTCGGCTTCGATTCCGTCCGCTTGACGGCTGCCGCTCCCTGCGATTCGGGCTCGGCGGAGGTGCGGGCAGGCTCCTGCCTGCGCCCGCCCTGCTCCGTCTCCTGAGCCTGGCGCCGGCCGCCGATACCAATCAGCGCACCCACCACCTGGTTCTCCCTCTTCTCAGGATCGTAGCCCAGACCCCAAACTTCGGGGTTGACGGTCGCGGGGTCGGCATCCATGTCAGCGGTGACGCCGATGAATATCACCCCGCTGACGCTGCCGCCGCTCGGGGCAACCCCCGCCCGCGCGGCATCTCGATAGAACGTCGGGCCGCACCTAACCGCCTTGTCGCCGAACCGCACCGACGGCGCCTTGCCCGCGCCCTGCCACAGCGCGCTGTAGCCCTCGAGCATCTTGCCCGCCTGGCCTGCGCTGGCCTTGCTGTAGAGCTCGAACACGAGGTAGCTCTTGCGGACCGTCTGCCCGGAACTCCTGAACTCGACGAAGAGGCGGCCGTTGCCTGCCTCGATAAATTTCAGGGGGATGCGGAAATCGGTGCTGAACAACGGCAGCAGTTCCTTCTGCCGCGGCAGCGACGAGGCGTCGACGAAATTGGGAACCCGCGCCGCCCGTATCCTCATCGGCTCCTTGGCTTCCACGCCGATCACCACCGCGTAGGCGGCGTCGCCTTCGCGCTCCACGCTCACCCAGTAGCGGCCGACGATCTCCCCGCTGCTCTGCGCCGGCGACACGGCAGCGAAGGCGGCCGCAAATGCGGCCGCCCATAACACCACCCGGCGGACGGAAAACGGCATTTGCCTACTCCAACTTCTCTGGAATCCTTGGACCGCCAGGAGCCGTCCGGGTTCCGCTCGCCATCGCCGCCTCGCCCATTCAGTTAACGGTTCGGATCTTCCTGATAGCGGTCGTACGAGGCCTGCGGCGGATAGCTGGGCCTGAACGACGGCTGCCGGTTGTAGGTTATCGTAGATATCGCATGCTTGAATATCAGCTGCTCTTGATGGTTGTTCTCGATCAATATTGAATATTTGTCGTAACTCTTGATCTTGCCTATCAGTTTCACACCGTTTACCAGATAGATTGTCGTCACCACCTTGTCTCGCCGAAGCCTGGCAAAATAACCATCTTGAATGTTGAAATGCGGCCCGTTGGGCGGTTTGTTGTTCTCTTCTTTCATTTTTTCTGCCTTTTTCCCTGGAGGGTATAAAAGGGAGCCCCCGATTATCCAGCAAAAGCACTGCCAATACTAATTGCAAGGCGGGCTGCCCACGCCCCTCGCTTTGATTAATTTGATTGCTTCAGTTCTCGCCGTCTCGAACGGGATGGCTTCCACCCAAATGATCCCTGGTTCGCGGCGGAACCATGTGCACTGCCTTTTGGCATATTGCTTCGTCGCTCTCTTGATTTCTTCCTTGGTCTCCTCTAATGACACCTCCTTCTGTAAATAACTCAGTATCTCCCTGTAACCGATCGCCCTGAACGCCTTGGCATCCCGAGGAACGCCGGCATCCAGCAGGCCGCGAACCTCGTCCACCAAACCGGCGGCAAACATGGCATCAACCCTCCGGTCGATGCGCCGCCTCAACTCGGCGCGGGGAATCGCCAGCCCGATTTTTAGGGCCTCGAATCGCTCCCCACCGAAGCGATTCCGCGCGATCGCGCTGCTCAGGCGCCGGCCGCTCCCGATGCGATACTCCAACGCCCTCAGCACCCGTTGCGTGTCGACGGGCAGCAATCGCTCCGCCATCGGGGGATCGAGCCTCCCCAGAAGGCGGTGCATCGCCTCGATTCCACGCTCCTCAGCCCTTCTTCGAAGGCGGTCGCGAAGATCCCTGCCCGCAGGCCCGGCAGGTGCCAGACCCAGCAGCAAAGCCCGGATGTAAAGCCCCGTTCCTCCGGCTACGATCGGCAGCCTCCCACTGCCGGCAATCTCCTCGATAAGGTGCTCAGCTTCTCTCTGAAAATCGCCGGCCGAGAAGGTCTCCCGGGGATCGCAACAATCAATCAGATGATGGGGAATTCCGCCCATCTCCGAGCGGCTGAGCTTGGCCGTCCCGATGTCAAAACCGCGGTACACCTGCATCGAATCGGCACTGATTATCTCGCCTCCCAGCTCGCGGGCCGCGGCTACAGCCAGATCCGACTTGCCGGTGCCGGTGGGCCCCAAGATAAAGACGACTTCCATCATCCCGGGTTCACTTCAGAAGAAAAAATGTCGCAGCAATCAATACTGCCAGCACAAACAGCATGCCCCATAGCTGAGCCTCGGCGGGTACAAAGAGATCGCCAAGCCGGCGAACTGCCCGCCGCTGCGCCTCTCCCAATACCTGACCTCCCTTTCTCATCCAATCGATTCAGCTAGTCCACAACTTTTCAAACATCATGTCTCGCGCGGAGATCCTCTGTTAAATTATTGTAGTGCAATGCCCACCCCTTTTCAACAGACATCGCCCGGTGTGCCGCGCCCCCCCCGCGCTCACCCCCCGATCCGCCGCATGCCGTCGATGTCGCCCCCGCCCTTCCCGGCCGCTTCTGAGGAGAGGCGGTGGCCTTCGGGGCGCGCGGCCACGACTTTTTCAATCTCCTGCAGCAACGCCTCATCGGCGGCACCGGATCTCACGAGGGCTTTGAGATCGAATTCGCGATTGGAGAGCAGGCAGGGCTTGAGATGGCCGTCCGCGGTCAGCCGCAGCCGGTTGCATCGGCGGCAGAAGCTTCCGGTGATCGGCGCGATCAGCCCGATGCCGCCGGCAAATCCGGCGGGCCTGTAGTTCTTGGAAACACCGGCCTGCCCCAACCGCTCCAGGGGTCCCAGGCTCTTCTCCAGCTTGCGCAGGATCGCGGCCGCGGGCACCGTCTCGCCGAGAGAGCCGCCGCGCGACTCCAGCGGCATGTACTCGATGAAGCGCACCTCAAGCGGCTTGTCCCGGGCCAGCTCGGCCAGGGGTACGATCTGGTCCTCATTGAAGCCGCGAAAGATCACCGCGTTTATCTTCACCCGCTCGAAACCCTGCCCCAGTGCGGCTTCAATGCCTTCGATGACATCCGGCAGTGCATCGGTGTCGGAGAGCCGGCGAAACTGGCCGGGATCGAGCGTGTCGAGGCTGACATTGATCCGCGAGACTCCCGCACGCCGCAGCTCCGTGGCGTAGCGCCCCAGGAGCGTACCGTTGGTCGTCAGGGCGAGGGTTTGTATCCCCGCTATCCGGGCGATGCGCTCGGCGAACCGCGGCAGGCCGCGCCGCACCAGCGGCTCGCCGCCGGTGAGGCGAACCTTCCGCACTCCGGCGCCGGCGAAGAGCGCCACAATCCGCTCCAGTTCCTCGTAGCTGAGGATCTCCGAGCGGGGGAGGATGCGCTCGGATCCGGACTCCAATGGCGGGGGCGAACAATAAAGGCAGCGGAGATTGCAGCGGTCGGTAACCGACAACCTTAGGTAATTGATAACCCTCCCGTAGCCGTCCTTGAGCATCGCGCATCCCCGTGTCCAGACAGTATACCGCGCGCGCGGGCCGACTCAACCGTAGTCTGGGCGACACTTAAAAAAGGGGACCCCACCCGCCGGAGCGGGTGAGGTCAGGGGGTGTTAGGGGGGAATGATGTGATATGTAAGCTTTACTGCATACCGTCATCAAGTTTTTGGCTGAAATGCTCGCGCGTCAGCAGTTGCATGTTCCGGTTGACCATCTTCGCGTAGGTGCCCGAAAGCTTTTTCTTCATCGAAAGCATCTCGTCGAAGCGGGTCGGGCCGGCGTTGTAGGCCAGCAAGGCGTGATCCAGGCGCCCGTAGCGGTCGAGCATCTTCTTCAGGTAGTAGCAGCCAAGCATGATGTTCGTCCGTCTGTCGATGAGGCTGCTCTGCCCGTTCCAGTCGATATCGAGTTCCTCGGCCATTGCCATTCCCGTGCGTGGAAGCACCTGCATCAGACCGAGCGCACCCTTGTGCGAAACTGCCGTCTCGCGGAACGCGCTCTCGGTCTTGATCACGGCAAGCACCAGCTCGACTTCGAGCCCGTAGAGCTTGCAGGAATCGTAGATGGTGTCGGCCAGCTCCCGCTTGGCCTCCACCAAGGCCTCGGGATAGTAAGTCTCCAGCACTTCGCGGATACTGGCGATCGTGCGGAGGCGCTCAATTTCCATCCGAAGTTTCTCGGCGTCGCTCTCAGACTGGATGTAGATAACCTTGGCGTCGGACGAGCGCACATCTGCGCCGCCGGACGCCACGACGAATCCGTAAGACAACAAGATAAAGAGTACCACTGCTGCTCCGGATACTATATATCGCATTGTTAGCTACCTCCAATTAAACACAAACCGCGAACTCTAATCACCTACCTACCTCCTGTCAAGCGTTTTTATTCCGAAGCCTGCCGGGGGAAAGTCCCGGGTTTGGGAGTGACTGTCTAATATTACCAATGACTATCTATAATTATTATAGCCACCCGTCGCCTGAAAAGTGACTGCGCCCGCCGGCCGCCCCGGCGGGCGAGCGCGCCGTACTGACACTTTTACCGCTTTTGCCGCCGCTCCGCGCCAAGCCCCCAAGCGCTATTCGCTTGACAACCGGAACGGGATGACAATAGGATTAGCTCAAATATTTATCCCGGATTTAACAAAGGGGTTCAAAGATGAGATCCCATTTTGCCATGATACCGCTTCTTACCGCGGCCCTGCTCCTGGCACTCACAGCGCTGACTTTCGCGGTAGATGAAGACGAGAAGAAACCGATCTCGGTCGACCCGTCGCTCACGGGCGAGACCGGCATCATCACCACCCTGGTGGCCGACAGCCTGCCGAAGGGTAAATTCTCGCTCGGCCTGTTCTATCACAACTTTGACCGCGAGATCACCGACTTCGACATCAACCAGTACGCCATCTCCCTCGGCTACGGCCTCACCGACAACCTCGAGCTCGCCTTCTCGGTCGTCGGCTTCTCGCAGGTCGGCTACACCCTCCACGGCGAGGCCTTCGCCAGCCCGGCGCGCCGCCTCAGCGCCTTCCCCTTCCCCATCTCGACGATCGAGGAGGGGTTCGGCGACGTCTACTTCGGCGCCAAGTACACCTTCCTCAAGGACTGCCCGTGGTCGCCCGGGATCGCCGCGCGGGCCTTCGTCAAGATACCGACCGGCAACGAGGAGGAAGGTTTCGGCAACGGCGCGACCGACTTCGGCGCCGACTTCATCAGCAGCAAGCACCTCGGCAACCTCCTGCTCGCGGGCAACGTCGGCTTCACCTTCCGCGGCAA
>Ga0307379_10002511_pt1 | contig 27132 bp, 23 predicted proteins | sample UN2MG_FD_202237 | JGI IMG/M metagenome (GOLD analysis project Ga0307379, IMG submission 202237) | Soil microbial communities from Risofladan, Vaasa, Finland - UN-2 | ecosystem: Environmental > Terrestrial > Soil > Coastal area > Acid sulfate soil | place: Finland: Risofladan, Vaasa | collected...
GACCGATGAGTTGCTTTGCAAACAAGGCCAGCTGCGATCGGGTCATCTTCGCCGTATTCGATTCGTTCAACAAGCGTTGGGAGCTGAAACCAATTCGCCATTTTACACAAAAGGGTTGACACTACCCGCTTTGTATACGATCAAGAGCTGGACGGCTGCAGGCATGGCGCTGTATAATGTCGAGGTAGGCTCCGGTTGGGAGTCTACCTCGAATCTGTGTACGGAGACGCGAATGGGAAGACTGTTCTGGGTTGCTATCCTCGCTGTGTTCGTCGCCGGCTGTTCAGGCGGCCTCATACGCCCACGAGTTGAGAAGGGCATACGGAACGCGCTGCCCGATTACATTGGACCCGCAAGGGAATACAAAGTACGGGCCGACGGCTCCACCAGCGCAATGATGCGCGGACTGATCGAGCACCTTCACATCGAAGGCATGGATCTACAGCTCGAACCGAAGCTTCTTGTGTCTCGCATCTCGGTTGATATGGACGAGGTCAGATACCATCCCAGAACGCGCGAGATAAAGAGTGTGCGCGAAACCACTTTCGAAGCAACCCTGTCAGAGGTGGCCGTGAACGCCTATATCGAGAAAAACCGCCAAGGCGAGTCTGACCTACGCGTGAAGCTCGAGCCGGACAAGGTCACGGTCGAGTTCATTCCAAGAGTGGCGGGGGTCAACGTGCTCGTCTCGGTGACCGGCAGGCCAGTCATCGCCGGCGGAGACAAAGTGAACTTCGTCGCGGACAGCGCCTCGGCGGCTCACCTACCTGTACCAGCCTACGTTGTGAACAAGATGCTGGAGAGGGCAAACCCGATTCTTGATATGTCGTTGATGCGATTCCCCGTGAGCCTGGAAGACATTGCGGTGAAGAAGAACGCCGTAATCGTTAAGGGCCGGGCGCAGTTCAAGCCGGCATCTCCCGGGAGCTAATCTGCAAATCGTGCGCGGTCGCGCTTTCCACCCCGGACTGCAAGCATCTTGAATAATCCAGGCTAGAGCTCCTCGTCAGCCGCTTCCTCGCCTCCGGCCTCGATCTCCTCAAGTACCTCATCGAAATCGGCGAGGTCTTCGCCCATCTCCTTGCCCATGCGCTTCATCCAGCTATGAAGCTGCTTCGGGTCCTCGACATCGCCTACTCTCGCTGGATCGGCAAGGCTGTCAATCATGTCGTCTTCGGATCGCAAACGGGCGAAGCGCGAGATCAGCCTGCGGACCTTTGTGCCTCCACAATTCGGGCATCTCTCTTCCTGCGGCTCGGCGACTACCCCGATGAGCAGGCTGAATCGTTTCCTACAATCCATGCATCTATAGTCAAACAGCGGCATGTTTCTCCTACCCGCCATGCGAATGCGTGAGCGGCAAGTCCGCCCTTCGACAAGCTCAGGGCAGGCAATCCGCAATCCCAAATGTGTTAGGGGATCCACCCCTTGCTCTTCATGCCGTTCACGGCCTTGATGACCCGCCCCTCATCAGTGACCGGCTGAGTCAGCTTGAGGATTCGCCACCGCTCGATAAGCTCCGTCTGCTTGCCAGGCTCCAGCTGCACCAGCGGCCCCAGGATCTCCATTTCAACGTACCCAAGTCTGGCATCGCTCGTAAACACCTCTGCCGAGCACCCGCCATCCGGATACTGCGCCTTCTCCATCGGGCCGAACAGCTTCACATAGGCCAGATCGTTCTTGAACCAGATCATCCAGGGGCCGTCCGTGTCGGAGCCGATTTTGCCCACCTCGCCCAGGTAGTTCGTTATGCACAGGCCATCCCGCACATTGAACTGCCTGCTGTTCCTCGACTCCGCCATGATGTAGGAAATGCCGTCTGGGAAGCGGCTGTCCGACTTGACAGGGAATGCGACAAAGCACGGCGTCCTCACCTGCGTGACGTCCCACACGCTGTAAGTAACAGACTTCCCGCCGATGTCGTGCATCCGCTGCGTGAGCAGGACTTCGCCTGATTCGTTCAGTACGATCTCCTTCGTGAAGACCACGCCCGTTGACAAACTCGGGCAGCCGATGACCTTCAGCACCGGAAGACCTTTCGGATTCTGGAGGACCTCTACGTTTGCCTTGCCGAAGTCCAGCATCGGGTCCGGAGGCCAGCCCCATGAATCCTGCGGAGCCACCCACGTCTTGTAGCCTCCGTAGTTGTGCCACTCTTTCGTGATCGGGTAGATACGACCGTATTCCTCGCGGTTCTCCCAGATCACATTTCGACCATCCAGGGAGTACTCCATTATGCGCCCGCCGATCTCAGGCACGACGACCAGACTGTACAGCCCAGCCGTAAGTCGGTAGGAATCAACCCAACCGCTGTAGGTGATGCGCTGGACCGTTACCTTCGCCTCTGCATGCGCGCACAGTGCCATGATTCCCACAGCGGTCAACAGAACTAGCGAGATTCTCCATCGTTTCATCGGTGCGCTCCCCAGTGCGAGAGATCCGATACACTATTCTATCTCGGGCGGTCCAAGACCTGCCGGGGACCTTGGGCCGCACACGAGCACCACGCGTTCACACTGAGCAGGGATTGTAGAGTTCGAAGGTACACAGCGTGTAGCAGAGCAGCTAGCGGAATAGAGCTATCCCGACTTCCAACAGCATTCGGCTCAGGCGGTAGACAGGAAGGCCCACGACGTTGAAGTAGTCGCCCGCAATGCGCTCAACGAGCACGCTGCCACGCTCCTGGATGCCATAGGCGCCAGCCTTGTCCAGCGGCTCGCCCGTCGCGACGTACGCATCTATGACTTCATCGCTCAGCTCGCCGAAGCGGACCTCAGTGCACACACAGTCGCGCTCGCTGCGGATGGTTTCGCCAGCCGTCCGCTGCATGACGCACAATCCGGTGAACACGTAGTGCGACCGCCCGGACAGCAGCCTCAGCATGCGGCGAGCGTCTTCGGCATCCACCGGCTTACCGAGAATCGAGCTGTCTACAACCACCACGGTGTCTGCGCCGATTACCACGCCATCATGGATTCGAGACGCAATGTCGGCAGCCTTCCCGGTCGCCGATTCGACGACGTGCTCTTCTGGAGGCCACTGACACACCATGGACTCATCGAATTCGCTCATCACCACGCGGAAATCTAATCCCAGCAGACGTAGCAGTTCCTCACGTCGGGGCGAGGCGGAAGCGAGGATTACCTCAGGCATTCATCGGGCCTCTGCGTCATGAAATGATGTCCACGTGCCCGGAGCAGTACGCACACTTCCGGCCGTCAAGGTGGCTCGCAGCGATCGAGTAGCCGGTCCGCTCTATGACGGGCTTCCCACAGGTCGGGCAGTTCGTATCAGCCGCTCCAGCAATGTGAATATTCCCCACATACACGTATTTCAGCTTCTGCAGCGCCGCGCTGCGCGCGTTCATAAGCTTCTCCGCCGGCGTCGGCGGAGCGGTCATCTTGTACTCCGGGTGGTATCTGGAGAAATGCAGGGGGATCCGAGGATCGAGCTCGGCCACCCAATCAATCAGTCTTTGGATCTGGTCTGGGCGGTCGTTGCTGCCCGGGATCAGTAGATTTGTGATCTCGACGTGGCAGCCCGACTCATGTGCGATTTCAACCGTGCGCAAGACCGGCGCCAGCTTCCCACTGCTCAAGCTGCGATAGAACTCTTCGTCCATGGACTTGACATCTATGTTCATCGCATCAATAAGGGCCAGCAGCTCGCGCAAAGGCCCCTCATTGATCTCGCCGTTCGTGACTAGAACGTTCTTCAAGCCTGCTTTGCGCACGGCTGAGGCGGCGTCAAGGAGGTACTCATACCAGACCAGCGGTTCATTGTACGTGTAAGCCACGCCAACGTTGCCCGGCACGGACGACGCGCGCTGCGCGGCTTCTTCCGGCGACACGTAGCGTGTCGGGGACGATGATTGAGAGATTTGCCAATTCTGGCAGAATCGGCACGCAAGGTTGCAGCCGAGCGAGCCCAAGGATAGAATCTGCGAGCCTGGGTAGAAGTGGAAAAGTGGTTTCTTTTCTATCGGGTCGAGATGGATCGACGAGCATTGGCCGTACGTCGTCAGGTACAGCTTCGCCTCGACGTTGAGGCGCGTCCGGCAGAATCCCGCCCTACTCGGCGCAATGGTGCAGGATTGAGGGCACAGGAGACACCGGACCGATTCGCCGACCCTCTCGTAGTACCGGCATTCTATTCCGCTTGTCTCAGCCGCCATGACGTGTCACTTGGAAGCGATAGAGTGATACTGGCTCCCCGTCGCGGATGCCTGCCTTCCGCATCGCGATACCCACTTGTTCCTCGATCATGTCAACGCCATCGAGATCCGGAAGAAGAAGTCCCCGCTTGACGCCGCTCTCTACAATAACCCCATAGAGCTTGGGATCCAGCTCGGACAGACTGCTCACGGGCTCCGCCGCGCTCAGCACGTCAACCGTGTACCCGAGGTGCTCAAGTTCGTCTTCCGCTACGGGTTCGAAACGCGGGTCTGAGATGGCTGCGCTGATCGCGTTCTGGACGACCTCCGCCGCAAGGCTCGGCTGCGTCGCCTCAATCGTACCGATGCAGCCCCGAAGTTGCCCGTGCTTCTTTATGCAGATGAACGCGCCCCGGCCCACCTGCAGCTCGCTCGGCAGAGGTGAAGGAATCGCCGTCACCCGGCCAAAGCGTACAAATTCCTCTACCGCCTGCCTCGCCAGAGCCACAAGCAGGTCGCCTTCAATTCCCTTCACCATTGTCATGCCTCCGGTCACGTTGATCTTTTCCCCAAACCGGGGCTCTTTCCCTTGTAGCAGCCGGGCGACGTTCGCGCGGTGTCTGAATATAACGAAGGCCGCGGCAATCACTGCGAATAGCTTGTAAACAGGCGGCAGACCGAAGACGAACATAAGCACAGGGATACTCGCCGATGCTACCACGGAGGCCGCGGACACATATCTCGACAGAAGAACGACCAGCAGCCAGATTCCAAATCCGATGCCCGCGACGCGAGGATCCAGCCCTACGACGACGCCCAGGCTGGTTGCGACACCCTTGCCGCCTCTGAAACGCAGGAAGATTGACAGGCTGTGCCCAAGTACCGCCAGCATGCCGCATGCCACGGCCATCCAGGCGACCTCGTGGAAGAGCTGCCTGGCGAGCGCGACCGGCATCAGCCCCTTCAGAACGTCCGCGCCGAACACGACTGCAGCGGGCCCCGGCCCAAGTGCCCTCAAGACGTTAGTCGCGCCGATATTGCCGCTGCCGTACTTCCGGATGTCAACGCCTCGCCAAGCCTTGCAGATCATCAGGCCGAACGGTACACTGCCCAGAATGTAACTGCCGATCAGCACTGCTGCTTCCATATGGCAAGCCCCCTGTCAGCCGCCGGACCGGCGGCGCTCCTTGCTCTCGGCCTTCCTGGCATGGATGCGAATCGGCGTGCCTTCGTAGGGGTAATGCTTTCTGAGCTGGTTTTCCAGGTAACGCTGATATGAGAAGTGAAGCAGGCCCGGGTCGTTCGTAAACAGCACAACCGTGGGAGGCTTCACCGCCGGCATGGTCGCGTAATAGACCTTGAATCGCTTACCTTTCTGCGTAAGAGGGTGACTATCCACTGCCTCCTCGACAATCCGGTTGATCTCGCCGGTCGGCATGCGCATAGCATGGCTCTGCGCAGCAAGAATGGCCGAGTCAAGCACCTCACGGATTCCCTGTGCGTGAATCGCCGACGCGAACACGATCGGCGCATAGCTCAGGAATGGGGTTTCCTTGCGAATAGACTCTGCGAAACTACGCATCGAGACGCCCTTGTCCTTCGCAAGGTCCCATTTGTTAGCCACCATGACCAGGGCTTTTCCCGCCTCGTGCGAGAAGCCCCCTACCCGCTTATCCCCGTCCATGATCCCTTCCGACGAGTCTATCAGCAGGAGGGCAACATCAGCCCTCTCTATCGCCCGAACCGCTCGCAGTACTGAGTAATATTCAACAGAGCCTCGGATTTTTCCTGCACGGCGGATCCCAGCCGTATCTATTAGCACTATCCTTTGCCCATCGTGCTCGAAGTAGGTATCTATCGCGTCCCTCGTCGTACCGGGCATCTCACTGACTATCGCGCGTTCCTCCTGAACAATCGCGTTCAACATCGAGGATTTCCCAACGTTCGGACGGCCCACGATGGCTATCTTGATCGCGTCTTCAGGGTACGCCTCCTCTTTGCCGGCGGGCGGGAAGCTCTCGACTATCTTGTCGAGCAGCTCAGCCACGCCATATCCCTGGATAGACGAGATCGGGTAAATCTCTCCCAGACCCAGCGAATAGAAGTCCACCGCATCGCGCTCCTGCTTCTGGTTCTCCACTTTGTTCACCGCAACCAGCACGGGCTTCCGCGCCCGGCGGAGGTGATCGGCCACTTCCAGGTCCGCAGGCGTCACTCCTTCCGTCACGTCAACCAGGAGGACGATGACATCAGCTTCAGCCATTGCGATCTCCGCCTGCGCACGAACCTGAACCGTGATCGGATCCTTCTCATTCAATACCATTCCACCGGTGTCTATCAGGAGGAAATCGCGGCCTATCCATTCGGCCTCTGCATAAAGCCTGTCACGCGTGACGCCTGCAGTCTCCTCGACAATCGCTATTCGCTTCCCGACCAGCCGATTGAAGAGAGTGGACTTTCCCACATTCGGCCGGCCGACGATCGCTACGATAGGGTTTGGCAACGCTGTCCCTCCTGCGCTCGCGTTCCCATGCAGGAAACTGCACGTGTCCCGGTTTCGCTTCGCCCCGCAAGGCTTTCCAATACCGCCTTTGGAGACGGTGGAACTACGTTGATTGTACCACTCACCCTCGCCTGCAACTCCGAGACAGTCATATCGTCCAAGAATCTGTCATTGTTCAGCGCAATTGCGGGTACCAAGACTTCCTCCTGTTCCCGCACGTCGCACAGCGCCCCCGCAATGTCACAGCCAGCTAGGAGGCCCGCGACGGTAACGGTTTCGCCCAAAAACTTATTCTCGACTATACACGTTCTCGCGCTCACACGGTCGAATCCATTCAGGAGGTCAGCGAGCTGCTGAACGACCGGGCTTGCGAGCATCCCTGTCACCAGAACATACCGTCCAGCTCTGATATGCCTTCCCGCGGCACCGCGACCAAGCTGCCGCAGCTCATCTAAGAATATCCGACATATGCCGATCCCGTCTTCCAGCTGTGGAAATTCCTCGTAGGCAGCAGCCGACGGGAAGCTGCCGCCCGCCAAGAGGTAGAACTCGTCCGACGCGAAGACGAATCGTGTTCCCAGGCTGCGCTTGAGCCGTTTCTGCCACCTCGCGCAGGAATCGAGCACCTCGCGGGCAAGCTCCTTCCCCACCGGCTCAAGCGCTGGAAGTCCCTCGCGGTGCTTCGTGAGGCCCACGGGAACGAGCGCGATGGATGCCACCGACGGATGCAGCAAGGCGAGATCGCGAACAGTGCGCTCCAGGTGATCCCCGTCGTTCACCCCGGGACATAGGACAACCTGCGCGTGCATCCTAATCCGGGCGTTCGCCAGCGCTCGAAGCTGCTCCATTACCCGGCCCGCAGCGTCGTTCCGCAGAATGCGCACGCGCAGATCAGGCTCAGTCGCGTGCACAGAGATGTACAGAGGACTCATTCTCTGCTCGCAGATGCGCTCCATATCCCCATCGCTTAGATTCGTGAGCGTGACGTAATTGCCATGCGCGAATGAGAGCCTGTAGTCGTCGTCCTTGACATACAGCGATTCCCTGAGGCCCCTGGGCATTTGATCGTAGAAGCAGAAAATGCAGTTGTTACCACACGCGAGGAGTCCGTCGAACAGCTCCTCTTCAAACTCCAGGCCCAGGTCCTCCTCCGCCTTCTTGAAGATGTGGTATTCGCAATTCTGCGCGCCGCGTCGCACTGTCAGGACAAGCTGTTCCTCCGCAGTGCGGAAGCGGTAGTCGAGGATGTCACGCACCGGCCGCGAGTTGATGGACAGCAGCTCGTCTCCCGGCCGCACGCCGGATTGGAACGCAGGGCTGCCCTCGATGACTCTTGAGATTCTGCCGCAGACTGCCTTTGCCATATTCAGGCGCCAACCCACCTAGACCGCCGCAGGGATTTCCTTGACTTTCCGGATCACTTCCTTGATGATCCAATCCGGAGTGGAAGCCCCTGCAGTCAGGCCTGCCTTCTTCGCGCGGGCGAACCAGTCCGCATCAATCTCATCGGCAACTTCCACGTGATAAGTAGAGACCCCGGTTTCGGCACAGATTTCCGCAAGACGTCTTGTATTCGCGCTGTTCCGGCCGCCCACGACGAGCATCACGTCTACGCCCTGCGCGACGGCTAAAGCCGCTTTCTGACGTTGGACTGTCGCGCTGCAAATCGTGTTGTACGCCCTGACCTCGTAGGCGCATTCGCAAGCCGCCGCCACGAGCTGCTGGTACCGCTCCAGGGACTGGGTTGTCTGAGCAAGAATGCCGACCCGCCGCTTCAGCGGAGACTTCTTCAGGTCCTCCGCGCAAGAGACAGCAACGGCATCGTTTCCCGCCCGGCTGATTATGCCCTGGACCTCCGTGTGGCCCTCGTCGCCCAGGATGACAACCTGGTAGCCCTGCCTGACAAGGCTCTCGGCCAGACGATGCACCTTCCTGACAAAGGGACACGTAACATCAACGATCTCCAGGCCCAGCTTTTGCGCCTGGGCCATTACACGCGCCGGCGCCCCGTGCGTCGGCATGACGACAAGCGAGCCGGCCGGGACCTCGCTGAGGTCGGCAACGCTCTCTATGCCCTCAACCTCTAGCTTCTGTATCACTTGGGGGTTATGGATAAGCGGCCCCAGAGTGAACATGCGCCGGCAGCTTGTCTTCGCCGACTTAGCTACCGTATCCAGAGCCCGCTTTACACCATAGCAAAACCCGGATGACTCCGCGACTATAACTTCCAAGAACCTACTCCTCGACTCCCGATACACACAAAATGCCAGCCTCCTGGAAATCTGATCGAGGCTGGCACTTCCTATGTCCTGCGGCATCAGGCACGGCTTACGTGCCTTTCTTCTCCGTCAGCTTCAGCAGGCCGTATTCCACACTGTCAACCAGAGCGCGCCAGCTTGCTTCGATGATGTTGGTAGATACACCCACGGTGCTCCACAATGACGTGCCGTCCGTGGACTCTACGATCGCCCGCACACCCGCTGCGGTCCCTTCCTTCGGATTGAGGACGCGAACCTTGAAATCAGTCAGCTTGATATGCTTTAGCTCCGGATAGAAGTTCTCCAGGGCCTTCCTAAGCGCATTGTCCAACGCGTGAACCGGCCCGTCGCCCTCGGCAACGGTGAGCATCTCCTCGCCATTCGCAGCAACTCTCAGAGTCGCCTCGGTGATGGGTTCAGGATCCGTGCCCCGCTGCTCCACTATGACGCGGAAGCTCTTCAGATCGAACAGTTTGCGATACGAGCCGACCGATTTTCGAAGCAGCAGCTCGAACGATGCCTCTGCGCCCTCGAAAGAGAAACCGCGGTTCTCAAGCTCCGTAATGCGCTGGAGCACCTCGCGCGTCTCCGGCGATTTCTTCGTCAAATCCACGCCGTATCTTTGCGCTTTGTGGACGATGCTGCTCGCGCCTGCTAGCTCCGAGATGAGCACGCGCCGGGTGTTACCGACTTCCTCCGGCCTGATGTGCTCATACGTCATCGGCTGCTTCATCATGGCGTCCACATGCACGCCTGCTTTGTGCGCAAACGCACTTCGCCCGACGAATGGTTGGCGATCATTGGGAACTACGTTTCCTATCTCATCCACGAAGCTCGACAAGCTCGTCAGCTCTACGAGAGATTCCGGCGGCACGCAGGACTTCCCCAGCTTCAACTGCAGAATCGGGATAACCGAGCACAGATTCGCATTGCCGCACCGCTCGCCGTACCCATTGATAGTGCCCTGAACGTGGACCGCGCCTCTCTCTACCGCTGCGATGGAGTTCGCAACCGCCATCTCGGAATCGTTGTGTGCGTGGATGCCAAGGGGAACGTCTACCTCACCCCTGGCCGCATCCGTGGCAATGACTATGTCGGACGGGACGCAGCCCCCGTTTGTGTCGCACAGAACGATGCAATCCGAACCTGCAGCCGCGGCTGCCTTCAACGTCTTCAGCGCATAGCCCGGGTCGGCCTTGAAGCCGTCGAAAAAGTGCTCGGCATCGAAGATCACCTCTTTACCGTGCTTCTTCAGGAGCTGGATGGAGTCGTAGATCATCTCGACGTTCTCTTCCAGCGTCACCCGGAGAGCATCCGTGACATGCAAGTCCCATGACTTGCCGAAGACAGCGACAACTGGCGTGCCGCTCTCGATCAGCGCCTGCAGGTTGGAATCATCCTCCGCCCGGACATTGCCCCGCCTGGTGCTGCCGAATGCAACTATCTTCGCATGTGCCATCGGGAGCGACCGGACTTTCTGGAAGAACTCGACGTCCTTAGGGTTCGAGCCAGGCCATCCGCCTTCGATGTAGTCAATCCCGGCCTCGTCCAACCTCTGGGCTACCTTCAGCTTATCCTCGACCGAGAACGAGATGCCCTCGCCCTGCGCTCCATCGCGCAGTGTGGTATCGTAGATCCATATCTTCGACATATCCTGTCCCCTCTGTCGCCTGCTCGACATCATCCCTCACGGCAGGGCGCGCCGAGGCCCCGCTCGACTTTCTCGCGGGCGTAGGCGACCAGGCCGCCCGCAGCGATAAGTCTCTGCATGAACTCCGGAAACGGCATCGCCCGGAACGACTTGCCGGTAGTCAAGTTCATGATTTCCCCCGACGCCGTGTCAACTTCGACTTCGTCGCCCGCACTGATCCCATCCACCGCCTGTGCGCATTGGAGAATCGGCAGGCCGATGTTGATCGCGTTCCGGTAGAATATTCGAGCGAAAGTCTTCGCAATCACACACGATATGCCCGACGCTTTGATGGCTATCGGCGCATGCTCCCTCGACGACCCGCATCCGAAGTTCTCCCCGGCGACGATGATATCGCCCGGCCGGACTTTCTTCACGAAATCGGCGTCAATGTCCTCCATGCAGTGCGATGCCAGCTCTGCAGGATCCGAGGTGTTCAAGTACCTCGCCGGTATGATCACGTCGGTATCCACGTTGCCGCCGTATTTGTGAACTTTCCCCTTCATTCTCATCTTCGCTCAACTTCCGTGCTTTCGAGCTCGTCCGGGCCGCCTATTCTGCCAAGGACGGCGGATGCCGCAGCCACCGCCGGGCCTGCCAGGTAGACCTCGGACTTCGGATGGCCCATGCGGCCCACAAAGTTGCGGTTGGTGGTTGCGATTGCGCGCTCTCCCTCTGCGAGACAGCCCATGTGCCCACCCAGACACGGCCCGCAAGTCGGCGTGCTTACCGCGCCTCCAGCCTCGACAAAGATTCCGAGCAGCCCCTCTTTCAGCGCCTGGAGGTAAATCTCCTGTGTCGCCGGAAAGACGATCAACCGCACGTTCGGATGTACTTTGCGCCCCCTAAGAATCTGCGCAGCGATTCTCAAGTCCTCAATGCGCCCGTTCGTGCATGAGCCGATCACAGATTGATCAACCGCCACAACCCCTACCTGGCTGAGCGGCCTGGCGTTCTCCGGCAGGTGTGGGAAAGACACCTGCGGCTCGATCTGCGAGCAGTCGAACTCGACAACCTGTTTGTATTTCGCATCCGGATCGCTCTTGTAGAGCTTGAAGTCCCTTTTCGCGCGCGGCCGCACATACTCTAGGGTGATCTCATCTGCTGCGATAATGCCGTTCTTCCCGCCTGCCTCGATCGCCATATTGCACATCGTAAACCGATCAGCCATCGGCAGGCGGTCTATCACCTCGCCGGCAAACTCCATCGAGCAGTAGAGCGCGCCGTCCACTCCGATCCTGCCGATCGTGTAGAGAATCAGGTCCTTGCCGCCGACCCACTTGTTCAGCTGGCCGTGATAGACAAACTTAATCGTTTCGGGGACGCGGAACCAGCACTCACCAAGGGCCATTGCCGCCGCCAGGTCGGTGCTGCCCACGCCGGTCGAGAACGCTCCCAGAGCGCCATAGGTGCAAGTGTGCGAGTCCGCTCCGATCACCGCATCTCCGGGCAGTACCAGCCCCTGGTCCGGCAGAAGCGTGTGCTCGATCCCGGCACGGCCGACCTCGAAGAAATGAGCGATGCCGTATTTGCGGGCGAACTCCCGCATCTCCTTGACCTGCTGTGCAGACTCGATGTCCTTGGCCGGGGTTGAGTGATCCGGCACAAGGGCAATCTTGTGCGGGTCGAACACGCATCCCGCCCCGATTCGCTCAAACTCCCTGATAGCAATCGGTGCGGTGATGTCATTCCCCAGAACCAAATCAAGCTTTGCGGTGATCAGCTCGCCGGTATCCACGCCCTTCCTGCCGCAGTGAGCCGCCAGAATCTTTTCGGTAATCGTCTGACCCATAGATTGCCTATTTCCTCTTCGAATGATAGTAGACCAGTTTGTTGATGGCCTGGATGTATGCCTTTGCGCTCGCCTCCACGATGTCGAGGCTTGCGCCCCTGCCGATGTAAACGTTCTTGTCGTCGCCGATCTTCACCATAACCTCGCCGAGGGCGTCCGTGCCGCCGGTCACCGATTTCACAGTGTAGTCTATCAGGCGGTGGGGAATCCCAACGATCTTGTCTATGGTCTTGTACACGGCATCCACGGAGCCAACGCCCATCCCGCAGTCTACAAGCTCACCATCCGCCGTGGAGATTCCCAGCGTGGCGGTTGGCACGCCTTCCAGGCTCGTCATAACCGTCATGTACTTGAGCTGGTAGGTCTCTGGGATCGTGTGGAACTCGTCCGCTATGATCGCCTCGAGGTCTTCGTCGAAGATTTCCTTCTTCTTATCCGCGACCTCCTTGAATCTGGCGAAAGCCTTCTGAAGCTCCTCGCGCGTGAGCTCATACCCCAGCTCGCCGAGGCGTCTCTCGAATGCGTGCCGGCCGGAGCGCCTTCCGAGAACCAGCTTACTGCCCGACAGGCCGATGGACTGAGCATCCATGATCTCGTATGTTGTGCGCTCCTGCAGGACGCCGTGTTGATGGATTCCAGCCTCGTGCGCGAAGGCGTTGCTGCCGACTACCGCCTTGTTCGGCTGAACAACGAAGCCGGTGAAGTCGCTCACAAGCCTGCTGGCCCGGTAGATCTCCTTGGTGTTGATGCCCGTCGTGACGCCGAATATATCTTCGCGCGTTTTCAGCGTCATGACGAGTTCTTCAAGAGCGGCATTACCCGCTCGCTCGCCGACGCCGTTGACGGTGCACTCTATCTGATCGGCTCCAGCAAGCACCGCCGCGAGAGAGTTCGCCACCGCCAGACCGAGGTCGTTGTGGCAGTGCACGCTGAGCACAGCCTTGCCAATATTCGGCACTCTTGATCTCAAAGTGCTGATAATCTGAGCGAACTCGTGCGGAATCGCGTAGCCGACCGTGTCCGGGATATTCACTGTGGCAGCGCCGGCGTCAATCACCGCCTCGACGACCCGGCAGAGGTAATCTATGTCGGTCCTGGAGGCATCCTCAGCCGAGAACTCCACATCGTCGCAGTAGGATTTCGCACGCTTCACGGCTGCGACCGCGAGGTCGAGCACTTCCTCCCTTGATTTTCTGAGCTTGTGCTCCAGGTGGATATCCGACGTCGCAATAAACGTATGGATCCGGGGCTTAGTCGAATGCTGAAGCGCCTCCCAGGCAGAGTCAATGTCCTGCTCGGTCGCGCGGCAAAGTCCCGCAATAGTCGGACCCTTGATCTTCTGCGCGATGGCCTTCACCGCCTCGAAGTCCCCAGGCGACGAATACGGAAAGCCGGCTTCGATTATGTCCACTTTGAGGCGTGCGAGCTGCTTGGCGACCTCCAGCTTTTCCTCGAGGTTCATGCTGGCGCCGGGCGCCTGCTCGCCATCGCGCAGGGTTGTGTCAAAGATTATGATACGTCGTGTCATATCGTTTGCCCCCTTTCGGGCAGAAATCGTGATAAGTGATGAGTGAAAGAATCACTCCTCACTTCTTCAGATAAGGCATCATCTCGCGCAGGCGCGCGCCGATCTCTTCAATCAGGTGTTCCTTCGCCATCCGGCGGCAGGCACTAAAGGTGGGGCGATTCGCAACGTTCTCGAGAATCCACTCCCTGGCAAACTCGCCCTTCTGAATCTCGTCGAGAATCTGCCACATCTCTTCGCGGGTCTCGTCCGTGATTATCCTTGGCCCGCGCGTATAATCGCCATACTCCGCGGTATTGCTGATCGAGTACCTCATCCAGCCAATGCCGCCTTCGTACATCAAGTCCACGATGAGCTTGAGCTCGTGCAAGCACTCGAAGTAGGCGATCTCCGGCTGGTAGCCGGCCTCGACGAGCGTCTCGAAGCCGGCCAGCACGAGCGCGGTCGCGCCGCCGCAGAGCACAGCCTGCTCGCCAAAAAGGTCTGTCTCAGTCTCCTCCTTGAAGGTGGTTTCCAGAACCCCCACTCTGGTCGCGCCAATGCCCTTCGCATATGCCAGAGCAGTCTCCTTCGCCTTTCCGGTGAAGTCCTGCTGAACGGCGATCAGCGACGGCACGCCGCCGCCTTCGGTGTACACGCGCCGCACAAGGTGGCCCGGCCCTTTCGGCGCCACCATGATGACATCGGCATTCGCCGGCGGGGTTATCTGGCCGAAATGGATGTTGAACCCATGCGAGAACAGGAGGGTCTTGCCCTCGGACAGGTTCTTCTCCACCTCGCTCTTGTAGACTCTCGGCTGAACCTCGTCCTCGGTCAGGATCTGGATAATACTGCCCTGAGCGGACGCCTCCGAGGCGGACACAGGCTTGAAACCATCCTTAACGGCCTTGTCCCAGTTGGGCGTCCCCGGCAGATCGCTCACGACCACATCAACGCCGCTGTCGCGAAGGTTCTGTGCCTGAGCGTGTCCCTGGCTTCCATACCCGACAATGGCGACCTTTCGCCCCTTCAGCACATCAAGACTCGCATCCTGGTCGTAGTATACCTTTGCCACCGCAATCCTCCTGTTGTCGTTTTGCGGAACACAGAGGAGCACAGAAAGGGAAAGCATTGCACTTCCAACGCCGACTGCACCTCGACGTTCGACGTTGGAGGTTCTTCTGTGCTTCTGTGTTCTCTCCGGAACCTTCTATGGTGTCCTAGCGCCGCGCATCATGGCGATGCGGCCTGTGCGCACAAGCTCCCGTATGCCATAGGGTTCGAGGAGCTTCATCATCGCATCCACTTTGTCCACGCTGCCGGTAACCTCTATGGTGAACGTCCTGTCGCTGATGTCAATGATCTTCGCGCGGAAGACGTCCACTATCTGCATGATCTCGGCCCTCGCCGACGGCTCGGCGTTCACCTTGATCATCGCAAGCTCCCTGTGCACGATCGGCATCCCCTGGTAATCAATGACCTTGATCACGTCAACCAGCTTGTTGAGCTGCTTCGTGATCTGCTCCAGGATAGTGTCATCGCCCTCGACGACTATAGTCATCCGGGAGACGGTCGGATCTTCCGTGATGCTGACCGCGAGCGATTCTATATTGAATCCCCGGCGAGCGAAGAGGCTCGACACGCGGGCCAGGACGCCCGGCTTGTTCTCAACCAATGCTGTAATAGTGTGCTGCACAGTTTGTTCCTCCTCTACAGACGACTATTTGGGCCGATGAACCATCATCTCCTCGATGCTCTGACCGGCAGGGATCATCGGGAAGACGTTCTCCTCGCGCTCGATGCGGAAGTCTATGAGAACCGGCTTGTCTTTGTACTCCAGTGACTTCCTCAGGGCATCGGCCACCTGGTCCTTCTTCTCAACACGCATTCCAATCGCGCCGTAAGCCTCCGCCAACTTTACGAAGTCCGGCTGCGCTGAGATGTCCACGCCCGAATACCGCCGATTCCAGAACAGCTCCTGCCACTGTCTGACCATGCCCAGATACCGGTTGTTCATAATGGCAACCTTCACGGGCACTTTGTGCATCACGGCGGTCATCACTTCTTGTATGTTCATCTGAATGCTGCCGTCCCCATCAATCACGAACACGGTTTTGTCAGGCCGCCCGATCTGGGCGCCTATGCCGGCAGGCAGGCCATACCCCATGGTGCCAAGCCCACCTGAAGACAGGAACTGCCGCGGATACTGGCACTTGTAGAACTGAGCGGCCCACATCTGATGCTGGCCGACGCCCGTCGCAACTATGGCATCGCCGCCTGTGATCTCCCAAATCTGCTCTATCACATATTGAGGATAGAGCGCGGCGTCCGACCCGTATTGAAGCGGGTACTCCTTCCGCCACCGCATGATCTGCTCGTTCCACTCGGTTTCCTCTCGAGGCTCCACGTGCCCCAGGAGCTGCCGAAGGATCGTCTTGCAGTCGCCCACGATCGGAATGTCCACGTGGACCGTCTTGCCGATCTCAGCCGGATCAATGTCTATGTGGATCACCTTGGCCTTCTTCGCAAAGGCATCCAGCTTGCCGGTAACGCGGTCGTCGAACCGCGCGCCTACCGCAATCAGCAAATCACAGTGAGCGACGGCGTAGTTCGCATATCCCGTCCCATGCATCCCCAGCATCCCCAGCGAATGCGGGTGCGTCTCCGGAATCGCGCCCTTCCCCAGCAGCGTGGTCGCAACCAATATGTGAGTCCGCTCCGAGAGCTCGATCAGCTCCGGACTTGCTCCAGACGTGATGACGCCGCCGCCCACGTAGAGCACCGGCCTCTCAGCCGCCGCAATGGCCTTCGCCGCCTTCTTGATCTGAAGCGGATGGCCCGTGGTCGTCGGTCTATACGACGGAATCTCCACGTTCTTGACAGGCTTGTAATCCAACTGTCCGAGCGACACGTCCATCGGAATGTCAATCAGAACGGGACCGGGTCTCCCCGTCCTGGCGATGTGGAATGCCTCGGCGACTACTTCAGGCACGTCCTTGCTATTCTTGAGCAGGAAGTTGTGCTTCGTTATAGGCATAGTGATGCCCGTTATGTCAGCCTCCTGGAAAGCGTCCTTGCCCAGCACCGTCGTCCTGACCTGCCCGGTGATGGCCACTATCGGGATGGAGTCCATGTGGGCAGTGGCGATTCCAGTAACGAGATTAGTCGCACCGGGGCCGGATGTCGCCAGGCAGACGCCGACCTTGCCCGTGACGCGAGCATACCCGTCCGCCGCGTGAGCTGCCCCTTGCTCGTGGCGCACCAGTATGTGCCTGATTGCCTTGCAATCATACAGGCAGTCGTAGATCGGCAGGACGACCCCTCCCGGGAATCCGAAGATTACCTCCACGCCTTCCTGCTTCAACGATTCGATCAGCGCCTGTGCCCCTGTCAGCTTCAAAGTATTGCCTCCCATCACTTCACGATCGCGCCCGTACCGGCCGAGGTCACGCACCTGGCATAACGCGCCAGGTAGCCCGACTTGACTCTCGGCTCGCGCGCTGTCCAGGCCTTCCGCCTGGCCGCCAGCTCTGCCTCAGAAAGCCGAACATTTATCTGCTTTCCGAGTATGTCTATTTCAATGATGTCTCCGTCCCTTATCAGGGCGATGTTTCCGCCTTCCGCAGCCTCGGGCGAAACGTGCCCGAGGCAGCACCCTCTCGACGCGCCTGAGAACCTACCATCCGTGATGAGGGCGATGTCCTTCTCCATGCCCATCCCGACAACGCTCGCAGTCGGGAAGAGCATTTCACGCATCCCCGGGCCGCCCTTCGGCCCCTCGTAACGGATCACAACAACCAAGCCCTTCTGCACTCTTCCGCCCAGGATCGCGGCGGTCGCCTCGTCCTCAGAGTCAAAGACCCTGGCCGGGCCGGAAAACCTGAGGACTTCCTCGGCAACGGCGGACTGCTTCACAACCGCGCCGCCCTGAGCGATGTTGCCCCTCAGGATCACCAGCCCGCCCTGAGCATGATACGGACTCTCCACACTGCGGATTACGTCCGGCCGCAGGATTTCCCGCCCCGCGATGTTTTCCCTCACCGCGCGCCCGGTCACCGTGACCGCATCCGCGTAAGGCAGCAGATTGTGTTTGAGCAACTCGTTCATCACGGCCGGAATCCCGCCTGCCCGATCCAAATCCTGCATATGGTGGCTTCCGCCCGGACTCAGGTTGCACAGATGCGGCGTCCTCTCACTTACTTCGTTGAACTTGTCAAGATTCAGCTCGATGCCTGCCTCGTATGCGATGGCTGGGACATGGAGCACCGTGTTCGTCGAGCAGCCGAGAGCCATATCCACCGCAAGTGCGTTCTCGAACGCCCCCAGCGTCATTATATCGCGCGGCGTGACGCCCTTGTCCAGAAGGTCCATCGCAGCCATGCCGGCCTGCTTCGCCAGTCGGATGCGCGCAGCCGTTACCGCTGGAACCGTGCCGTTGCCGGGCAGGCCCATCCCCAGCGCCTCCGTCAGACAGTTCATGGAGTTCGCAGTAAACATCCCCGCGCACGAGCCGCATCCAGGACAAGCGCACTCCTCGATCTCGGCCAGCTCTTCCTCGGTCATGCTGCCGCCAGCGACTGCGCCGACTGCCTCAAACACCTGAGTGAGCGAAATGTCGCGGCCTCGATACAGCCCCGCCATCATCGGGCCGCCGCTGACGACAACGGCGGGGATATTGATCCGCGCCGCCGCCATCAGCATCCCAGGAATGATCTTATCGCAGTTCGGGACGAGCACCAGCGCGTCGAACATGTGCGCCACAGCCATGGACTCGACCGAATCGGCGATCAACTCGCGGCTGGCGAGCGAGTACTTCATGCCCTCATGCCCCATGGCTATCCCATCACAGATGCCGATGACGCCGAACTCGACCGGGGTGCCGCCAGCCATGCGAATGCCGGCCTTGACGGCCTCTGCAATCTTGTCCAGATGGATGTGGCCGGGAATGATCTCGTTCGCCGAGTTCGCCACCCCGACGAGGGGCCTCGCCAGCTCCTCATCGGTGAACCCCATCGCCTTGAACAGCGCTCTATGCGGCGCGCGCTCGATGCCCTTCTTTACTGCGTCGCTCCTCATCTGCTCAGCACCTCAACTACAAAAATAACCTCTCATCCTGAAGGGACGAGAGGCAGTGCTCACGCGGTACCACCCTGATTTGATCCGCCTTCGCCAAGGCTTCGGCGGATCCGCTCTGGGCGAGATAACGGTCGCCACCCGGGAAAGCCTACTCGTCCCACAGTGTTCGGACTTTCAACCTCCGGCTCCGAGGTGAGATTCAGCGGAAGCCCGCGCTGCCTCACAGCAACCGACAGCTCTCTGGAACGGCCCCATTCCGCCTACTAGCCTCTTCACAGCCTCTGCGAAAAAGGATGTTGGTGTATGATAACACAAAGCAAATCGCGGAGTCAAGTTTTCAGTAGGAGAAAAACCCAAACTGTCCACTGGAGCGCATCTCGCACTTCACCCAAGCGTCTCGTCATGGTTTTCGACGGAGACAGGCAGGGCGGTGCACCAATCCTTGCCGGCTTTCACATCAACCTTGAGCGGCGCCTTGAGGTCGAATGCGCCTTCCATCGCCTGCCTGACGATCTGCACCGCGCGGTTTACCTCGGATTCGGGAACATCGAATACCAACTCGTCGTGAACCTGCAGGACGAGCTCAGCGCGCAGGCCGGCGTGCTTCAGCCGCTCGTGCACTCGGATCATCGCAATCTTCACAATATCTGCAGCCGTCCCCTGTATAGGCATGTTCACTGCGGCTCGCTCGGCAAACTCCCGATAGTTTCGGTTTGGACTGTTCAGCTCCGGAATATACCGCCTTCGCCCCAAAAGGCTCTCAACATAGCCGGCCAGACGCGCTCTGGACAGGGTCTCGGCCGCGTACAACTTCACGCCCGGATACTCCTGGAAGTAACTCTCGATATAGCGCTTCGCCACGGCAGTCGGTATGTTCAACTCACGCGACAATCCGTAGTCGCTCATGCCATAGATCACGGCGAAGTTGACCGTCTTCGCCTGCCGCCGCATTTCGGGCGTAACCTCACCAGTGGACACCGAGAAGAGTTTCATTGCCGTTCGCGTATGGATATCCTCTTCGTCGCGGAAGGCGCGCAGCAGCTCGGGATCCCCGCTCACGTGCGCCAGAATGCGAAGCTCGATCTGCGAGTAGTCCGCGGCCACCAGCAGGTTACCGGGCGACGCGACGAATGCCTTCCTGATCTCCCTGCCGATCTCGGTCTTTATCGGGATGTTCTGCAGGTTCGGCTCGCTGCTCGACAGCCGGCCGGTCGCAGTGACCGCCTGGTTCAACGACGTATGCACTCGCCCTGTCCGTGGGCTGATCAGCTTCGGAAGCGCATTCACATACGTTGATTTCAGCTTTGTAAGCTCGCGGTACTCCAGTATCTTCGTGACGATCTCGTGCGCGGGCGCCAGGGCCGCCAGCGTCTCAGCATCCGTTGAATAGCCTGTCTTCGTCTTCTTCTCCGCCGGCAGACCGAGCTTGTCGAATAGGATGGTCTGAAGCTGCTTCGGCGAGCCGATGTTGAATTCCGTGCCAGCATGGCGGTGTATCTCGCGCTCGACCGCTCGGATCCGCTCCTCAAAGAGCACCGAGAGATGCTGAAGCCAGTCGGTGTCCAAAGCCACACCTGCCAGCTCGATCTCAGCGAGAACGCGAACCAGCGGCATTTCAATGTCGGCCATGAGACGGCCCAGGCCATCCTCAGCCAGCCTTGCGCCGAGAATCGGGACGAGCCGGCCTATCGCGTCAACCTCCGCGGCAAGCACCTCCTCCAGGGCGACTTTGCCCTGGGCCGTCGCATCCCGCGCCGGTATCTCGATAAGCGCGTAGTCAGAAGCGATGTCCGCCAACTCCTGGGCGCTTCTGGACGCGTTGAGGAGATAGGCAGCGAGCAGGACATCGAACGCCGGGCCTCGTATCTCGATTCCAGAGCTCTTCGCAAGCTCGTACTCGTATTTGAGGTTGTATCCGTATTTCTCGACGGCCTCGGATTCCAGAATCGGGCGGAGGTCTTCCAAGCGAATGCCCGTATCTTCGCCGAACGCCATGTAGTACGCCTTGCCGGACGGCACAGACACCGCCATGCCCAATGGCTCCGCATCCACTCCACGCAGCGAGGTCCCATGAATGCGGATGGCAACGCTGCCGGAACCGCGGACGTCTGTAAGAAGCGCGTCAAGTTGTGCGGGCCTGCGGATGACCAGGGCCTGCGTAAGAGCTTCGGCCTCCACACTGGCAAACAGCCCCCGCTGCCCTGTCTCCTCGGGCAGTTTCTTAATCAGAGATCGGAATTCCAGGCGCTTGAATATGTCCCGGAGGCGCGCGTAATCCGGCTTTCTGAACCCGCAGTTCGACAGGTCTATGTCCACGGGCACATCGGTGACAATGGTTGCCAGCCGCTTCGAAAGCCTGGCCTTGTCGGAAGATTCAACGAGGGTATTCTGGAGCTTGGATTCCTTCAAATCCTCCGCGTGGTAAAGCAGGTTTTCCAGGCTGCCGTACTCCTTGATCAGCCTCGCTGCGGTCTTGTCGCCGATGCCGGGAACGCCCGGAATGTTGTCGGATGGGTCACCCTTGAGGCCTTTGTAATCGGGGAGCTGAGCGGGTCTAACGTCATAGCGCCGCTCGACCGCATCCTCATCGTACACGACGGTCTCGGACACGCCCTTCACCGTGGTCATGACCCTCACCTTCGGGTCCACGAGCTGCAGAGCATCCAGGTCGCCGGTTACGATCGTCACGTCATAGTCCTCCGCCTCAGCCTTCCTGGCCAACGTGCCGACTACGTCATCGGCTTCGAACCCGGCCACCTCAAGCCGCGCGATGTTGAATGCGTCTATCATTTCCCGAGCAATCGGCTGCTGTGAGACCAGCTCGTCGGGCGCCGGCTTCCGGTGGGCCTTGTATTCCTCGAACTCCTCATGGCGGAAGGTCTTTGCAGGGGCATCAAATGCAACGAGCAGAATATCCGGCTTCTCCTCCTGGATCAGGCGGAGGAGCATCATCGTGAACCCGTAGACGGCATTAGTGGGCTGGTTCTCCAGCGTCGAGAAATGCGGCATGGCGAAGAACGCCCGGTATAGGAGGCTGTTGCCGTCTATTAGAATTGCCTTACCTTTGCGGCTCATAAATCGTTAGCCCATCTGCTTTCTATTCCCACCGCCCTGCGTCAACATACAGCAGTCTCTCCGCAAGGTCGCCCAGTGCCCCGCTCCGCTTCGGCCACTCCGCAAGCTTGGACTCCGGGCCGCCGAAGAGGAGGTCCAGCAAACCGGGGTACCTTTCATATTCCACGACCGAGAATTCGCCCCTTATGCCTGCCTCCCGCGCAGCGTGCCTCAGAGCGTCTTCCAGACCGCCTGTTCGATCCACGAGCCTGAGCCTGACGGCCTGTTTCCCGGTGTAGACACGTCCATCGGCCAACTTCACCACATACTGTCTCGGGAGCTTCCGGCCAATACTTACGTCAGAGACAAACTGGTCGAACACGTCATCTATGAGCGTCTGCAGTATCTTCCGCTCCTCGGGCGTCATAGCGCGGGACATCGAACCTATATCTTTGAGCTTGCCGCTCTTTATGGTATTCATCCCTATGCCGAACCTGCCGAGGAGTTCGTGGATATCGGCGGTTTCCATAATGACGCCGATGCTGCCCGTCAGGGTGGCGGGGTCTGCATAGATCCGGTCTGCCGCGCTGGCGATGTAGTAGCCGCCTGACGCTGCAACATCGCCCATGGAAACGGTCACCTTCTTGCCGTCCCTGCGCACACGCATGACTTCCCGGTAAATCTCCTGCGAGCCGGCTGCGCTCCCACCACGGCTGTTGATACGTAAGACCAGCGATTTCACCGAACGATCTTTGCGAAACCTTTCCAGGAGCTTAACAATCCTTTCAGCTCCCGCCGTCCCATCGCCCAGCACCCCGACCGAGCCGCGCCCGGAAGTAATCACCCCCTCTACGCGGATCAGGGCCACGTCGCCGCCCGTTATCGGACGTACTCGAGCTACCACAACAGCCACACTTATGGCGGCAACGATGATGAACAGCACGACTAATGCGACCACGAGGATGACTATTACGGTCGTTCTTCGGTTCATGCTGACTCGCCTCCCACGTTGACAGACCGGGCAGTTTGGGTTATAATTTCCACTGTGCCGAAGTGGCGGAATTGGCAGACGCGCCGGTCTCAAAAACCGGTGAGGGCGACCTCATGTCGGTTCGATCCCGACCTTCGGCACCATGCCCGATGCCCCTCGACTTCCCAAGAACTGCTACTAGACAGATAAGCCAATGTCTGATTCTAGCACCGCGTGCGTGCAGTGTCAAACGAAGTCAGCACTGGATTCCGCCGGACTTCCCATAGACAGCCTGCCTGCAGACCGGGTATAATGCGCAGGTACGTGTGGCCAGCAGGAGCACCAGACGATGGAAAGCAATCTCAAGCCGACCGCCTACCACGGCACTGTGTATGCCAAGACGAGCCGACTCCGAATGCCCTTCATGTACGTGATGGCGCTCCTCGCGATCTTCTACGCGCCGGAGAGGCTCTTCTTACCCGGAGTAGCGGTAATCGCCCTCGGCGCAGGCATGCGTCTCTGGGCGGCAGGCCATGTCGTCAAAAGGCACAAGCTGTCCAGGGGCGGGCCGTATGCCCGGACACGGAATCCGCTTTACCTGGGAAGCTTGCTTTGGGGCATTGGGACCTTTGTCCTCATACACACGTGGGGGCTGCTGCTTGTCTTCCTCGGCGGCTTCATTGTGTTCTACGGAGCAGCAATCCGGTCCGAGGAGGACTACCTGTTCGAGCGGTTCGGCGAGGAATTCGTGCTTTACAAGAAGACTGTTCCCACGCTGATCCCGCGGTTCAAGCCCGCAGCTTCGGTTTCAGAATCAACCTTCTCCTGGAACAGCATCCTGCGAAACAACGAGCACAAGGCGTTGGCTTGGTCCACTGCGGCGGCTCTGCTGATTTTCGTGCGGGCTTACCTTCGCTGATCCGGTCAAGGCCGTACAGGCTATATGCTTCTGAGGAACTTGTTCTCCTCGTCCACCAGAATCATCTTCGGAGTGATTTCTTCGTCCGTCAGGACGAATGCCACGATGATCACCTTGTCGCCCGGCTTGCAGAGACAAGCGGCAGCGCCGTTGACACAGATCACGCCGGACCGTTTTGCGCCAGGAATCGCGTAGGTTTCAAACCGGTTGCCATTGTCTAGGTTCCAGACGTGAACCAGCTCGCCCTTCTTGATGCCTGATCGCTCCATCAGGTCCAGATCAATGGTGATGCTGCCCACATACTGCGGGTTCGATTCGGTGACTGTAGCCCTATGTATCTTGCTCTTGCAGATGTTGACTAGCTGCATACTTCTCGCCTTCCGCCGCTCTGTGGTCAACCACGGATGGTTTCGCACGGCCTCATTATACCATATCGCCGGCGTCGCTCCATTCTCAGCTGGGGGATTGACATACCAGCACATGCAAGCCCATAGAGACACCGAGCGTCTCCGCCGCGCTGTCCCCGTTGACGGCAACCTCGAGTACACCCACGCTTCCAAACAGGGCGACCGCATGTCCGGGCGGAACGTCGCCATACGTCCGGCTGATCCCTCGAATCTCCACCGAGCCGAAGTGAACCGTGAGGTTGTCGCCCGCCTGCTTCTTCCGCCAGCGTTCAAACTCCTGTCGCGTTATGTTGGTCAGCAGATTGCCAAAGCGGTCCACATAGACAACCTCGCCCTGGAGAGCGCGGTCGCTTATCACAAGCTCAGGAATAGGAAACCTGCTCAAGTCCTTTACAGCCGGGCCAAATGCGTCCAGAGGCACGCCCTTTGACAGATGCGCAGCGACGGGTGCGAACACATCCCGGCCGTGGAAGGTATCGCTTACCTCCGGGAGGAAGAACTCCGCATTCTCAAGCCTCACCGCGCGCTCGATCCTGCGGCTCTTGAGGACCCAGCTCAAGATGCCATTGTCCGGGCCGACGAATATCCGTCCGTCAATCTCAGCAGCCACTCCTTGCCGCTGGGTGCCCACGCTTGGGTCCACAACGACGGTAAATATCGTCCCCTCGGGCATGTAGGGGAACGCCATCGCAAGCGCGAAACCGGCCGCCCGGATATCTCCAGGGTCCAACTCGTGGCACAGATCCACGACGGTCGCCGATGGGTTGATACGCATGATAACGCCCTTCATAATGCCGACAAAGGGATCGCGCAGCCCAAAGTCCGTCAGCAACGCTATCGGCCCAAGCCCCATATCAGTACTCGATCCCCTTCCGTGCCTGGACTCCCTGCTCGCACGGATGCTTGACAGCTATCGTCTCCGTAACCAGATCAGCCGCGCCCAGAAGCCAATCGGGGGCGTACCTCCCGGTCAGAACCATCTCTATACCATCGGGACGCCCGCCTAGCAGGTCCAGCATCTCATCCCGGCTCACGAAACCATAGTGCAGAACCACGTTGATCTCGTCCAGCACGACCATGTCCCACTCGCCGGAGAGGATCAAGTTCCTCGCCGTCTCAAAGTTCCGTCTGCTGTCATCCCTCAATTCAGCGGATTCATGCTGATCCACACAGGGATCATAGGGCCTGGTTTCGCCAAAGACAGCAAGGTTCGGTCCGAGGCGCTCTGCAGCAACGCGCTCTCCAGTGGTCCGCGGCTTGAGGAACTCCACAACGGCGACCCTCCATCCATGACCGACAGCCCTTAGAGCCTGGCCCCATGCCGCGGTAGTCTTGCCCTTGGCGCCGCCTGTGTATACCTGGATTAGCCCAGGACGCTTCCGCTCTTCTTCCTCCGCCAAGTCATGCCCCCTCAGCCGGATTACAAGTAGCCTTCCATACGAGACTTCTCGAGCTTGTCCACTATCTTCTTGACGTCCTGGGTGCGGTCCTTGTGGCAAATGAGCAGGGCGTCATCTGTATCAACCACCACCAGATCCTCGATTCCAATGGTCGCTACAACCCTGCCGCCTGTCCCCAGGATCAAGCAGTTCTTCGTATCCACACCTATATGCGTCGCCTTCACTGCGTTGCCGTCACCATCCTTCGGCATGACGTCGCAGACGGTCCTCCAGCTCCCGATGTCATTCCAATCGAACTCTCCGCGTATCACGAGGATATCGTCCAGCTTCTCCATGATGCCGTAGTCCACGGAGATTCTCTGCATCTGCTCATATTCGCGATCCGCGATCTCGTCCTCGTATGAGGTGCCGAGCGACTCCCGTATCCGCATGAGCCTGGAGTGCGTATCCGGCAGATGCCTTTCGAACAACCCCAGCAGCGTCGGAATACTCCACACAAACATGCCGCTGTTCCAGAGAAACTTCTTCGACTGAAGATACCGCCGCGCTCTCTCACGGTTCGGCTTCTCGACGAACCGCCGAACACGGTGCACCCTGAGGCCGTCAACAACGTCGAACATATCGCCCATCTCTATGTAGCCGTAGCCCGTCTCAGGCTCGGTAGGTTCGATCCCTATGGTGACGACGCGGCCTGCATCCGCCAGCTTCTCGGCAGCCCGCACAACCCTGCCGAACTCATGTTCTGAACTGATGAAGTGGTCCGCCGCGAAGACTCCCATTACAGCGTCGGGCTCAATCTGGCTGAGATAAACCGCCGCGAGACCGACGCAGGCCGCCGTGTCGCGCCTGTATGGGTCAACAAAGATGTGATCTGCCATTTCCGGCATCATAGCTTCGATCAAGCGGGCATGGTGCGAGTTTGTTACGATGAAGACCCTGTCGCGCCCGGCGATCCTCTGCAGCCGCTCCGTCATTTCCTGGACAAGCGGCTTGTCGCCTGCCAGGGCGTGCATCTGCTTTGGGTACTGCTCCCTCGATTTCGGCCACAGGCGCGTACCGCCGCCGCCGGCCATTATCACAGCAAACATGGATTCCGCTGGCCTCCCTTATCCACGAGGCAAGAGATCGCTCGTCCTAGTGAATACCCGCCTTTGCGCTTGTTTATTCGTAGACACGATGCCAAGTTGTCCATTTGCCCTTCGCCCACTATGCTGGTCTCCGCGCTCGGCAGGCTACATTGTATCATGCCTGGCTACGCGATACAACCGGCAGGAGCCGACGGTAGTGTCAACCCTTTTGTGTAAAATGGCGAATTGGTTTCAGCTCCCAACGCTTGTTGAACGAATCGAATACGGCGAAGATGACCCGATCGCAGCTGGCCTTGTTTGCAAAGCAACTCATCGGTC
>Ga0307379_10002512_pt1 | contig 27116 bp, 27 predicted proteins | sample UN2MG_FD_202237 | JGI IMG/M metagenome (GOLD analysis project Ga0307379, IMG submission 202237) | Soil microbial communities from Risofladan, Vaasa, Finland - UN-2 | ecosystem: Environmental > Terrestrial > Soil > Coastal area > Acid sulfate soil | place: Finland: Risofladan, Vaasa | collected...
CTGCTCTCAAGGAGCGTGAAGAAGACGACTATGAAGGCGATATAGAGCGCCTGGAGGAGCCAGCTGCCGGTCACTCGCCCTGCGATGTACATTCCCGGCACCGCGGTGGCGGCGAAGGGGATGACGATGAGGAGGAATCCCCGGAGGTCCTCCCGCCTCCACCGGCAGTTGAGCTTCCCCCGCAGCTCGCAGCCCTCGCACTCGGCCTCGTCCCGCCAGGTGCAGAGGCAAAAGGGGTTGACCGAGCCCATGTCGCAGGCACCCTCTCGAGCACTACTCTAACTTTTGAACTAATAAGCCTAAGAGAGATACAAGAACTGCACGGAGTGTCAGAGCACTGATTCTCAAGGGAATGAGATGGGGGGAGACCGGGGACGGCGACCCCGTCCACCTGTACACACTCGCGAACGAGCGAGGGATCGAGGCGCGTATCTCGGACTACGGGGGCATCGTGACGTCGTTGATGGCGCCCGACAGGGATGGACGCCTCGTAGATGTCGTCCTCGGATACGACTCCCTGGGGGAGTACGTCGAGGACGCCACCTATTTCGGCTGCCTCATCGGCCGGTACGCCAACCGCATAGCGTTGGGCCACTTCACACTCGACGGCGTCGAGCACTCGGTGACCGTCAACAACGGCAGGAACCACCTCCACGGTGGCGCCAAGGGGTTTAACAAGGTCCTTTGGGAGGCCAAGGAGCAGAGAGGGGAAAACTCCGTCGGCGTTCGGCTCACGTACCTGAGCCCGGACGGCGATGAGGGGTACCCCGGCAACCTGCTCGCTCAGGTCACGTACACCCTCACGGAGGGGAACGAGCTGATTCTGGACTACGCGGCCTCCACCGACGCCGTCACGATCGTCAACCTGACCAACCATTCCTACTTCAACCTGGCGGGCCACGGTAGCGGTGACGTCCTGGATCATATGCTGACTTTGAACGCCGATCGCTTCACCCCCGTCGACGGGGAGCTCATACCCACCGGGGAGCTCAGGGACGTCGAGGGGACGCCGATGGACTTCAGGAGGCCGACCGCCATCGGGGAGAGAATAGACCACCCGCAGCTCGTGTTGGTGGGGGGCATCGACCACAACTTCGCGCTGAGCAGGGGCTCGGATGGGATGGCGTTCGCGGCCAGGGTCCATGAGCCCCTCTCGGGGAGGACCCTTGAGGTCTCCACGACGGAGCCGGGGATCCAGATCTACACGGGCAACTTCCTCCAGGAGGGGAAAACGGGGAAAGGAGGGAGGACGTACGGACCCCGGGGGGCCATCTGCCTGGAGACCCAGCACTTCCCTGACTCACTCAACAAGATGAACTTTCCCTCGACCGTCCTCTGGCCTGGCGAAACGTACAGGCAGAGGACTGTCTACAGGTTCACTTAGGAAGGTCAGGAGAGGACGAGCCTCTTCCTGTCTATGCCGGCCCTCGGGCAGCGGACCTCGATGGTGACCTCGGCCGGCTTCTCCGCCTTCACCACCCACTCGACGTTCCGCTTGGTCCTGTCGATGACGTCGCCTCCAACGACCCGGGGCTTCAGCAACTTCGCGGACCGCCCGTCCAAGTGGCCCATGTTCACCTTCTCGTGGCCCATGATGAGCTCGACGCCATCGGGCATCTTGAGCGCCGCGACGACGGGCTTGGAGACCTTGACCTTCACCCCCTGCTGGGTGACGTTAGTCGACATGAACCCCGTGTTCTGCACCCTCGCATCGACCTTGTAGACGGTCTCCGCTACCTTCGACACCGTCGCGTCCGCTATCGTCAGCCTCGGCAGCATCGCTGCGTGGCGGAGGGCGAACATCATGCACTTGTCCGCCTCCTCCTCGAGCCACCTGCCCGGGGGGGCGTTCCGCCTAGTGTACTTTGTGTTGATGCCCCCGATCTCCACGGGCCCCAGCTGGGGGTGCTCGTGCTCGTGCCAGTCGACGAAGCCCTCCGGGTAGTTGCCGTCGATCCACTTGAGCTCCCTGAGCTGCTCCTCCTCGCTGAGGTCGCTGTAGCTGAAGTCGACGCCGCCCCTCTCCAAAAAGCCCCCGTAGCCTAGCAGCCTCGGCCAGTCCCAGAGCTCGACGCTGAAGACGAAGGCCCCCAGGTGCTCGTAGAAGAAGCTGGTGGCGCAGCCCCTGCGGAAGGGGCGGTCGTCCTCGAAGGTGAAGTCGTCGTAGATGCCGATAGCCGGGTAACCGGTCTGCTCCTTTCCAATGTCGGCGAGGACCTTGTAGACGGCGATGTCTGCCTCTAGGCCCTGGTCGATGAACCAGCTGTCGGGGCGGGTGGCGCTCTCCCTGAGGATGAGGCCGCCGCTGGTATGGAACGTGTGGATGCCGCTCAGGTTGGGGTGGTCGGCCCAGAAGTCGGCGATGGCCCGGGGCTCCCTCTCCCAGAGGGGGAAGAGCCCGGCTCCGCCTAGTGGGAGGCCTCCGGGGACCCAGTAGGCGGGGTAGTTGCGGTTGGTTCCCCCTATGTACCGCTTGGGGGCCATGGTGATCTCCTTCCCGGGCTTGTACTTGAGGAACTTACCCTCCCTGAGGACCCTGTAGAAGGGTTCGTCATCATCCGCATCCTCGGGCGCCCTCTTGAGCATCAGGCGCGGGTCCTTCCCTGAGACCTTCCAGTCCCCAGCCGGGTTCACGATACGCATATAGACGATGGCGCCGTCCCCGTCGACGTCCTCCTCGTAGTGCCCCTCCCCGTCCGGGAAGTCGGGGTTGGGTATGCCACCCCCCGTGCGGTGGTAGGGCTGGGTCAGGAAGATCTCCGCCCCGTCGGGGTTGACCCTCGGCAGGATGTATATCGCCGTACTGTCCAGGAGGTCTGTGACGAACTCGTCCTTCCCGTAGTTCTCCAGGAGGTATCCCACAGTGTAGAGGCAGACAGCTGAGCCCGTCACCTCCCCCGAGTGGGTGTTGCCGTCTATCCAGAGGCCTGGCTTCTCGTCGGCTGACCCTGTCTCCTTGTTGGTGATCTCCATGGTCCACAGGTCCCGGCCCTGTAGGGACTTCCCGATGGAGTAGAGCTCGGAGAGCCCCGGATAGGCCTCAGTGAGGCGCCTCATGGCGTCGTAGAGCTCACCATGGGTCCTGTAGGCACCATAGTCGATGTCTAGATCTGACATTGATTCTCTCGTAACTGGTTGTAGGATGTGGATTAAAACGTGTGAGGTGCAACAACCCCGTCTAAGGGCCCTTTGGACCCTTGAGTCGTGCAAGCATCTTGCTGATGTCGAATGTATTCATTGTTTCACGGAGCATGATGTTTGCATTCCCTACGCAGATCCTCGCGAATATGATCGAACTGTTAGTAGTAGAATATGGTATATACTGGAATATATGTAAATAGTATTAATTTATACATACAGACGAAAAGAAATTATCGGGATACTTCTGGTGAAATTATGATAGAGGTCAGATTTCACGGAAGGGGTGGACAGGGCGCCGTAACCGCTGGGGAGTTGATGGTCAACGCCGTCAATCTCGAGGGTAAGTGGGCCCAGTCCTTTCCCTTTTTCGGTGGTGAGAGAAGAGGAGCCCCCGTAATGGCTTTTCTTCGAATAGATGATCAGAGAATATGGCTGCACCAGCAGATCTATGAGCCTGACTGCTGCGTCGTACTGGACCACGGACTCGTAGTCTCAATTCCCTGGGCTGATGGGCTCAAGGAGGGGGGGATAGCCGTCCTGAACTGGCCGGGCTCACTAGACGACCTTGAGCTGCCCTCCAACCTATCCAAGATCGGCGTAGTTGACGCCATAACAGTCTCCAGCAAGGCGTTCGGTAAAAGAGCGTTCCCGATCACGAACACAACGATGCTCGGAGCTCTTGCGAAGACCACCGGATGGGTGGAGATAAGCAGCCTCGTTGAGACGGTGAAGGAAAAGTGGAGCGGCAACATCGCGGAAGCCAACATAACGGCCATCAAGGAAGCCTATGCCACCACGAAGGTGCATGAGGTCTGAACATGAAGGAGAAGGAGATAAGTCTTGAACTGGTGCCGGGCGGCTGGGTCAGCACGCCGAGACCGGCGCAGAAGACGGGTACCTGGAGGACGTTGAGGCCGGTCGTCGACGTGGAGAAGTGCATAGGCTGCGGCATATGCGAGAGCTTCTGCCCTGAGGCCACCATCAAGGTGATTGATGGAAAGGCTGAGGTGGACTACGAGTACTGCAAGGGCTGCGGCGTCTGTGCCAACGAGTGCCCCTCCCAGGCCATAACCATGGAGCTTGAGGTCGAAGAAGAGTTGGAAGGAGGTGGCTCCTGATGGCAAGGAAGGCCATGACAGGCAACAAGGCGTTCGCACACGGCGTGCGACTCTCCAGAGTCCAAGTCATATGCTCATATCCCATCACTCCCCAGACGACTCTCGTGGAGTACCTAGCCGATTTCGTCAACGACGGCGACCTAGACGCCGAGTACATCAGGTCGGAGGGTGAGCACGGGATGATGGCGCAGGCGATCGGGGCAGCCCAGACGGGCGCAAGGACGTTCACATCGACGTGCTCAGCCGGCTTCGCGTATGGATTCCAGGGGATCGTATCCGTGCCGGGGCTCCGACTTGGGAACCTGATGCTCGCCAACATCAACCGCCCTCTCGGGGCCCCTGGGGGCCTGCAGGCAGACCACTCCGATGGGCTGACCGCCCGTGACTGGGGATGGGTGTATCTCTACGGGGAGCACCATCAGGAAGTCCTCGACACAGCAATCCAAGCCTACAGGATAGGCGAGGATCACAGGGTGCTCCTGCCCACCATGGTGGGCGCGGAGGGGTACTACATCTCGTACACTACGGACCTCGTCGAGCTCCCCGAGCAGGAGCAGGTGGACGAATTCCTCCCGCCTTTCGACCCGGTGGGAGTTATCGACGCCGACAACCCCATGTCTCCTACGGTCTTCGGAACTACAGAACAGATGATGGGCATGAAGTACTCGGTCCACCAGGCCTCTCTCAGGGCCAAGGAGATAATCAAAGAGGTGAACGTGGAGTTCGGGGAGACCTTCGGGAGGACATACGGCAACGGACTCATCGAGGAGTACAAGGTTGAGGGCGCGGACGTCGTCCTCGTGACCATGGGGAGCTTCACGGGCAACGCGAGGAAGGCGGTGGACGACCTTAGGAAGGACGGGAAGAAGGTGGGACTCGTCAAGCTCAGGTCCTTCAGGCCCTTCCCGACGGAAGACTTCCAACGCATAGCCGAGGACACAAGTGCGTTCGTCGTCGTCTCAAGGCACGACTCTGCCGGAGGAGCCGGCGCTCCCGTCGGATACGACGTGAAGTCGGCCCTCTACAACATGGCCGAGAGACCCTTCATCCAGGACGTCGTCTCAGGCATCTGCGGCGTCGAGATAAGTTCGGACGACTTCGCAATTCTGGCTGAGAGGGGGCTCAAGGCAGTTGAGCGCGACGGGTTCGAGGAGGACCTAGTCTGGTACCCCAACATGAGAATAACGGAGCGCTTCACCGTCCCACCAATGCCAGAGGAAGTCAAGAAGAGCTTTGTATACCCCGGAACGGGGGCCTGTCAGGGATGCGGGATGACCCTTATCTGGAAAACGGTAATGGAGGCCGCAGGCAGGGATAGCGTTTACGTGAGCACTTCCGGATGTGGAGGGTGGAGCGGCCCCCACACGATGTGCATTGGGACAGGCGGCTCTGGTGGCAACCTACCCGGTGGAGCGGCGACAGCGGTAGGCATAAAGCGAGGGCTTGTGAAACTAGGCAAGACGAGCACGAATGTGATCCTCGGCAGCGGTGACGGCAGCTTCGGGGATATGGGTTTCATGGCGGCCTCTGGGGCGGCAGAGAGGAACGAGGACATACTCATGTTCGTATACGACAACCAGGCCTACATGAACACAGGGATGCAGAGGAGCGGTGCAACGCCCCACCTGGCATGGACCACAACGACGCCTGTGGGAAAAGTAGTGAGGGGAAAGCAGGCGCCCACGAAACCCCTTCCGCTGATAATGGCGGCCCACGGCATACCCTATGTGGCTACTGCCAGCGCGGCCTACATCCCCGACCTAAAGAGGAAGATCAAGAAGGCCCTCTCGATCAAGGGGTGCAAGTACGTCCATATATACAGCCCCTGCCCCACGGGGCACAGGTACCCGCCGGAGAAGGCCATCGAGGTCTCAAGGCTGGCCGTCCAGAGTGGGATGTGGCCCCTGTACGAAGTCGAGAACGGAGCGTACAGGATAACGGTCAGGCCGAAAGAGCTCAGACCCGTCTCGGAGTACCTCGGAGCTCAGGGGAGGTTCCGACACCTCACGGAGGACGAACTGGAGAAACTACAGGAGACGACACAGGAAGAGTACCACCGCCTGGAGCTTCTCGAGAAGATCACGAACGAGAATCTCTAGAATATTCCCCTTTTTATATGAAGTTTCTCAGGATTGACCAGGCTTTAAGGTCCCTTGAAGCCGCAGGCGGGGCAGCTGTACTCCCTTCCGAAGAGGCGGCAGCGCTCGCAGCGCCAGATGGTGACGGCTCCGCAGCTGGGGCACTGGAACTTGACCGACCTCTCCCCCGGCGTGATCCTTTTACCGCACGAGATGCATGATGGCATTACGCTCAGTCCACTATCAAGCCGACGGCTGTTCTATTTAAATGTTAAAGAACGGGGAGTCCAGCCGAGTTAACCTTCATGGGGCTATCATTACACTGTAGGAGGTTCCCCAGCGGGTCCCGACGACTCTGACATTGAACCGCAGGTTCATTATACCTGCTGGCGCCCGCCGATCCTACTGCAACCGTGAAGGAGTGCTGCATCCTTCTCTCGGAATCCCAAAGGTCGATCTACTCCATCTTGGATAGAGTGAGGACCGAGCTGTCCGACTCTACCCAGAACGACGGGGGCCAGGGGATGTCATAGTCGGGCCTCCCGTCGAGGGTCACCTTCACGTGAAGGGACTCGTCCCTCGACACCCGGGGAGCCTCGGACTCCACGGTGATGAATAGGGACAACAGGGCAGGCATGGGACGATCCTCCCTGAGGAAGATCACCTCGCCGGTACGAGCGTCGACGATGTACTCGCCGTAGTTGCAGCCGTGCTTGGTGCATCTCGAGCTGTACTCAACGTACCAGTAGTATCGTAACACTCCCACGGGCGTCGTCGAGACGTAGATGCGTTCGTAGTCACCGAGCTCAGAGAGGAGCCGTTCCCAGTTGACCATCATGAGCTTCAGTTCGGCGGTTGACACGGCGTCCCTGTGGACGATGCCCTCCCGGGGGTCCACCATCGTGCTGCCCTCTATGAGTTGGAGCACGTCCTCCCTGCTCAGGATGGTCTCCGGCTCAACCTCGTATCTCACGGTCTCCATCAGTGAGCCTTCGAGGTAGAGGACTGCCAGCCCTCCCACCGTGAAGGAGGCGAGGAGGAGGCCGAGCAGGATGAAGGAACGTCTGTAGGCACTCACGGAGTTTAAGCACTCATCTGTTAAAATAAACCTATACTTTAGAACGGTGTTCAAAGCCGATGAGATCTCCCTGGATCATGGGAAGAGGGCTACGAGCTCCCTGTACAGCATGGTGCCGAGGCTGCGAGCCACGACGCCCACCAGCTGCGGGTCGGTGAGGGCCGCCCGGAGAACTCTGCTCTGCATGTCCATGTCACCTCCCTCGACGAGGTGCTTGAGCCTCTCCTCGAGGCCAGCGTCTCCGACGGAGGCGAAGAGCCTGTCCAGCCGGTCGTCCGAGATCCGGTTGGCGAAGCGCCTCGCCCTCAGCATCGCGTTGAACTCGGATTCTAGCTCCTTTCTCCACCTGGCCTCGTATCTCCCAAGGACCACGGAGGACGCGTCGCCCGCCTCCAGGGCCTCGACGGCGGTCTCAGCCGCCATCCGGGCGCAGATGCCTCCCATGATGACGCCCCCGCCCGTCGTGGGCTTCACCTGCCCCGCCACGTCTCCTACCAGGAGCAGCCCCTCCCCGAACGTCCTCTCGACGGGCCCCCCGGTTAGGACGGGCCAGACCTTCGGGTCAGGGGGCTCGACTTCGCCGAATCGTCGCCTTAGGAATCCCCTGAGTCTCTCGGCGGGGTCGCCCCCCGAGTAGGCCAGGCCGCATCTCAGGCTGGAATCTCCTGTCGGCACGGTCCAGGCGAAGAGCCCTGAAGCGAAGCCTCCCATCCACACCTCGACCATGTTGGTCTCGACTTCCACCTCGGAGATCCCCACGTTGACGCCGGCCAGGACGCCGTCCCTCAGCGTCTGAAATCCTAACTGGCGGGCCAGTGTTCCGGATACTCCCTCGCAGTCTATGACCACTTGAGCTTCTTCGGCGCCAGAGGGTCCTTGAACGCCCTGGACACGCCCGCCTTTGACCGTCAGCCCCGTGACCCGGCAGCCGGTCCTTATCTCCGCCCCGGCGTCCAGCGCGGAGTCGGCGAGGCCCCTGTCGAAGGCGGCCCGGTCGACGATGTAGGCCCGGGTCCTGTCGCCCTTGATCCTGAGTGGTGTCCCGTTGGGTGAGTAAGCCGTGCCCCCTCTGACCTCATGCTGTAAGAACTCTGGTGAGGGCTCGACATCCAATCGTTCGAGGCCTTCGACGCTGAGGATGCCGGCGCAGTGGTTGGGCTCACCTATGGCGGTGTGTTCCTCGTAGACTGTGACACTAACGCCGAGGCGTGCGAGGTCCCTGGCGGCGATGAGGCCGGAGGGCCCGGCGCCGACTATGGCGACCTCGACCAAGGTGCTCCTCTCAGGTCCGCTTTATGACCTCGGTGTACTCGATCTCGTCGACGTCCTCGAAGTATTTTTGGATGTCCAGGGCGACGCCCCGCTTGGCGATCTGTATGTTCTCGCCGAAGAATATCTCGTCGGGGATCTCGATCTTTACCTTCTTCTTTGTCTTCTTGATCTTGAAGAGCTCCAGGTCGATGCCGAGGAACCTGCGCCCTATGAGAGCCCTGATCTTCTCATCGTCGTCGTCGTAGCGCTTGGTCGCCTTGACCTCGTAGATGATCTTCCGCCCGGCCAGGGGGTGGTTGTAGTCGAGTTGGACGCGGCCTGCCCCGACGCTGCGGACTACAGCAGTCCTGCCCTCCATCTCCACCTGCTGCCCGACAATGGGGTTGACGCCTTTGCTGCGGAGCATCCTGAACGGAATCATCCTGACGTTCTCGGGAGCCCGGAGGCCGAACGCCTCCTCAGGAGGGATCTCGACCTCGGCCTTCTCGTCTATCTTCAGGCCCTCAAGGCGCTCATCGAGACCCTTGAGAACCAAGCCGTCACCGACTACGACCAGCCTCGGCCCGTAGGTCCTGTCATCGCTGTAGATGTTCTGCTCCTTGGCCAGCTCCTCGTCGGTGGTGTCGAAGACCTCGTTTGTCTCGACGGCTTTGCCTGTGAGCTCAACGAGGAGGAAGTCTCCGTTCGCGACGGTAACCTCCTTGGGCTCCTCCTTCTTGGTCGCCTTCTTAGTGGTCTTCTCCTTGGGGGCTTTCGCTTTAGCCTTCGTCGTTTTCTTGGTCGTCTTCTTGGGGGCTTCCACTTTAGCCTTCTTCGTAGTCTTGGGCTTCTCTTCGAGTGCCTTCTCCTCGGGCGTCTTCTTCTCCTCCGCGCTCATGTCCTAAACCTTCAAATTGACTCTGATGATGGAAACTCGATCCAAGATAAATCTTGGGTCCCAACTTGAGAAGACAGGCGGCAGTTTAAAGTCTTTCTGTGATCAGAGGAGCTGGTTGTACATCACGGGATCACGGGGTATCCGGCTTTCTGCCAAGCTATTATGCCGCTCGGCATGTGGTAGATCTTCGTGTATTCATTCTCCAGCATGGTTGCGATGACCATGGAGCTGCGGCTGCCGCTTGTGCAGTAGACAAGGAACTCGTCTTCGGGATCCATCTCGCTGAGGCGTGAATCAATTTCGCTGAGCGGCATGTTAATCGCCCCCTCAATGTGCTGCTGCGCGTACTCGGACTCGGTCCGGACGTCGAGGATGATCATCCTGGGCTTCTGAACTATCAGCTGCTTCGCCTGCTCCACGGTGACATCGTTGTACTCGAGGTGCGGTCTCTGGAGGATGAGGTAGAAGATAGCAAGCGCTGAGAGCACCGCGATGAGGACCACGAGCGTGTGCTTGTTTCCTTCGTCCATGACGGCTGGTATCATAGCTGAGGTATTTTATGAGCTTACCGAGGGCGTGTGCCCCGAGGACATCAATCATTCGATTTTAACCCTGATTTCATCGATGAGCCTCCTCTTCAAGGCCTACATGGGCATTGAGGGCACAGTAAGCCTCATCGTCACGCGCCTTGAGTGATGAGACATGGAAAGAATGAGCCCTCTGAGCCAGCTGACGAGCAGCCGAGCGGCGGCATCCCTAGCTTCATGTATGAACAGATGGCGTTCCGGCTCCTAGCAGCCCCCCCTCCCCCAACTGCATGCCAGGCGTGTCAAGGGCTAACTACACCATATTTTTTTAAAGCGCCTGACCCAATCGAAGTGGATCCACGATGAGGGTGTTCATATCAGTAGACATGGAAGGCATCTCGGGCATCGTCCACGGCAGCCAGACCGGCCGGGACAGCGGCGAATACCAGAAGGGGCGGGCGCTCATGGCCGGCGACGTCAACGCCGCCATCGAGGGAGCCCTCGCCTCGGGAGCCGAAGAGATAACGGTCTCCGACGGCCACGGAGGGATGAGGAACCTGCAGCCCGAGGACCTAAACAAAGCCGCCGTGCTCGTGAGGGGGTCACCGAAGCCCCTCACCCAGATGGCGGGGATCTCCCGGGACTTCGACGCCGCCCTGTTCATCGGCTACCACTCCAAGAAGGGCACCCTCCACGGCGTCCTCAGCCACACCATCTCGGGAGGTGTCATCGACAGCGTCACCATCAACGGCATGGAGGTCGGAGAGACCGTCATCAACGCCGCGATAGCGGGATACCACGGTGTGCCCCTCGTCTTCGTCTCCGGGGACCTCGCGGTCACCAAGGAGGCCGAGGAGCTAGACCCCGGCATCGCGACGGTGGCGGTCAAGGAGGCCGTCTCCCGGTCAGCCGCCAAATGCCTCCACCCCGAGGTCGCTCGGCAGAAGATAAGGGAGGGCGTATCCGAGGCGCTGAAGAAGTCCCCAGTGGCACCCTTCACGTTCAAGCCACCCGTCGAGATCCTCGCCAAGTACACCAACGCCCTCATGGCGGACGCCGTCGCCTTCATGCCTTCAGCCGAGAGGGTCGACGGCAGGACCGTCAGGTTCCTCCAGGACGACTACCTCAAAGCATTCGGCGCCCTCAGGGCATCCATCTACATCGCCGGCGCAGTCACAAGGTAGACCCCCAACTCCCCCGCTTCAAAGAAAACGTGAAGAACACCCACCAAAACACAACAACTTCATACCTACCAGACAACCCCCCAAAAACCCTAATGACCACCCACCGACGCGCGAAAAACCCCCAAAACGATGGTGGGCCCGGAGGGATTTGAACCCACGACTCCCAGGTTATGAGCCTGGTGCTCTGGCCAAGCTGAGCTACGGGCCCCAGCAACATATTAACCGAACCCCACAGATAAATAAGGATTAACCCGACCCCACAACCCTTAAGGAACCCCAAGGAACAGATAGAACCTGAGATGACAACACAGATCTGGGAGCCCATCGCCTACATATTCGCACAGGGGGGCCTCACCGGCCTCATTGTCGGATTCGCCATCCGCAAGCTCAACAAGGTGATCGCCGCCGCCATCGGATTCCTCTTCCTCGTCATCAACCTCCTCTGGGTCGCGAAGATGACGGAGATCGACCTCTCAATACCCCCCCAGGTAAACGCCATCATCGACATCGCCACAGCCCTCATCCCCTTCAGCTCCTAGGACCTCGCCGAGGCCTTCGGCCCATCAATGCCCATACTCACTAGCCTCCCCTTCATTGGCGGCGCCATCGTCGGCCTCTGGATCGGCTTCAAACTCGCATGAGCCCCCGGCAAGGTATATAAATTCGTTAACCCTCTTACCTGTAGCCCGTGCTCCGGTGGTGTAGTCCGGACAAGCATTCTGGCCTTTCGAGTCAGAGATCCCGGGTTCGAATCCCGGCCGGAGCACCATCCACCAACAAAGTCTGCAGGGGCATGATTTTTATTTCGAAATCATTTCTGAAATCCCTGTGATCCCGCGGAAGGTGACATGAATGGATGACCATGGAGCTGCGGGACTACCTCAACGAGGAGGGCTACAACATCACCGTGGAGGAGGTGGAGACCATAGAGCAGGCCTACCTCAAACTAACCTCCGCCAACGGTTAGACATATCGCCCACCTAAACCTGTTTAAAGCCACCCGACGCCCTAGGATCACCGATGGAGAGGCTCACGAGGGCCGAGTTCACCAACCTGGATAAGGCCCTCTACCCTGATGCGGGCGTCGGCAAGTTCACCATGAGGACGAAGGAGTACCCGGTCATGATACACGAATACAAGAACTCACTGCTGCTGACAACCCTCAGATACAGCTACGAGGTCGTCGACCCCAACGACGTGGAAGCCCTCAAGGTCGTCAATGAGCCCAGCGAAGAGGAGCTGGAGCTGGCCACCAAGATCATCGAGAACCTCTCAGGGGAGTTCGACATCACGGAGTACAGGGACGACTTCAGGGAGAGGGTGGAAGACCTCGTCACCAAGAAGATGAAGGGCGAGACCATCCTCGTAGAGGAGTCAAAGAAGGAGGAGGTGAAGGAGCTGATGACGGCCCTCCAGGAGACGCTGCAGCAGCTCCAAGGAAAATGAAAAGATACAAACCCATGCTAGCGCGGGAGGCAAAGGAGCCCTTCATGTCCCCCGAATGGATATTCGAGCCCAAGTGGGACGGGATAAGGGCCATCGCCTACGTAGGAGAGGAACTCAGCCTCCGGAGCAGGAACGACAAGGAGCTAATCGACAGGTTCCCCGAGCTCGATGAGCTGAAGGAGCTTGCCGAGGACGTCGTCCTCGACGGCGAGATCATAGTGATGAGGGAGGGCAGTGTCGACTTCCAGGCCGTGCTCAGGAGGATGCAGCAGAGCGACGAGCGCGAGATCGCCAGGCAATCAGCCAGGGCGCCCGCCAGCTACGTAGTCTTCGACATACTGGAGAAGGACGGCGAGACCCTCACTGACCTACCTCTAACCGAGAGGAAGAGAATACTGAAGGAGAGCCTCCAGGAGGGAGGGCGGGTCACCCACTCGCCCTACGTCGAGAACACTGGCGAGAACTACTACAAGGCAGCTGTCCAGACCGGGCTCGAGGGACTGGTAGCTAAGAAGAAGGGCGGTCGGTACATACAGGGCAAGAGTGAGAGCTGGCTCAAGATCAAAGATTTGAAGACCTGCGACTGCGTCATCGTCGGCTACACGATCGGGAGGGGGATGAGGGACACCACCTTCGGCGCTCTGCTGCTGGGGCTCTACGACGAAGATGAGCTCATCTACGTGGGCAAGGTCGGCATCGGGTTCAGCGACCTCGACCTGTACAACCTGAGCGGTCTATTCAAAGGCATCGAGGTGGAAGAAGAGACCATACCGAACGTCGACGTGCTCGAGGTGGTCACCTGGCTGAAGCCTGTGCTCGTATGTAATGTAGGTTACCAGACGGTCACCGAGGAGGGAGGGCTCAGGATACCCCGGTTCCTCGATATGAGAGCGAAAAAAGACCCGAGGGAGTGCCAGATCGATCAGATAAGGCCCCCGGAACTGGGCGTGTACAGGGAGATGAGGGACTTCAGCGTCACTCCCGAGCCCGAAGGGGGCACGATTAAAAACATAGGGAAGAGGTTCGTGGTGCAGGAGCATCACGCGAGCAGACTCCACTACGACCTCCGCCTCGAGCGGGGTGGCGTCCTGAAGAGTTGGGCGGTGCCCAAGGGAGTCCCGGAGAAGCCCGGCATCAGGAGGCTCGCGGTGCACGTCGAGGACCACCCCCTGGAGTATGGGGATTTCGAGGGTACGATCCCGGCGGGGGAGTACGGGGCAGGCACAGTCACCATATGGGACAGCGGTCTCTATGAGCCATTGATCTGGCAGGAGGACAAGATCGAGTTCATACTCCAGGGGGAACGCCTCGGCGGGAGGTACGTCCTGGTCAGGCTCAAGAAGGCCAAGGAGAATGAATGGCTCCTCCTGAAGGCGAAGGACGAGTGACAGATGCCCACCGACGTGGATCACCTGAGAAGACTGATGGAGGATCAGGTCAACCCTTCGTCTTGAAAAGCAGCCAGTTCTCAGGCTTCTCGGTGAAGTGAACAAGGGTGTACCTGCCCTTCATCTTACCACCGACCAGTTCGAAGACTAGTTTATCGGGCTTCCTGCTCTCGAGGGTGAAGTACCCCGCGTCCCAGATCTCCACGGTGCCAGCGCCGTACTCACCCTCCGGGATCGTACCCTCGAAGGATATGTAGTCGAGGGGATGATCCTCAACCTGGACCGCCAACCTTCGGAGGCCCGGGCTCGTGGGTGGCTCCTTCGGTACGGCCCAGCTCTTCAAGACACCGTCCATCTCCAGCCTGAAGTCCCAGTGCAGGTGGCTCGCATCGTGCTCCTAGACGACGAAACGCCCCTTCACGTTACCCTCTTCCCCGGCCCCAATCGATACACCATGTAACTGAGACGGCCCTCTCGAATAAACCAATAGGCGTGCTCTCGTCCAACTTGATTGCTAAATTCGTACCAAAAAAGAGTGTTTAACAGGAACCTGAACTGCGGAGATACCCTCATTTTTATTAATGACGGGTTCCCATCCCGAATCTGTCTGAGGTGATTTTCCGTTGAAGCTCCTCGAATATCAGGCGAAGCAAATCTTCGCCAAGTACGGGATACCCACACCTAAAAGCAAGCTGGCCGAGTCTCCGAATGAAGCACAGGATGCTGCAAGGGAGATGGGAACCCCCGTTGTGATCAAGGCCCAGCTCCTCGTGGGTGGAAGGGGGAAGGCTGGTGGCATCGTCTTTGCAGACGACCCCGCTGATGCATTCAAGGTCGCCAGCGGGCTTCTCGGTAAAAAGATCAAGGACATCGAGGTCAGGAAGGCCCTCGTCGAGGAGAAGCTAGACATCAAGGACGAGATCTATCTGGGAATAATCGTGGATCGGCAGAGAGGGACATATGTGGTCCTAGCCTCCGCTGAGGGGGGCGTTGACATAGAGGAGGTTGCGAGGGTCGCCCCTGAGAAGATCATCAGGTTCCCCGTCGATCCCCTTCTGGGCCTCAAGACTTACCATGGACTAAGGATCGCCAGGCAGCTAGGATACTCAGGTTCCGAAATGCAGGCCCTCGCAAGCCTGATTACAAAGCTATACCGAGTGGCGGTCGAGACGGATGCAGAGCTCACGGAGATTAACCCCCTGGCTGTGACCGATAAGGGTTTCATAGCGGCTGACGCCAGGCTGAACGTGGACAACAACGCCCTGTTCAGGCACAGGGACCTGGTAGAGGCATCAGAGGACAGGGGAGGAGAGTTCTCAGAGAGGGAGATGGAGGCGAAGGAGAAGGGCCTCACCTACGTAGAGCTCGATGGAAACATCGGGGTGATAGGAAACGGAGCCGGCCTCACCATGGCTACGATAGACACCGTCACACTAAAGGGAGGGAGGCCCGCCAACTTCCTGGACCTCGGAGGGGGGGCGACCCCGGAGAGGATAGAAAAGGCCGTCACATTTGTCCTTTCCGACTCAAGGGTCGACGCACTCCTTGTCAACATCCTGGGCGGAATCACCAGGTGCGACGACACGGCGAAGGGTATCATACAAGCGAGGGAGCACACTAGGACTGAGAAGCCGATCGTGGTGCGAATGATGGGAACCAACGAGGATGAGGGTAAACAGCTCCTGGCCGAGTTGGGCATAGACACCCTGGATACCATGGAGGAGGCCGCCGAGAGGGCGGTGGCCCTTGCGAGAGGTGAATAATGTGACCAGATTCGTAAACAAGAGCACACGTGCACTGGTGCAGGGGATCACGGGCACCCAGGGACGCTTCCACACGGAGCTCATGCTGGAGTACGGCACCCAGATCGTGGCCGGCGTCACCCCCGGGAAGGGAGGCGAGATCGTCCACGGCGTCCCCGTCTACGACACCGTGGAAGAGGCAAGAGTTGAGCTCAACGCGAACGCATCGATCATCTACGTCCCCGCACGCTTCGCCCTAGACGCCGTCCTAGAGGCCATCGAGGCTGACCTCGACCCCGTGGTCGTGATTACCGAGGGCATACCAGTGAGGGACACCATCGAGATGGTCGCTAGGGCCAAGGCGAAGGGGACCACGATTGTGGGGCCCAACTGCCCAGGGCTCATCAAGCCGGGTGAGTGCAAGCTCGGTATAATGCCCGCCCAGATATTCCGCGAGGGATCTATCGGAATAGTCTCTCGGAGCGGGACCCTGTTCTACGAGATAGCAGCCCACGTCAGCAGGATAGGACTCGGCCAGTCTACCTGTGTAGGCCTCGGCGGCGACCCGGTCGTGGGGCTGAGCTTCATAGACGTGCTGAAGTGGTTCGAGGAGGACGATGAGACAGAGGCCGTGGCCATCATAGGGGAGATTGGGGGGGACGCCGAGGAGAGAGCAGCCCGGTTCATTGCGGACGGGGGCTTCACGAAGCCTGCTGCGGCATACATCGCCGGGAGAGCTGCTGTCGCGGGGAAGAGGATGGGCCACGCCGGGGCGATCATTGAAGGCTCATCAGGGACAGCCGAAGGAAAGATGAAGGCCCTCGGGGAGGCGGGCGTCTCAATAGGAGACCAGCCGGTCAGGGTAGCCGAGATACTGAAGGATAGACTAGCCTAGCTCTCCTCGACCAGAGCCAGAAGATTCTCGACCATCCTGTAGGTGAGACCCCATACGACGTCATCCCCGACATGGAAGACTGGGGTGTCAAATCGGTTCTTGACAATAGTCCTCCCCCTCGAGCTCGGGAGGTCGCTGAACTTGGTCCACACGTACTTTGAGAGCTCCTCGTTTATCCTGATCTCGGGCACCTCGTCGAGGAGGAAGATCATGGGCAGGACGCGCATACCGGGCCTAGCGTTCGACAGAACCTCCTCCATCATCCCGAGGAATCGCCCCGCCGTGAGGTCGATGCTCGTCTCCTCTGAGACCTCCCTGACCACCGTGTCATGGATGGTCTCGTCACCGGGATGCCTTTTACCCCCGGGAAAAGCCATATCTCCGGACCAGGGGTCTCCGAGCACCACGGCCCTCTTCACTAGCAGCAGCTTAAGCCCATCATCCTCCTCAAGGAATACGACAGCGACAGCTGCGATGGCCTTCTCGCCACCTTCTTGCCTCAGCTTGGCGCTGATCCTATCGAGGGGCTCCGGCAGTGACATCAACTTCTCCCGCGCAATAATGTCAACACCTTAAAATAAGCTAATCTGAAAGAAGGCCCCTGGTGGACAACATTTTTTAAGTCTTGCACACATTTCGAAAAAACCAACCTAAGGATGGCGTCATGAGCGGAGATAATAAGGTGGAAGAGCTGACCTCTCTGGAGCGAAATATGAAGCAGATGGAGCTGCTCCGTAAGAGAATGGGAAGCATCAAGCACAAGATCGCAGTTATAAGCGGTAAGGGGGGCGTCGGCAAGAGCCTGGTCACAGTGAACCTCGCTGTCGCCCTCGCGATGGCAGGACGAAAGGGAAAGGTGGGGATCCTGGACGCCGACATCCACGGCCCAAGCGTGCCCGAGATGATGGGGCTGAAGTGAGAGCGCTTACCCGCGGGTCCACCCGGGGTGTTCCCCGCAATCGGTCCTCTGGATATCAAGGTCGTCTCGACGGCGTTCCTGCTCCCGAGCGTGGAGGACCCCGTTATCTGGAGGGGGCCTCTGAAAATGGGGGTAATACACCAGTTCCTCTCGGATATACTCTGGGGAGACCTCGAATACTTACTCATCGACCTCCCTCCCGGGACCGGAGACGAGTCCCTCAGCGTACTTCAGCTCCTCCCAGAGATGGACGGCGTCATCATCGTAACGATACCAAGCGAGGTCTCCGAAGACGTCGTGAAAAAGACCGCCACCTTCGCCAGAAAGATGGAAGTCCCCTTCCTAGGCATCGTGGAGAACATGAGCGGCGGCGTCTGCCCCCACTGCGGCGAGAGGTTCGAAGTCTTCGGATCCGGAGACGGCGAGAACGTCGCCAGGGACATGGGCCTGGAGCTGATGGGAAAGATCCCCCTCGATCCCAGAATCTCAACAGCCATGGACGCCGGCACGCCGTTCGTGATGGCTCAGCCAGAGACACCGGCCGCCGAGGAGTTCGCAAAGATCGTCAGGAAGATCGAGGGGAAAACCGAGTCAAAATAGTTTCAGGACTCGAAGACGAGTGACTTGACCACCACTGGGAAGACGGGATTACCGATTATCGACTCACCGATGTCGATGAAGTCCCCCTCCCTGAGGGAGATCTCGTCGATGGAGAGGACGTTCCTGGTACCGGTCTCCCTGTAGAGCACGTTCCCCACCGAGTTGCCGACGTCGGTATCGAAGATCAAGATGATCGGGAGGCCCGTCTCGATGGTCCTGTGAAGGGCATCCACCAAGCCCAGGGAGAACATCTTCAGCCTCTCGTACTGGATCCCGACGGGGTTGTGGAACGCCAGGGCGAGAGCAACATCTCCCTCCACGATGTCGTACCTTTGGAGGGTCCGGGTGACCTGATTGGAGATGTGTTCGACGGACATCTCGTCTCTGTTTATGTTCACGACTACGACGGGGAGGTTCCTTATCGGCAGCTGGAAATCGGGGGCCCTGTATGTTGTAGAGCCGCTCACCTGGAGCGTGAACTCGCAGGCCCCGATGACTGTAGCCCGTATCTTCTCGGATGGCTCAACAAGCTCCATTCTCTCAGATTTACACAGGTACGCGATGCGTTCGCCCAGCTTGTGGCCGAGGTCGTTGAAGTCTTTCTGCTCTATTCCATAGATGAACTCGGCGACTCCCCCCGAGAAGCTGTAAATAGGATTGTCCTCGAAGCTTTCATGGGGAAGCATCTCGGTCATAAAAAGGTCGTCTGCAATGTCCGAGAGATCTCTACCCGTTAGCACTTTTATTAGTGAAGATGCAAGTAGAGAAGCCACGTCTGACACCTGATCGGGGTTTATGGTGTCTCCCAATTTGAGGTCTAGGTCCAGTGCCCCAAGGATCTCCCTGCCCGCGGGCTCCAGACGGGTTACCACACCGCCCTCATCAAAGGCGATCAGCCTGCCTCCGACGTTCATGCAGCCGGTGGCGAGTATCTCTCCGTCTGCTATGACTGCAATGTTGGAGGTTCCCCCACCGATGTCCGTGTGGATGAGCTTGCATCCAACGCGTCTAGAGTACTCGACGGCTCCCGATCCGTGGGCGGAGATGACAGACTCGAAGTTTGGCCCTGCTGTAGCTGCGACGAACTTGCCGGTCTCCCTTGAGAGCTGCTCGACGATCATCTCGGCGTTCTCTTTCCTAGCGGACTCCCCAGTCACTATCACCGCACCGGTGTCGACGTCAGCGGGGTTGATCCCGGCTCTCTCGTACTCTCCTTTGAGGAGGGGCAACAGCTTCTCGACGTCTATCTCACGGTTCCCCTCCTTGAGTGGGGTGAAGAAGATTTCCCCGCGGTACTTCACTTTCCTCTCGGTGATCCTGAACTTCTTGGAGGGCATGAAGGGGTCCTTCTCGAGGATGATCTCGGAGAAGACGAGATGTGATGTGGTGGTCCCGATGTCTATCCCAACGGAGGTGATCACCTTTCGGTCGATGTCGATCATTTTTACCTATCCATTCGGGTCGCCGGTTATCAGATGAATCTGGATAATGTCCGAAGGGCGAATAAAGGGGTTACGGTGCTCGCTGACCCTTCCCGACGCTAGGCAAAGATAATTAACAGAGAGGAGACTACTAGAAACGAAAAATTATGAGAAAGGAACTAGCTGAGTTCGGACTTGAAACTGCAGCTAACCTAGGAACTTCATACGCGGATATCAGGTTCGTCGACGGTGAACGTCGGCTTGTGAGCGTAAAGAACGGTAACCCAGACAACATATCGCATACATCGGAGTCCGGATACGGCGTCAGGGTCATAGTGAATAACGGCTGGGGCTTCGCCGGCTCCTTCAACGTGTCAAAGGACGGAGTCAAGGAGGCCGTTGATCTGGCCGTCAAGCTGGCCAAGGCAAGCTCGACCACCGCCAAGGGTGAGATAAAGTTGGCATCGACGAAGACCGTCGAGGACAGATACGAGTCAGATGTCAAGAAGGACCCGTTCGCCGTGCCACTCGAGGATATACTTGAGACCCTCGTCTCTGCCGACGAGGCATTCAGGGAGGTCAGCCCCCACGTCAGGACGACGTCAGGTCGGCTTCTGGCGAGGGTCGAGGGCAAGTACCTGGCTACATCCGAGGGCTCCCGGATAGAGCAGAGGATCGTCTTCTGCGGGGGCAGCGGCCAGGGATACGTCATGGAGAGCGGCCTCGTCCAGAGGAGGACCTACGAGATCAACCCGAGGACGATGGGCTGGGAGTACATCGAGTCCCATGACGTTCCGGAGATGGCGAGGGACGCTGGGAAGGAGGCCGAGATGCTCCTCAAGGCAGAGCCCTGCCCGACGGAGATAAGGACCAACCTTATCCTTGACGACCCCCACATGTACCTACAGATCCACGAGACTATCGGCCACGCCTCAGAGCTCGACAGGGTGCTGGGGACGGAGGCGGACTTCGCGGGCATGAGCTTCCTGACGCCGGAGAAGCTGGGAAGCTTCAGGTACGGCTCGGATCAGGTCAACTTCGTGGCAGATCCGACGATCCCCTTTGGCCTAGGAACTTACGGCTACGACGATGAGGGGACCCCGGCGAGGAAGGTCTACCTCGTCAAGGATGGGATGGTGAACGACTACCAGTCATCAAGGGAGACAGCGGCCCAGCTCGGGCTGGAAGGGAGCAGCGCTGGGATGAGGGCGGCTACCCCCGTAGACCTCCCCATCATTCGCATGAACAACATCTGCCTCGAGGCCGGGGACTCGTGGAAAGCTGACGAGATCATCGCGGAGACTAATGAGGGCATACTGATGAGGACGACAAAGATGTGGTCAGTGGATCAGAGGCGGCTCAACTTCCAGTTCGGCTGCGAGGTCGGGTGGAAGATCAAGGAGGGTGAGTTGACGGAGATGATCAGAGACCCCACCTACACGGGCATAAGCTACGAGTTCTGGAGGGGCGTCGACGCCACCGCCAAGGACGACTGGACCCTCTACGGCACGACCGGATGTGGGAAGGGCAGGCCAAGCCAAGGTATATACGTCGGTCACGGCGCCGCCACCACCAGGATAAAGGATGTCAGGATTGGCATCACAGGGAGGCTATGATGATGCAGGGTATAGATATGGCTAAGAAGGCCGTCGAAAAGGCAGTCAATATGGGGGCCTCCCAGGCTGAGGCGATCATCCTCGTCGGGAGCACGGCGCTGACCAGGTACACTCACAACGCGATACACCAGAACGTTGTGAAGAACAACACAGTGCTCAACCTTGAGGTCGTCATCGGGAAGAACAAGATAGGCACATCGGTCGTCAACTCCCTGAGCGAGAACGCAATAGATCAGAGCGTCGAGAGAGCGATCAAGATCGGTAAGATCTCGACGCCCGACCCTGATTTCAAGCACTACCCAGAGCCGCTCACCATCGAGCCCCTGCCCGACATCTACGACAGCAGGACCGCGAACGTCACGCCAGAGGAGAGGGCTGAGGCGGTCAAGACACTGATCGAGACCGCACTCGACCACGACAAGCGAGTGACCTGGTCTACCGGAGCATATACAGTTGATACGGGGACATACGCGGTCGCCAACTCCCTCGGCGTCGAGGCCGAGATGACCTTCGCAGCGGCCTCAGCCGACATCGTCACCAAGGCGGGTGATGACGCTGTGCAGGGCTCAGGATACCGCGCGGCCCGCTCACTAAAAGTCTCGGACTTCGACTTCGGCGCGATGGCCCGTTCAGCGGCGGAGGACGCCGTGGACAGCATCGAGCCTAAGCTCATCCCAATTGGTGAGTACGAGGCCGTGCTTACACCTTCAGCCACATCGACCCTCACTGGCTTCATGGGGCGCCTCGGTTTCTCGGCCCGCTCCTACCAGGATGGCTTCAGCTGCCTCACCGACAAGATCGGGAGCCAGGTGTTTGACGAGAAGCTTACCGTCCACGACAAGGGGAGGTCGCTGGAGACATTCGGAGCAAGGCCCTTCGACGGCGAGGGTGTTCCCAAGGGGACGCTCAGGCTTGTAAAGGACGGGGTCCCGGAGAACCTCTGTTATGACAACTACACTGCGCTGAAGGACGGCACCGTGAGCACGGGCCACGCCATGTCCAAGGCTGGGAGCTCCTACTTCAGGGGCTTCCCGATGCCCATGAACATGGTGGTCGAGCCGGGGGACGCGGCCGTCGATGAGATGATCGAGGACACCAAGAGAGGTGTCCTGATAACCCGATTCCACTACGTGAACGCAATCCGCAACGACCTGGCGATCATCAGCGGACTGACGAGGGACGCCTGCTGGCTCATCGAGAACGGCGAGGTGAAGCACCCCATCAAGGTGATGAGGTTCACCGACTCCGTGCTCAGGGTCATGAAGGAGATCGATATGATTGGCGGCAATTCGACGGTCGAGAAGCTCCCCTCCGCGACCCTACCGGCATTGAAGGTGGCCAAGTTTAAGTTTACGGGGCAGTCAGAGTTTTAAAATTCCCTTTTTTCCCTTTTTTTGTTTAATTTATGGTGTCATCTAGTAATGCCGTCATCACTAATAATTAAAAAAACTTGGGAAAAATGAAGGGTTAGAAGAAGCTTCCGCCGTCCTTAGCGGTGAGCCTGCTCCAGAAGCTCGTGACCTGCTGCTGGATCTCCTCGATCTCATCGTCGTTTATGTGCCTGAACCTTCCCTGCATTTTCATGGCCTCGCGCACCGGCTTCAGCTCCTTGGGCTTGTACGTTAACCGGAAGCTATCGCCGTCGATGACCTCGTAGAGGGGCCAGAGACCCCCGAGGACCATCTCCCGTCCGACCTTGATCGTGTCGTTAGGGTTGAATGCCCAACCCGTCGGGCAGGGCGCGCTGACGTGGATGTACCTGAAGCCCTTGATGCCCTTGGCGTACAACAGCTTCCCGATGAAGTCCTCAGGATACGAAGTCGAGGCCGTTGCGACATAAGGGACGTTGTGGAGCGCCATCATCAGCGGGACGTTCTTTTTGTTCTCCTTCTTGCCTCGGCTCTTCACGCCGATCGGGGTCGTCGTCGTCCTGGCGTACTTGGTAGTGGCGCTGCTCCTCTGCCCGCCCGTGTTCATGTAGGCCTCGTTGTCGTAGACGATCCAGATGACGTTCTCGTTCCTCTCAGCGGCGGCAGAGAGCCCCTGGAAGCCAATGTCCACGGTCCCGCCGTCGCCTATGATGCCGGCGACGATGATGTCGTCCCTCCCCATGTGCTTGAACGCTCTGGTGAGGCCCGTCATCATTGCGCCTGCGCCCTCGAAGACCTCGCCGTAGATGGTAGGCGTCCTGATGTTCATGAAGGCAGGCCCACAGCAGGCTACCTGTTGCCTGACCAGGTTGGGCCCTAGGACCTTGCTCACTATCCGGGCGACGATGCTGCCCGCGCAGCCCTGGCAGGCCTGGTTTGCGGGCATGATGTTCTCCTTCTCGTCCAGGTTCCTTAGCGGATATGCTGTACTCATCTCAACTCACCTCCTAAACCCACTCCACCAGGGGGGCTACCGTCTCCCCCTTGGCAGCCTTTAGGGTCTTCTCGGCGACCCTCTCGATATCGCCTACCCTGACCTCCTTACCGGAGAGGCCGGCGTGGAACTGGAGCGTCTTGGGGCGCTCCTCCAGGTCGTAGATGCTGTTCCGGATGTTGCCGAAGACTATTCCCCCAGTCCCGATGCTCACGTTCCTGTCGATCACTCCTATCGCCTCTACCGCCTTCCCTATCCTCTGGAACTCTTCGGAGGGGAAGGGCTTGAAGGTCTTGAGCTTGACGAGGCCTACCTTGAGCCCCCGCTCCCGGAGGTTCCTGATGGCGGTCCTCGCTGTGCTGGCGATAGTTCCCATGCCGACGATCACCGCCTCGGCGTCGTCGCACATGTACTCCTCAACGAGGCCGTTGCCGTAGCTCCTGCCGAACCTCTTGCCGTACTCCTCGTTGACCTCCTTGATGACGTCCTTGGCGGTGAGCATCGCCTCGTGCTGGCTCCTCCACATGTGCTGGGGATCTCTACCGAAGCCGAACTGCTTCATCATGAACTCCATCATCTGCCCCATCTTCTCGGGGAGGAGGGGCCACTCGCTCTCGTAGGGGGGCAGGAAGTCGTCCACCTCATCCTGAGATGGGAGCTCGACTGGCTCCGCCGTGTAGCTGAGGATGTATCCGTCGCCGGCGAAGATCGCGGGCAGCCTCACGCGTTTGTCCTCTGCTATCTTGTAAGCCATGATGCCCGTGTCGAGGAGCTCCTGGCTGTGCTCGCACTCGAACATCATCCAGCCCGTCTCCCTCTGGGCCATCATGTCGGAGTGATCCGGCTGCATACCCTTGACACTCCTATGCACGACCGCCATCACCACCGGCAGCCTCGAGCCAGCGGTGACGTGCATCGGGTGATGCATGTAGAGGAGGCCGGGCCCCGATGTCGCCGTGAAGGCACGAGCCCCTGCGGCCGAGGCCGTGAAGGCAGAGGCCTGGGCGGTGAGCTCACCCTCCACTGTCACGTACTCGGCGTCCAGTTCACCTGAAGCGACCATGTCGGACAGGTACTGCACGATAGTCGTCTGCGGCGTTATGGGGAATGCCGAGATGAACCCAACCTTTGACAGCTTCGCCGAGTAGGCGATCGCCTTGTTCCCAACCATAACTTCCCATTGTTCCATCTAGATCTCCTCCTGCTTCATGGTAATCGCGTCCACCGGGCATTCCTCGGCGCAGATGCCACACCCCTTGCAGTGCATGTAGTTGATATCGGCCTTTTCGTCGACCATTGAGATGGCGACCTCGGGGCAGAATATGTAGCAACGCCTGCACCCGATGCACTTCTCCTGGTCAATCTCGGGGCGGAACATTCTCCATCCCGAGACATCCCTGTCGAGCATTCCAAGCTGCTTCACCTTGATGCCCTCGACGTCCGAGACGTCAACGGGCATGTTCACCTCCTCGTACGCCCTCCGGACCGCCTTCATGTTGACCTCGCCTATCATCCCGGGCCACTGCTTCAGGATGGCCCTCTCAAGGGACTCCAGTGACACCATGCCGGTCACCTTGGCGAAGGCCCCTATGATCGCTGTGTTGGTGATGGGTCTGCCAAGGGTCTCCATGGCGATCTTCGTAGCATCGACGGTGGCCACCCTGAAGGGGCCTCCCAGGCCGGTCTCCTTGCCGCCTCGGGGGTGATTGATGAGGACGAGGCCGCCCTTCTTCAGACCGTCGGTCACAGGGACCGAACGGCCTAGCAGCGGGTCCAGGACGACGACCATGTCTGGCTCGTGGACGAGGTCCCGCTCGTTCACTCGCTCCTCCGAGATCCGAAGGAAAGAGGTCACGGGTGCGCCGCGCCTCTCAGTCCCGTACATGGGGATGCCCTGAGTGAACTTGCCGTCGAAGTAGAGGGCAGTGGCGAGGACCCGGACGCCCGTGACGGCCCCCTGCCCACCCCTTCCGTGGAATCTTAATTCAATCAAGTCTTTTCACCAATATAATTGAAAAAGTATACAGTGTAAAAATATAAATCTGTTTCTGATCACGATCGGTTTCAACCAACCAGATACTCGATCGCCGCCTTGAGCCCCTCCTCGAACAGCCTGTCCCGCAGCGTGGGATCGACTATCCTACCGCTGTGGAAAAGTATGAGCGGCGCGTTGACGAGGTTGAAGACTGTCCCGGCTGCCAGGAGGTGGTCCCTGTCCTTGAAGACGCCCCTCATTATCCCGAGCTCTATCAAGTTAGAAAGGTGCTGGAGGTTCTCCTCCATGATCCTGGGCTGATCCACGAACTTCCTCGAGGTCAGGGGCTCGACAAGAAGGAAACGATATGCAGTCGGATCATCCCGAGACATCTCCGTGTAGTATGCCAGAAGGCTCTCCAGCACAGTCTTTACATTCCCCGCCTCAGCTTCCTCCATGATCTTCTCGTATTTGCCACGCAGCCACACCTGGAGGCGTTCGTTAAGGGCGTGGATGAGCTCGGAGCGATTGTTGAAGTATGTGTAGATGGCCATGTGGGAGATCCCCAGCTTACTGGAGATCGTCCTGATGCTGATCGCCTCGGGACCGGAGTCGTGGAGTATGTCCAGTGCGACGTCCAGGATGCGTTTCCTCATGGCTTCGATCTGCTCTTCGGTCAGTCTGCGGCGCGGCAATTCTGCATCATTTTAATATCATGCGAACAGCGTTAAATATTATACGCCGTAAATTTTATATACGGTCTGGAAGAGACTCGCGGAATGAAATGAAAGAAGAGATAAAGAAGAGACTGGAGAACGCAGTGAAGACACTCGAACCCTACAGATCATATGGTCAGATGGTCTCCGACGCCATCGACAACGTTAAGAAGCTGCATTCCCTCGTCGAGGACCCGACCGGGAACCTGGATGAGGCACTCTCTATCGTGAACACAATGGCCTCTCAGCTAGGCCCATACTCTAGCTATATGCCTGAAGTCGCTGAGACCCTGAAGGTGACACAGGAATGGCTCACGGGCATGAAGGAGAAGCCTCCGGAGAGGCCGCAGAGGCCTGAGAAGCCGGAGCTCTCGGTCGCTAAATACGCGAAGAAGGAGCTCGTCGCAATAATCCAGGCGCAGTCGGGGATGAGCACACGGGCCCAGATACCGCGAGATCCAAGCATGATCAACATGATGGCTGGCGATCCTGACTTCAACCAGCCGGATTTCATTGGGAAGGCGGTCTACGATGCCATCCAAGAGGGGCACACTCACTACTCGTTCGGAGGAGACCCAGAGTTCAAGGCTGCGATCGCCGACTATTACGGGAAGTACGGCGTCGAGGTCGACCCCAGTACACAGGTGATCATCGAGTCCGGTGGAAGTCAGGCCATCTTCAGGTCCTTCGGGGCGATCCTGAATCCTGGTGATGAGTTCCTCGTCTTGGATCCGGCCTACGGAGGGTACTCCACTCCAG
>Ga0307379_10002514_pt1 | contig 27099 bp, 14 predicted proteins | sample UN2MG_FD_202237 | JGI IMG/M metagenome (GOLD analysis project Ga0307379, IMG submission 202237) | Soil microbial communities from Risofladan, Vaasa, Finland - UN-2 | ecosystem: Environmental > Terrestrial > Soil > Coastal area > Acid sulfate soil | place: Finland: Risofladan, Vaasa | collected...
GTCATCCTCGAAGGACCCGTGGTGCATCCTGGAATGATATTTGCGTAGCAGGCTATAATGGTACCGGTTGCGGCGCCGAAATCAAGGTAAAAAGGCCGGGGAACGGATTGCCCAGGCACGCCGGAATTCATCTGCGGCCGGGACGGCCGCGTTCCCAGGGCGGCCCGCCTCCCGTCTGCGGCCGCAACTCCTGGGCTTGCAGGATAAACCATGAGATTCCGGCGCACCATTGCTCAAGCAGTCAACATCGCCCCAGCCGGCTACTGCGCGCCGCCGAGCGCCTGCCATTTCTGTGCGCGGAGCTTGGCGGTTTCATCCGGCAGGGGTTGGCGCTTCCAATCCTTCAGGCTCACCTCGACAAGCTCGGTGCCGCGCGCCTCGAGCCACGCCGCCGGGCGGCCCGCAGCCGGCGGGAACTCGAATACCACGAACACCGGCGGCAGCCATACTACACGCGGCTCGCCCGGGTCCGCGCCGTTCAATTGCCGGCGGCGGAGGTCTTTTGCGTCGTCCGAAAGGTAGAAATGCGGGGGCAGGCCGCCGAAGCTCGCGATGAACGGCTCGCGCCCTTCGTTTGTTCCCGCCACCACCGTCGAGTACGATTCATCCCCCCGCATCTGCTTCCAGGCGTCGGCTATCCGCGCGCGCAGCGTGGCTTTCTGCCCGGCCGGGGCGTTTTCCAGTTGCTGCTCGAGCGCCAGCCGCTCCGCCCGCCATTTCGCCACGTTTGTGGCGATTTCTTCCGCCGATGTTTCGGCCGCGCCATCCTTATACACCACGTGGAAAGAGACCTCGGGCACGCCGTCGGGCGCGAAGGCGGGGCTGCCGGGGCCGATCCTGCAGCCCTGCCAGCGCTGCCGGGCGAAATGCAGCGCCGCCGAACGCACCCGCTCGGGCGGCATGATTTTTGCGCCGGCCGCCCGCTCACCGGCGGCTGAACCAACGCCGGCCTGCTTGCCGGAATCATCGCCTGCGGGATCGGCAGTATCCGCTCCGCCGGCAAGAAGCTCGCCCTGCGGCTGTGCACCGGCGTGCCGGCCGGCTTCCGGGGCCGATGCAGTGCCATTGTCCTCCGTTTGCGCGGCGCCACCCGCTGAATTCGTGCCCGCCGCCGGATCGGCGCCGTTTCCTGCATTCGATTGTCCGCCGATTCCGTGATCGTCTGCATGATCGCCAACCGGCGGCTTAACCAGCAAGACCACAAGCAGTGCCGCCGCGCACACTGTTAGCGCGACTGCAATTACATTGCGGGCTGATGTATGTTGTTCGGCCATATTCTGCTCCTGATCATTCTGCAAACAGCCGGGCAGACAGCGGCTCAAGGTCGATGTTGCTGCCCTGCGTGCGTGCGCCTGTGGCGAGGTCGATCCGGCCCGGCCCCAACTGCGGGATGCGGCATTTCACCGGCCGGTCGGCGAAGTTGGCAACGAGGATGTAGCTGCGGCCGTCCCGCCCCGGCACGGCCATTGCTCCGATGTATTTCCGGTTTGCCTGCACGCCCCAGTTGGGGAAGCCGGTGCCGAAGAAGCCGAGTTCCGGCCGGCTGGGGATTTCGAACCAGTAGCGTTCGGAGTATTCGGCCCAGCGGCGAAGGCAGTCGAGTGCGGTGTTTCGGACTGTGGCTGATGTGTTGTCTGCGTTCGTGCCGGCCATGTCGGTCCCCCGCTATACTTGTGATGGCGATAATCCAGATTGTAGTATGGTGCGCGTCGGATTTCAAGTGTAGAACGCCGCCGTTTCAACATCCGGCAGACGCCGTGTCACAAGCTGCCATGATCCGCCTCCCAAATAAGGTTCACCGGATGCCGTTTCGCGCTATAATGTTGTGTGTCGGCGTCGGACGGCCGTCGCGCCGCTTCCGGGGCTTTTCACCGCGTCATTTCGTGCAGCAATTATTGAGCGCATGGGGGTATTCGCGTGGCCAAGAAGAAAATCGTATTCATCGAAGCGATGACGGAAGGCAACCTCGTCTACGCGTTCTTCCTGAAAAAATGGCCGCTGCTCGGGCCGGTTCTGCTGGCGACGATCCTGCGCGACCGCGGCCACGACGTCACAGTGTTCGGCGAGAACATCAGCGGGTCGATTTTCGACAACAGCGAGATGCTCGGCAAGGTGCTCGAGGCCGATTTTGTGGGCGTTTCAACTCTCACCCCCGCCGCAAACCGCGCCTATACGATCGGCCAACGCCTCCGCGAGCTTGGCTGCAAGGGGCGGCTGGTGATCGGCGGCTCACACGTCACATTCTTCCCGCAGGAGGCCCTCCGCTACTATCCGTGCGTGGTCTGCGGCGAAGGCGAGAACGTCATCGTGGAGCTGGTGGAAGGCAGCCAAACGCCCGAGGGGATCGTCAAGGGGTCGCCGGTGGAGGACCTCGACGCACTGCCCACGCCCGATCTGCGCCTCGTGTACGACCACGAGAACCTGTGGAAGCCGTGCCTGTTCCGCGAATTCTACGAAGTGCCGATCATGACGCAGCGAGGCTGCCCCTACAACTGCCGATACTGCTCGGTGTCGCAGATGTTCGGCCATCGCATCCGCCAGCGCAGCGTCGACAAGGTCGTTCAGGACGTCCAATTCTACTACGACCAGGGCTATCGGTCGCTGTTCTGGTTCGACGACAATTTCACCGTCGATCACGGCCGCACCTGCGAGCTGCTCGAGCGCATCAAGGGCATGAAGCTCCGGTGGGACGCCGAATGCCGCATCGATTTCCCGTGGCACGATCCCGCCAAACGCAAGAACCTCGACACGCGCATGCTCAAGCTCGTCAAGGAATCGGGAGGGCACACCGCTTACGTGGGCTACGAAACGCTCGACGAAACGACCGCCAGGCAGTGGCACAAGGGCTACGGAGGCGACAGCCCCCTGATCGAGCGAATGGCCCAGGATACGCGCATCCTGCAGGACGCCGGCATGTGGGTGCACGCGATGTTCGTGATAGGCCCTCAACACAAGATGGACACCTGGCAGCGCACCGTCGATTTCTGCATCCAGAACAGGATTCCGAGCATCCATTTTTCGCTGCTGACGCCCTTCCCCGGCTCGCAGATTTTCGACGACATGAAAAACGATCTGATTTTCACCGATTTCCCGCGCGACTGGAAATACTACGACGCCTCGCACCTGACCTATCACCACCGCCTCGAGGGCAACGAGGCGGTTCAGAACGCAATGACCACCTACCACCTGAAATACTACCGCAGCCTCGCCCACCAGGGCGACCGCATCCGCCTGCTGCTGAAGGGCTGGGGAAGCCTGCCCAAGAAGCTCGTGCGCGTGGTGCACAGCGCCGTGCGCGTGAGCGGTGTATTTCGCATGATGCAGCAAGACAACGCCGCCTTCCTCGAGGAAACCGCCCGCCGGGGCGAGCATTACCTGCTGCCGGCGTCCGGCGAGGATCAGCCGCAGGCGGCAGTGTCGCCGGCGGTATCGGACGACTCGCACGAATAGGCCGGGCCGGGCGGCCGCAGTCTTTCGGACAAATCACCTGCACCGCTTGCGGCTTCGCAGTGGGGCACTCCGCGCAATAATTCATTGAAATTCAGGCGGAACTTCTGGATCATATCGTTCCGTCCCGCCGTTGAAATGCCCACCGTTGAAATGTTGGGCGGAATTGGTTCCCACCGTTTCAACGGTGGGTGAAGTTGCAGGGACGACCCAACCGTAGCCCAACAACGGTGGCCGCCTCTTGGAATTTCGTGGAACCTTTTCATATATTATGCGTCTATAGGGTGTGTGACTCTAAAGAGGGCAGGGGACACGCTCGAAGTTGGCGCGCCCTGCCCCTGCAATTGGATCGGTTGGCCTTGGAATTTTACGGGTATGGAAAGGACGGCGGGAATGAAGATCGCAGCGTTTGCAGGCGTGATTTACGGTACGTTGTTGATGGGTCTGGCCGCGGCCGACCCGTCGATCACCATCTATAACCAGAACTTCGCCGTGGTGCGCGACAGCGTCCGCCTCGAACTCAAGGAGGGCGTCAACAGCGTCAGCGTTACCGGCATGACCGCCCAGCTCGAGCCGGACTCGGTAGTCTTGCGCGACCCCGCCGGCAAGCAGCAACTGCAGATACTCGAGCAGAATTACCGCAACGACCCCGTTTCGCAGGAACTGCTGCTGTCGCTCAACGAGGGCAAGACGATCGATTTCCTCGTGCGGCGCGGCGACGTCGAGGAGATCGTGCGCGGCACCATAGTCCGCAGCGGCTTCATGCCCGGCGGGCAGATGAACCGCCGCTACCAGCAGCCGTATCAGGCCGCGCACCAGCCGATCATCGACGTCCAGGGCAAGCTGCGATTCGGGCTGCCCGGCCTGCCCCTGTTTCCCGCACTGACCGACGACACCGTCCTCAAGCCCACGCTATACTGGGTGATCGAAACCGACAAGCCGGGCAGGCTCGACGGCGAACTCGCCTACATCACCGGCGGAATGAGCTGGCTGGCAAGCTACAACCTGGTGGCGCCCGAGCAGGGCGACCGTATCGACATCGTCGGGTGGGTCACCATGGAAAATCAGACGGGCAAGACCTTCGAGAAGGCACGCATCAGGCTTATGGCAGGCGACGTGAGCAAGATTCAGCCCCAGGTGCAGGACGCAATGATGTTCGCTCGGGCCGCCAAGCCCGAGGGGGCTATGGCGCCCGCCGTTACCGAAAAATCGTTCGACGAATACCACCTGTACACCGTCCAGCGGCCCACCACGCTGCGCGACCGCGAGACCAAGCAGGTCGAATTTGTCCGCGCGACTGATGTGAAGTCGCAGCGGCTGTATATCTATGACGGCGCCCAGATCGACTGGAACCGGATTCGCCACTGGTCGGCCGAAGACCTTCGCAGCAACCGCAACTACGGCACGCAGTCCAACACGAAGGTCTGGGTGATGCGGGAATTCGAGAACAGCAAGGAAAACGGACTCGGCATTCCGCTGCCGCGCGGGCGCGTCCGATTCTACCGCAAGGACACCCCCACCGAAGAGGAAGCCAAAAACGGTCAGGCGCCGCAGGTCGAGTTCGTGGGCGAGAATATGATCGACCACACGCCCAAGGATGAAACCGTGCGCGTTTACACAGGCGACGCCTTCGACATCGTGGGCGAGCGCAAGCAGACCGACTACAAGGTCGACACTGTCAGGAAGTGGCTCGACGAGACGGTCGAAATCACCATCCGCAACCACAAGGAGGAGGAGGTGGAGGTGCGGGCGGTGGAGCATCTGTACCGGTGGTCCAACTGGGAAATCCGCGACAACACGGACGATTTCGAGAAAACCGACTCGCGGACGATTGAATTCCGCGTGAAAATCCCCAAGGACGGCACGAAGGTCATCAAATATACCGCGCACTACACGTGGTGAACTAGTGTAGTGTGTCATCCAGATGATAGATTATCGAGTGTCGCACGGCTTGGATGAAACGCACCAACGGACTCCGTCGAAGGGCGGAGCGGAGCCATATCTTGCATGATTCCGTCATCCATAGCACCAACGGTGCGTCGTACGATAGCCTATGGCAAGCGAACGCCCGAAGGGCGGAGCGGAGCCATATCTTGCATGATTCCGTCATCCATAGCACCAACGGTGCGTCGTATGATAGCCTATGGCAAGCGAACGCCCGAAGGGCGGAGCGCAGCCATAGGTAAGCGGGAAAAAAGAAGAAGCCCTGAAGGGGCTTCGTAAGGGCCGGATTTCATATGCCGCAGTCGCTTAAGAAGATACTTCCTGAACCGTTCGTCCGGCACGTCTGGGATTGGATTTTCTTACGACGCTCCTACAGAGCGTCATCTCTTGTTTGGCGGCGGTACCTATGGCATCGCTCGGCGAAGCGCCTCGCTTAGCCATAGGCTATCGTACGACGCACCGTTGGTGCGTAACGGCTGGAATGAAGAGACCGCAGAACACGCGTCTCGGCCGGCGGCCATCACCGGCAGCGCATGTCAGCCAAGTGAATGGTTGCGTTGGCACATGCAGCATTTATCGCCTTGGTTAGTATGCCGGAAGAGTGATGCTGATAATCACCTGTAACTCCGGCGCATTACACTAGAAACAGGAGGTGCAAGATGAAGCCCGATGGCAAAAAGCCCGAGGAACAACCGGCGGTTCGCACCACGATCGTGGGCGGCAGGCCGCCCGGCAGCGGCAGGAAGATCGGCGCCGTGCCCCGCGGCATCGAGGTGCTCACCAAGAAGGCGTCGGTGGATGCGGCATTCCGCAAATTGCTGCTTGCGCAGCGCTCGAAAGCAGCGGACGTGATAGGCCTGAGGCTCGAGCCGGCGGAGGCGATGATGCTCGACGGCGTGCCGGCCGCGCAGCTCGAGTTGGTCATCGCATCAACCAAGGTCAAGCCGAGCCTGCGTGCAATATTCATGGGAAAAGCCGCCGTCGTCATGCTTGCGGCGATCGGTGCAATTGGCTGCTCCGACGATGACCAGATGCAGACGAAGGGCATCTCGCCTGACCGCCCGACCGCAGGCGAGACCGCCGCGCCGGCCGGCCAGGAAAACGCCGAGGATGGGCAGACACCGGAAGCGCAAGTTGTAGTCGATCTCCTTGAGGTGGAGCCGCTCGAGCCAGCTAAGCCGGTCAAGCCGGACGACGCTGTTGAAGTCGTGCCTGTTGAGCAGGTCGATCCGGCTGAGCAGGTCGAGCAGGTCGAATCTGTCGAAGTTGTGCCGGTCGAGTCGGTTGAGCAGCCATATCAAATCGAGGTCGCCGGGTTTATGTCGGATAACCCGGTCCAAATTGCCGGAATCATGCCGGATAAGCCAAAGCCTGAAGCCCCTGAACCTGTCGAGTCGCCCGACGACGTGAAAAATCAGAGCCACCAGGCGGTTCGCGGAATCCGCCCGATCCGTCCCCAACCAAAGCAGGACGAGCAGGAGTAGCATGGCCGACATCACGCTAGTCAACCTGAACATGCTGTACATGCGGTACGGCTCGCAGGTGGAGCGCGAGCTGCATGTGCCGCTGGGCTGCCTTTACCTGATCCGCGCGCTCGAGGATGCCGGCTTCGAGGTCGATTTCCGCGATTACCAGCTATGCCCGGCCGACGACGTTTTCGAAATGCCCGCGTTCCTCGATTTTCTCGCTGATCCCGCGCCCGTCGTGGGGCTGTCGTGCATGGCCAACCTGCTGCCGTTCACATTGCTGGCGATGGAGGCGCTGCACGAGCGCTACCCCGACCGCACGCTGGTGCTTGGCGGCGTCGGATCGAAATCGGTCGAGGACCAGATACTCCGCCGCTTCCCGTGGATCGACGTCATCTGCCGGGGCGAAGGCGAGCGAACCGGGCCGGAGCTGCTGGCTGCCCTCAAGGACGGCCGCGACCTCGGCACAGTGGCCGGCGTCTCGTTTCGCAGCAACGGCCGGGTGCAGCATAATCCGGCACGGCCGCGAATCGCCGACCTCGATTCCGTCCCCCTGCCGGCGTTCGACAGGATCGATCTGCCCCGTTACGCCGGTTATGGAATGATGACCAGCCGGGGCTGCCCGTATCCGTGCACGTTCTGCTCGGCCGCACCGGTCTGGAACCACGAGACGCATTCGCGCAGCCCGGCCAATGTGATCGCGGAGATGAAGCTGCTCAAGGAGGAGGCGGGCGTTGACCTGTTCCTGTTCCAGGACGAATTTTTCATGGCCGGGCCGAAGCAGGTGCGGAATTTCTGCCGCGAGCTTGACGCCTCGGGGCTGGGCGTGGAATGGAAGGCGTTTGGCAGGATCAACCTGACGGACGTCGACACGATGCGCGCAATGGCCGACAGCGGCTGCGTCGAGCTTCGCTTCGGCGTTGAATCCGGCTCAGATGCGGTGCTGTCGCGCATCAGGAAGGGCTTCACGGCGGCCGAGTGCCTCGAGCTGATCCCCAAGGCCGTCGAGATTTTCCCGCGCGTCGATACGTTCTACATCTGGGGATTTCCATTCGAGACGATGGAAGATTTCGGGCAAACGCTGTTCCAGATGGTTTCGTTCCGCTCGATGGGCGCGCGCATCCTGCCGAGTCTGCTGTGCCTGCTGCCGCAGACCGAGATTTACCGCGAGTGCTCGGCCGAAGCGACGCTCGAGTTCTGCCCGTGGCTGCTGCCCGAGTTCGTTTACACCGGCCACGAAATCTGCTCGCGCGGCGGAGTGAGCATTCCGCCGAAGCACCGGCGGTATTTCGATCTGATACTGGCAAACCCCGACATTTTCCCCGGCTTCTTCCACATCGATCTCGAGTCGAATGTGCTGCCCAAGCTCGAGTTGCTGCGGCAGTTCGGCTTCTATCCGCAGCCGGACTCCGCGCCCCCGGCGGAAACCGAAAGCTGCGGCGCACACTCGCCTGACGTCAGTCCGCACGAGATTGCAACACGAACCGCACGAAAACACAAGGAGTTATAACGATGAAACGCATAGCTTTGTCTTTTTTGATCGCAGCGCTGCCGGCGATCGGCTGGGCGGGCGATGGTGATGAGCCCAAGCCCGACCAGGTCGCGGCGAGCAACGAGTTCGCCCTCGAGCTTTATTCGCACCTCGCCGCTGCCGACGGCAACCTGTTCGTGTCGCCGCTGAGCATAAGCACCGCACTCGCGATGACCTGGGCCGGCGCACGCGGCGAGACGGCCGCTGAAATGGCCGAAGCGTTGCATCTGGTTCTCCCGCCCGATGAGCTGCACACCGAGCTTGGCGCATTGCTCGACGGCCTGCAGGCCGGGCGGGAAGAACGCGGCTACGAACTGCACATAGCCAACGCCCTGTGGGGGCAGCAGGGCACCACGTTCTCGCCGCAATTCATCGACATCAACGAGCAATGCTACGGCGCCGGGCTGCGGATCGTCGATTTCATCCGCCAAACCGAGCAGGCACGCCTCGCCATCAATGAATGGGTCGAGCAGAAAACCAACGAGCGGATCAAGGACCTGATCGCCCGCGGAATACTCACCACCGACACCCGCCTCGTGCTCACGAACGCCATCTACTTCCTGGCCGACTGGGCGATGCCGTTCGAGAAGCACGCCACGCGGAATGCCCCCTTCACCCGCCACGATGGCACCCGCTCGAACGTGCCCACGATGCACGACTCCCGCAGGCTGCGATACGCCGAGGCCGAAGACATCAAGGTGCTCGAGCTTCCCTACAAGAACAACGAGCTTTCAATGCTGATTCTGCTGCCCGACAAGCACGACGGCCTTCCCGCCCTCGAGAAGCAGCTTTCGGCGGCGTTCCTGCAGGGGCTGATCGGCTCGCTCAAGCACGAGCAGGTGCAGGTGGCCCTGCCGAAGTTTACGTTCGAATCGAGCTTCCGCCTGAACGATACGCTCAAGGCGATGGGAATGAAGAAGGCGTTCGATCCGAATTCGGCGGATTTCTCAGGTATGACCACCGACGAGCAGCTTTTCATCAGCGCGGTGGTTCACAAGACTTTCGTGAAAGTGGATGAGAAGGGCACCGAGGCGGCCGCCGCGACGGCGGTGATAATGGCAAAATTGCGCGCGCCGATGGAACCGAAACAATTTCGCGCCGACCACCCGTTCCTGTTTATCATCCGCGACAACCGCAGCGGCATAGTGCTATTTGCGGGCAGGCTGATGGAACCCGCGGCAGGCGGATGAGGGGTGGCTGGCGCCGACCGGCGCCGAAAAACACGGACTGACACGGACTGACACGGACGGGGGGTGTGGCCGTAGCGCGGTGCGGGGCCGTAGCGCGGTGCGGGGTGTGGCAGTGGTGTGCTCCAGTCTCCCGCACTGATGGCGGAGCCTGGTGCGTCCGGGCCACACCCGGAATTGTCCGTGTCCGTCGGTGTTCGTCCGTGTATGTCGGTGTCTGTCCGTGTTTTCACCGAACCGGTAACAGGTGCAGCGGGTTCATTACGCGCCGACTATTCATACGGGGGAATCTGCGGCTTGGGGCGTGCTGCGGAAGGTTTGCGCTTGACTTGAGGAGCGCCGGGGCATTATAATCATCAAGTAAGGAGTAGGGTGGCTGTACGGAGGATGCGCTTGGCCGTTAGTAACGAACCGATCGACAGTTTTGTCGAGAGCCGCCGCGACGATCTCGTCCAACTGCTTTGCAGGCTGATTGCCGCGCGCACGGAAAACCCGCCCGGCGATGAGCATCTTGCCGCCGCGATCATGCGCGAAACGCTCGAGCCGCTTGGGATCGAATGCCGGATGCTCGAGCGCGCCCCCGGCCGCACGAACGTCATCGCACGAGTGGGGGCGGGCAGCCCGAGCATACTGATCGCCTGCCATTTGGACGTTGTGCCCGCCGGCGACGGCTGGGAGTCGGACCCGTTTGTCGCGGAAGTTCGCGACGGCCGCGTGTTCGGCCGCGGCACCAGCGACAACAAGGGCCAGCTCGCCGCCGTTCTCACACTGGCAGGCTACCTCAAGGAGCACGAAAACGAGCTGATCGGCGAGGTGATCCTTGTGGGCGCGGCCGACGAAGAAGCCGGGTCGGACCTCGGGCTTGAGTGGCTTGTCGAAGAAGGGCTAGTTCAGGCGGATTTCGCGCTGATCCCCGATATCGATCACCGGATGCACCGCATCAGCGTGGCCGAGAAGGGCGCGCTCTTCCTGAAGATTACAGCACGTGGCAAGCAGTCGCACGGTTCGGCGCCCGAGCAGGGGATCAACGCGGTCTGGGGGATGATCGACCTGCTCAACGAGGTCCGCCTGATGGATATTTCCGCCAAGCCGAACGCGCTGCTGACCCCGCCCACTTTCAACCTGGGCATGATCCGGGGCGGTTCTGCGCCGAATATTGTACCGGCGCGCTGTGAGGCAAATCTCGACTTCCGGTTTCTGCCTTCGCAGAACGCAGACGGAATAGAAAAAAACATCCGCGATATCGCGTCGAAGATAGAAGCGGCCGGCGAAAGAGTTCGTTTCGACGTCGAGCGGACGATGGCGGTCGAACCTGTTGAAGTGGCAACCGACCATCCCCTCGTGCGCCGGTTGCAGGAGGCGGCGCAGGAAGTGCTGGGATGGAAGCCCGAGCTGCTGGGGCTTTCCGGCAGCACAGTTGCGAAACCGCTCGTGCGCGCGGGCACGCCGGCCGTCGGCTTCGGCCCGGGCGAAGAAACCGAAGCGCACGCCGCAAACGAATCAGTCGCCATTAGCGAGTTGCTCAGCTTCACCAAGGTGCTGGGCAGGTTTCTCGCAAAGGAGAAGACGTGAGCAATCAATGGGGCATGCCGACAATTTCGGCGCATCTCAAGCCGCGCAAGGCCAAGCCGTTTTTCTACCATCACCCGTGGGTTTTCTCCGGTGCAATCGAAAGCGTGGAAGGCGACTGGACCGACGGCGACCTCGTGCGCCTGTTCGACGATCGCGACCAGTTCATTGCAACCGGATACATCAACTCCCAATCGCAGATTATGATCCGCCTGCTGAGCTGGGATGAAACTCAGCCGATCGACGAGCAGTTTTTCCGCGACAAGATACTGCGCGCAAGGAAACTGCGCGAAGAAGTTACCGGCGTCAGCACCGGCACAAACGCATACCGCCTTTTCTACAGCGAATCGGACGAGCTGCCGGGCCTGATAGTAGACAAATACGCCGACTATCTCGTCGTGCAGATTCAAACGCTCGGCATGCACCTCCGGCGCGACGTTATAGCAGGAATTCTCGACGACATCTTCCACCCGGCCGGCATCTATGAAAAAAGCGATCCCGAAATGCTCGACCGCGAAGGGATCACGCACGAAGGCGGCCTGCTGAGGGGCGACGAACCGCCCGAGAATCTGCGAATCGAATCCGACACGCTTCAGTTCGATGTCAGCCTCCAGGCCGGCCAGAAAACCGGATTCTATCTCGATCAGCGCGAGAACCGCAAGGTGGCCGCCACCTATGCCGCCGGCAAGCGCGTGCTGGACGCATTCTGCCACACCGGCGCATTTTCAATGTATCTGTCCAAGCTCGGCCACGCCGAAAGCGTGCTGGGCGTCGACTCCTCCGCGCGGGCAATTGAAATGGCCAGGCACAACGCCGAAATCAACGGCATAGCCAACGCCACCTTCCGCGAAGCCCAACTGCCCGACGCCATCAAGGAGCTGCGCGACGAAGGCCACCTGTTCGACACGATCATCCTCGACCCGCCGGCATTCGCGAAAAGCAAGGCAGGAATGCAGCGGGCAATGTTTGGATATCGCCAGCTCAACGCCAGCGCAATGCGCTGCATCGAGCACGACGGCATCCTCGTCACAAGCTCCTGCTCCCAGCACGTCAACGACGAAGACTTCGTCCACGTGCTCAACGAATCGGCGTTCGAGTCGGGCCGAACGGTGCAGGTCATCGAGCGGCGGTCGCAGGCCCAGGACCATCCTGTGATCATTTCCTGCCCGCAAACGCGATACCTGAAATGCTACGTCTGCCGCATCTCCTGAGAGCAGGGCAATGAACTGCACAGTGCTGCAACCGGGCCGCATGCGGTATGAATCTGCGTACCGCCTCCAGATGCGCTGCGTGCAGGATATCAAGGACAACCCCGACGCCCCGCGCGCGTTCCTCATCCTGCTCGAGCACGAGCCGGTTCTCACCTTCGGCCGCCGCAGCGACCCAGCAGAGCTGCTCGTCTCGCACGAAACACTGCGCGCGAGGGGGATCGAACTCCACAAGATCGACCGCGGCGGCAAGATCACATACCACGGCCCGGGGCAGGTGGTGGGTTATCCGATCGTTCCGCTGCTGGGCGACCGGCGCGACGTCTTCAAATATCTCCGCTCGCTGGAGCAGGTCATCATAGACGTGCTGGCGGAATACGGCATCGCAGCCGGGCGCAGCCCCGGCTACACCGGCGTTTGGGCAGGCGATGCGAAAATCGCCGCCATCGGAGTGGGCCTCACCCGCTGGATAACATTCCACGGCTTCGCGCTCAATGTAAGCACCGACCTCGACGCGTTCAGCCTCATCACCCCCTGCGGCATCACCGGCAAGACCGTCACCTCGATGCAACAGCTTCTCGGCCGCGAAATCAGCCTCCAAACCGTCCACCACAGCATCATCACGGCGTTTCAGCGCGAGTTCGGCATCGACGAGATGATCCACACTCCGCCGCCGGCCGCACCCTGATCGACCCCGCGCCTGCAACGCGAACAAATCCGCTCCCAGCAGTGTTTAACTGTTAGATTGGCTCATTTTCATCAGAAAAGCTGCACTCTAATCCGGAGCGAACCTATGCCCAGGGACATACCCGTAGGAAACGGCCACATGCTGGTGATGTTCGACAAGCACTACCAGGTGCGCGACATCTTCTACCCGCACGTGGGCAAAGAAAACCAGGCAGGACACGAGCCTTGCCGGTTGGGCGTATGGGTTGACGGCCAGTTCAGTTGGATGGGCCCCGACTGGGCCAAAACCCTAACCTACCGCAACAACACGCTCGTTACCGACGTAGTAGCACGAAACGAGAACCTCGGCCTCGAACTCCACTTCGCCGATTGCGTCGACTACGAGGAGCCCGTATTCTTGCGCGAAATCCAGGTGAAGAACCTGCACGACTCCCCGCGTGAAGTGCGGCTGTTCTTCCACCACAAGCTCAACATGTACCATCACGCGGTAAACGACACCGCCTGCTACGACCCCAACATGCGTGGCGTGCTGCAATACAAGGGCCGGCGCTACTGCATCATAAACGTCGCCACGGCCAAGCGCTTCGGCGCCGACGAGTTTACCGTCGGAGACGCCGGCATAGCAGGCAAGGAAGGAACCTGGCGCGACGCCGAAGACGGCCAGTTGAGCCGCAATAACGTCGCCAATGGATCCGTCGACAGCACCGTGGCCCTCAGCCTCAGGCTCGAGGCGCACCAGGAGCAGACCTGCTACGCCTGGCTCGCATTCGGCCACACCTACGACGACGTCAACATACTCAACACCTTCGTCTGGGAAAAAACACCGGCCGAACTCATCCGTCGCACACACAACTACTGGATAACCTGGGTCGACAAGGAGCAGACCAACCTGAGCGCCCTGCCCCAGCACGTGGCCGGCGAATTCAACAGGAGCCTGCTGATACTCGCCACGCAAACCGACGTCGACGGCGCAATAATCTCCGGCTGCGACTCCGACTCCATCCGGTTCGGCGGCGGCGGATATTCCTATATGTCGCCACGCGAAGCAACAGTCGCCGCATTCGCATTCGACCTCGCCGGATACAAGGACATCGCACGCCGTCACTTCATCTTCTGCGCCGCCACACAAACCGAATACGGCTGCCTGATGCCCCGATACGAATCCGACGGCGACGTCGGCCCGATCTTCCACCCGCTGATCCAGAACACCTCCGCCATTCATCCCGTGGCCGAAGACGAAACCGCGATAGCCATCCATGCCCTCTGGAAGCACTTCCAGCGCGAGCGCGACATCGAATTCATCGAACCGCTGTACCGCAGCTATGTAACCGACGGCGCCGAATTCCTCGCTTACTACGTAGACGACTCCAACGGCCTTCCGATGCCCTCGCTCGACCTGTGGGAGAACCGCTGGGGCCTCCACACGCACACGGCCGCATCAGTAGTAGCAGGATTGTGGGCCGCGGCAAAACTCGCCCGCGCCTTCGGCGACGACGAACTCGCCGAAAAATACAACAGCATCGCAGACCACATGAAGGCCGCGATGGTCAAGTACCTCTACCACCACGACCTCCGGCGCTTCGCGCGCTCCGCCCATAAGGCCGACCAGGGATTCGATCTCGACATGACCATAGACACCTCGCTGATCGGCCTGTGGTCAAGCGGAGTCTTCGCGCCGGACGATCCGCGCATAGTCTCCACAATGGAGCAGGTGCGCTCGCAACTGATGATCCCGACCGAAGTCGGCGGCGTTGCACGTTTCGAAAACGACCTGTTTCACCGGACAGGCCACGACCTGCCCGGCAACCCGTGGCCGTCCACGACCGCCTGGCTCGCCCAGTGGTACATCGCACGGGCCCATAACGTCGACGACCTCAACAAGGCGCTGCCGCTGATCGAATGGGTGTGCCGCTATGCGCTGCCGTCGGGCGTGCTGGGCGAGCAGATCAACCCCTACTCGGGCGAGGTGCTTTCCGCATCGCCATCCACGCTCTCACACGCGAAGCTGGTGCACGTGATCATGCTCTACCTCAAGAAGCTGCACGCGCTCCAGCCGGGGATGGAATACCGCAGAAACATCGAGAAGGGGTGGGACGTCTACCGCCTGCCGCACATTCCGCGTGGGGCGGCCCGCCCGCCCGCACCCGAGGAGGTGGAAGTCGAGCAGATAGTTTGAACCAGCCAGACCCATGGGCGGGCGAGCAGCAGGCGATCGCCCGCCCGCATCGGTCGGGGCGGGTGTCCGCTTGTGGGCCATAGCCTTGGCGGAGGCCGGTGCCCGCCCAATGGCTGCCGGCCCTCTCGCGAAGGCGGGCGATCCCACACGGGCAGGAACGCTGAAAAACACCTTCGCCAGAATCCTGTGAATCCTGTCTAATGTAGTGTTTCATTCATCTGAATGACACACTACATTAGATTCCGCTTTAGGTATCAGCACAATTAGCCAGCACTTCGTTGTCGTTCGGGACTCCATATCCAAGTTCCGTTGCTAATTGCCCCTATTTCCATTAAAATAATGGTATGGGCATGGAGAAAAATCCAGAAGACCTCTGCCGGAAATGCGGGCGCTGCTGCTACGCCAAGATCATCATCGAGGGCGACAGCCCCGCCGATACCGAAGTGGTTTACACCCCCTTCCCCTGCCCTTACCTGGACGAATCCACCCGGCTGTGCACCGTCTACGAAAATCGCCACGAGGTGAACCACAACTGCCTCAGGCTCGACGAAGGCATCCGGCTGGGAATATTCCCCGGCGACTGCCCCTATGTCGCAGATATCCACAACTATCAAGCGCCGCGTCTGGAATGGACGGACGAAGACCTCGAGCTGTACGCCGATAATCCTGAAGATGATCCGCCCGCTCAAACGCGAGGGAGCGCTATGGACACATTAGTAACCCGTTTTCTTGAAACCGTGGATCGCTGCGGCAGCAAGATGGCCGTCGCAGATTCCACAACAACGCTTACGTATGCCGGATTGGCACACCAGGCCTTCGGCGCCGCTGCCGGAATCGCCGCTACGACGCGCCAACCGTTCGTTGGAATCGCCATGCCGCCGTGCGCCGCCTTCCCGGCCGCCTACTTCGGGGCACTGATCGCAGGGCGGACACCCGTCCCCCTCAATTTCCTGACCGACCCCGGCTCCGCGCGGGCCGCCGTTGCAGAAACAGGCCTCGATACCATACTCACGCTCGAGCCGCTTGTCGAGCAGCTCCGGCCGATCGTCCCGCACGTGCTATGTCCCGACGATCTCGCCGCCGCAGCCGAGGGCGCGCCCCTGTGCCAGGCCGAAAACAGCACGCCCGACGACATCGCCACGCTGCTGTTCACCTCCGGCACGATCGGCCCGCCCAAGGGAGTGATGCTCACGCACCGCAACCTGGTGACCAACGTCGACAGCTCCCTCGCTATGGCCCCTTACGGCCCCGACGATGTATCGCTGGGAATGCTGCCCCTGTTCCACTCGTTCGGCATCACCACCACAATGCTGCTGCCGCTCCTGACGGGCGCCAGGGCCGTGTACCTGCCAAGATTCAGCCCGCAGGCCGCACTCGCCGCCATACGCGAGCATGGCGTCACCGCCCTGTTCGCCGTGCCCGCCCTGTTTCGAATGCTCGTGCAGGCAGCCGCTGCACGCCCCGACGCCGCATCGGGCACCGGCTCGCTGCGCTATTGCGTTTCGGGCGGCGACGCAATGCGTCCCGAGATTGCCGCAGCATTCAGAAAGACGTTCGGCGTGGAAGTTCTTCAAGGCTACGGCCTGACCGAAACGTCGCCGGTCGTCAGCCTCAATCCGCCCGATGCGATCCGGCCGGGATCGGCAGGCAAGGCCCTTCCCTGGGCGGAGCTGAGAGTTGTCAGCCCCGAGGGAACGCCCCTGGATGCCGGCGAGGAAGGCGAGCTTCAGATTCGCGGCACCTGCATTATGAAAGGCTATTTCAACCGTCCCGACAACACCAGCAGCACCATCAGCCCCGACGGATGGTTCTCGACCGGCGACCTAGCCCGCGTAGACGCAGACGACTACATCTTCATCACAGGCCGACTCAAGGAGCTGATCATCTCCGCCGGCCGGAACATCTCGCCCGGCGAGATCGAAGCGGTGCTCGAGGGCCATCCGGCCGTGGCAGAATGCGCCGTGGTAGGCATGCCCGACACGCTCCGCGGCGAGGTGCCCCAGGCGTTCGTTGTGCTTCATGAAGGCGCCGCCGCCACCGAATCGGAGCTGATCGAGCATTGCCGCCAAGCCCTTCCGAATCCCAAGCTCCCGCGCAAGGTGCAATTCCGCGCCGAACTGCCCCACACGCTGACCGGCAAGGTCCTCAAGCGGGCCTTGAAATAAGAGACGAAGCGATGCGCCTGCGGAGCATCGCGGAAGAGGCCGGCATTCGCGTGCCTTACTGGTCGATCACGAGCTGCGGCTCGGAGGATGCGAGCATCTTGTGCAATCGGACGACGACCTGTGGCCGGACGGTGACGAATGCCTCATCACCGGCGGCAGCACCGTCTACTGCTGACCAGCTTCCCTTTGATCCGCCTCAAGCCTCCTATACTCATCGAGCACTTGCTTCAGCGCCGGCTCCAGTGGCTCTTTGAGCTGCTCGGCGATCTGTTGCTTGCGCATGGGCGGTATCTCGGGATCCCCGAAATAGGAAGCAAGGAACCCCTGAGCGCCCTCCGCCTCCTTCGCTTCCACGGCGTCCTCCGCAATCACTACCCGGCTGAGCCAGCGGAGATCCGAGTAACGCTCGGCAAGGTCGCGGTATATCGTCGTTTCCGGCGCGGACTTTCTGAAGCTCTTCCACGCTCCCGAGCGCAGGCGGGGGTCTTCTTCACCGAAGATGAACTGCAAGACTACTTCCTTTGCCTCAGCACCCGTGGCCTGTACGTAGAGGCTCAGGGCGCTCGAACGGCCCGTATACGCGTGATACGGATTCCGGGCAACGGCCAGACCGAGCTGCGCGGCTTTCTCGCGAAACAGCCTCTTCTGTTCTTCGTCAAGGATGCGATGCATTATGGGTTGGAAGTTGCACGCGAGGTTCCCGCACAGCAGGTAGGAGTTGCCAGACTCTTCGTCCGCCAGCTTGTAGAGGACTTCCAACAAGGGCAGCAGAGCGTCGGGCGAGGAGCACAGCGAGAAGAGGGCTTTACTGCGGATCTCATACGACCGTTGCCTGTCCGCCACCACCTTCAGCAGATGCTCGCTAATGCCTTCAGGAATCTCCGGTTCCGTCAGTTTGTGAAGAATTATCCCGCACTCATCGTCGGTAAGCCCGCCCTCGTTCATCATCAACTGGAGGAGTTCCGGCGTCAGCTCGGTGGCAAACGGCTTTTCCGTCATGATGAGGAGCTTCTCGCCGAAGGTTCCCTGCTCCATAATGGCTTGCCCGGCCTTCAGCACTGCTTCGTTGAACTCGGGGTTGTCCAGTCTCGCTATCGCGCCAGTATAGCTGCCGAAGAATGGCTCGATCAGACGTGCCACGGCAGGTCTGTGGACTGGATCGTCCGCAAGGCGGAGTGCTCCGAGGATGGCGTCCCGAACAGCCTCGGGAAGCCAGTCCCACTTCTGTCCACCGGGAAAGTGCAGAGGGCCGTTCCCTTTGATCAGCATCTCCAGCATCCTGAAACCCCGGCGGATATCCTCCTCGGAAGCTTTTTCGGAAAGGCAGACTGGCAGAACCCTCTCCGCACACTTGACGAGCCGTTGCTCCTGGTCAGCGTCAAGATGCCTCTTGCTTATGGCGCCGAAAGTGGCGAGCGCGTCCGCGAGCCATCCGCGAGTGTCTGCCTTCATCGTGCGAGAAAGAACTTCCAGTCTCTGCAGTATCTTCTCTCCGAACCGCTGGAGGCGAAAGTGCCATTCGAAGCGCAAATCGTCGAGGGCCAGCGCCAGCGTCTCGGCGGGCAGCCGCGCGATGACCTCCTCCGACATTCCGCAGCAGCGGAGGTAGAGCATCTGGAGGCAGAGGTCGTCTTTTCCGAACACGAGGGACGCGCATTCCCTCATAATGAAGAAGGGCAGCTTCGACCGGCGCTTCACCTCGCGAAGGAGCAGCATCGTCCTCACGTCGTCGGGCTGCTGTGTCAGCCAGTCTTTGAGAAGCGGTTGCAGTTCGTCTTCGGAAAACCTTGCTGCCGCGGCTTCGACCGCGAGCGCGCGTTCGCAAAAGGCGGGCGCATCGAGCAGTCCCATCACCAGTCGCTTCTGCTGATTGGACAGGTCCACGCCATGGTTGAACCTGCTGTCGAGAGTGCAGGAAAGAAGCGCCGCCGCACGGTCGAGCATTTCGTCAGACTCGAGGGCCGCCACGTGGCGCCGGCGAGCTTCGCGCGAGTCCGTCTGCCCGGCGGCGACGATCCCGGCGACCCGCTGCCAGTCGTTTGAAGCATCGCTCAACCCGACCAGCGACGAGAGGTCCATCATCGAGAACTTCTCGATGCCCGGGCCGCACGAAGCGTTCATCTGGCAAACTGCCGCGATCGTCATCAGCCCGAGCCATCGGCGCGACACCTTGTCCGATTTCATGGCTTCGACGGCCGCGAGAGACGCACCTTCCTCAGCCCGCCGGGCACAACCGCCGAACGGGCCGAAAGTCTTGTCGGCTGTCTGCAGGACAAGCGATAGCCAGTCGTCCTGGCCGATACCGGCTGAAGCGGCAGCGGCGGCAGGCACCGACGGGTCCATACTTTGGCGGTACCACGGTGCCACGGCGGCAAGCACCATGCACGCGGCGGCCAGCGGATCAGGCTCCTTGCGAATGCGCCGGAGGTAAGGCCCCAGGAATCTGACGTGGCCGCCAGTCTCCGCCCGTATGTCTTGTCTCCAGAACCGCGAAGCGAAGTCGGACTCAAAGGCCCTCGCGCGGATCATAGCCGACTGATCTTCCAGCAGAACAGCCCGCACGTCGTCGGCGGCTCTCAGCGATTCAAAGCCGCCCCTCGCGGCGAGTGCGTAGCGTTCCTCCCAGCTTACATCTTTCGTCAGAGCCTTCAGATCGAGGCCCATCGCCGCGAGGCCCGAGCGGTTGCGCCAAAGATTCAACGCCTTGGCGAGCGGCCCCGCAAGCTGCGCGAATCTGCCCCGAATCTCCTTGAGCCTGTCACTGTTCTCCCTTGTCGAGGCCGTGGCCCAACGGCTGAAGGCAAAAGCCGCGAAGCCCGGGACATCCGGATCAAAGCAGGAGATCAGCTCGTCCATCTTCGGGTAGCTTGCGAGATCGAGTTCGCCCGATCCTTCCTTGCCAAGCACGTCGAAGTAGCGTTGCGCTGACCAGTAATCGACCAGCGCCTCCAGCAACCGGCGGTCGTCCTGATCTCTCCACCCCGGCACATAGATGTCGCCGTCACGCCACTCGGCGTGGTCTGCCAATTGCGCCAGTTCGGAGAGCGTCCGCAGAGCGTGCCCTCCCCGCTTGACCATCCCCAGCGGCCTCTCAGGCACGATCTCCCTCGTCTTCTCGCCCGTCTTGATCGGCACAAGGCCGCGTTCGCGAAGTATCTCGTAAAGTACCTCATCGACCGGCTGATCGTTCGCAGCCAGCGTGACCGGTCGGGCTCGCTCAATGGCATCTTTCGCGACATCATCCGCGAAAGTGATCTGGAGCCCCGACGCTTTGCCGAGCCGGTCGAGGGCATCGACGAGCGGTGTTTGCTCGAACTGCAGCGCGGCTGTCGGCTCCGGGCGCGGCTCGGCCGCACACGCGAAGGCATGCAGCAGGGAAAGTGCGAGCATGCACACGACTGGCAGTGCGCGGTGAGGTAGGATGGCTCTTTGCATTGTCTCGCCTCCTAAGCTGATGCGGGACCCTTGCCTCGTAGGATACGGACTTACGCCTTCTGCGACTGCGATCCATCCACATTCTACCATTTCGTAACAGGCATATCAATACTCTATTCTTGTTCTGTGTTCCCATTCAACCCTGCTGCTTGACGGGCAGCAGGGGCTGCAGAAGTGTGGGCGTGCAGGTTCGGTCGTGCACTTTCTTCAGGCACCGTCATTTCCACATCTTCATCCAGCGCTCGGCGGCATGGCCGACTATAGGGTCGTCGAGGAGCTTCCCGAGGGCGGCCTCGAGTTGCGAAGATTTCTTCAGATAGAAGTTCCAGTAGTGCTTTGCGAACCACGGTCTGAGTTCGGGATCGTTCAGGACGTGCAGGAAGAGCCTCTCGTCGTCTGCGCCCTGTCCCCGCATCGCATTTGCCGCGATGGCTGCGCGGACCTCGGCCTGCAGCGCGTCGTATACTTCTATCAGGTGCCCGACTGCGTTGCGACCGTCTCGCTGCCAGTTGACTGCCGCCCAGACGGCTGCTTTACGAAGCTGCATCTGCGCCTGCTCGTTAAGGAGGAATTCATCGAGGAACGGGACCGGGTCCTCGCGCGTCGCCTTGAGATAGAGCCTGATCCCTTTCGAGCGGACTTCCAGCGGCCAGCGTTCGTTGTGTGCGAAGATTCTCCCGAGTTCGGCCGCTTTCGGCAGCCATTCCGGTTCGGCTGCTTCTTCATGCGCTGCGCGCGACACAACCAGAAACACCATAGTTCCCATTTCGGAGCACGAATCGAGGTTGCACTCGTCGTCTTTCGCAAGCTCGATGAGGCGGTCGAGAAGGGCGGGCATCGCGCCGGTGTTGTCTCGAAACGACTTAAGGATCTCCCGGCGCACGAAAAGGCTCTCGGTTTCGTCCCCGAGAAGCTGCATCAGATAGCTCGTGTATTCGGGGGAGAGGAGTTCAGGCCGTTTGCCGAGCATGGCGACGGCCGCGCATCGGCGCTCTACAGACAGCTCGGCTTCCTGCAGGAGTTTCTCGAGACGGCCTATCGCGGGCCGGGCGAGGTGGGCGGCTTCCGCCTCAGCGAGGGCGGCCAGCACCACTGCCTTGTCGTTCGGCCGGTCCGAGTCAGTCAACAGCTTGTTCGCTGCGTCCATCGCCTGCATGACTTCCGTGTCGTTCTGCAGCTCGATTGCCAGGCGGTCGAGGGCGACGTCGCGCCGGTAATCGCCCTGCTTTCCAGCCTTGTACGCGAGCACGTAGAGCGCCGCGAGAATCTCGGCCGACTGCCCGCCGTGCGTTTCATCTTCGATGAGGCCAAGCGTCTGGAGGGCGGATTCGCGCAGCCACGGCGGCGCTTCCCGCCATTTCCGCGTACGATTCTGCAAGACAACCGTCAGCAGCTCAAGGCCCGCTTCCCTGTCCTGGGCGGCCTCCGCAGCCAGCGAGGCTTTGATCATCTCACCGACAAGTGTCTCTGCGTCTCCCTTCAGGTCCGGCCCGAACACATTCTCGAGCAGACGGTAGCTCAAGTTGTTTCTGCAAGCGTTCGTTGCCATCGCAAGCGCCAACCGCCGCGTGTTCGAATCTTCGCTGGTGAACAGCGCTTGGACGCGGCTGAATGCTGCTGTCGCGGCCTCAGGCCGAAGGTTCACCGAGTTGCCGAACCTTCGTTCGCCAAACATCTCGCGAAGGACCAGCGGATGAGCATTGCATACGGCGTTGTATGCGAATGTTTCCGTGGCCCGCTCCCACTCCGCCCGGTTGTCAGTGTGCCCATAGTAGTTGAAGCCTGCAAGGAAGTCGGTCTGCAGACCGGGATCGGCGATCCGGAACGCGGCGTTGCCTGCAGCAAGATAATCCTCCGGGGTGTGTTTCTGCATCTCGTCCTTCAGGCTTCGTGTGATGATGCGCGTAGCCAGCCGAACCGGCGCAGTACCCGGCTCCTTCAGAAGGAGATCAGCTATCGCGCCGACGGGCTGTTTGCGGCACATGGCCCGCGCGGCAAGCAACTGCTCGGCCGGCATCGGCGAGCCAAGCATCGGCCTGATTGCTGCTAGAACCGCCTCCGACGGCGTGGCCGGCGCCCCCGTGCACGACAACAGCGCGACGAGGCGAACGATCTCGTCGTCAGCGCCAAGGGCGTCTGCGAGGCGCTTCGCCGCGTCGGGCGTGTTCGATTGCCCGTCCGCAAGCAGACCGACGACGCGGACGCAGAGCGAGTCGGAGTTTGCGAGCGGGGCGGCATCCGGCGGGTCCACCTGCTCGGGCCAGGGGTCGGGATAGCTGCGGCAGTTGGTAGCTACCGCGTGCAGGGCCAGCGCGCAACCAAGAAGTCTGTGCGACGGCTTGTCCGACACCACGAGCTTCGCGGGGAGGTCCAGGAAGTGGCGCCCGGTCGGCTTGTAGATGGGCAGGACGACATCGCCGGTAAGCTTCAGCCACGGATCGTCCCGCAACGGCGGCGCGTTCAGTGCCTGCTCGATTTCCGGAAGGGTGATAACGTAAGTGTCGCCCTCCTTCTTGATAGACCGGTGCTGCGGCGTCACCTGTACCAAGCCGAAGCCTCTGATGACGGGGTTGGCGTCTACGAGGCATCCGTGGACGAACTCCGGGAAGGCCAACTGTGCTCTCTCCCCGTATCCGCGTCTCAGCCACGATTGCCAGGCCACGGCACGAACTGCGGCTACAGGGTCGCCGCGCAAGACATCGGGCGGTCGCCAGTTGCTGGCGTAGGAGACGCCCGCGATGGCCGCACGCACTTCCCACTCCGGCTTGCTCAGGCAACTATCGATCAATGCCTGCTCAGCCATGCGATATTCGTTGAAGCCGCGTCGGACGGTGTTCACGATCAGTCTCAGCCAGCAGGCGCGGGCCAGCACATCAGCATCGTGCAGCGCCATTTCCTTGCGAAGGGCGCGAAACCCGGCGTCGCGCTCCGGCCGGGAGTCCTCCAGCCACCCCGCGCTGACGGCGGCAAGCGCCGCGCCGGCTCGAACGTCCGCGTCGTGAGCTGACGCAAGCCGCTGCAACACCTCCAACGGGACATCCTTGGCATGCCAGGCCGTTACCTGGGCCGACAGCCAGGTGCGCTTCAGGCTGAACCACTTCCAGGCGGTGTGGTAATCAATGATGGCTTCGGCGAAAGCCCGAACATCCCGCTCCGCATGCTCCGGCAGTTTCAGCTCGTTGCCGTTCTGCTCGACGCGGTCCAGCATGCGTGCGAACTCGGAGAAGGTGCGAACCGCGCTGCCTAGTGTCTTCGCCATCGCGACGTCCGACTCGGCCGGGATGACGGCCCCGAGCGCATCGGCCGTGCGGATGAACTCGAGACCGCGGGGGCGCAGCATTCTCCGCAGGACTCGCTCGGCCAGCTCGCCGTCCGCGCGCAGCGTGACGGGCGCGAGGCCCTCGATCAGATCGTGCGAGTAGCCGATGCGGAAGTCCGCCTCACCCTGCAGACGATCGATGGCATCGGCGAGAGGGACGTCCTTCAGGTCGATGCTCACACCCGGCGCTTCTCCGGCACAGGCCGTGCCAGCGGCGAGCAACAGAATCGCGATCAGAGCAGTTCTCACGGTGCCCTCCTTTACTTCGCCTCGTTGGCTTTTTCGAGTTTGTCGAGAAGTATCTTCACATCGTTCTTCAACACGGGGTCGTCGCTCCGTTCGCGAAGAGCGGCCGTCAGCTCATCGCCGTACGGCGGCTCGAGTTTCCTCATTCTGTAAGAGACAGAACGGAGCAGGCTGTCATCCTTGAGCGCGCGGAGGCATGCGTCCTGCTTCTGTTGCTCGGTCCCGTAGCTGTAGGCAAGGTCGATAAGCTCCTTCTGTATCTCGTGCGGGAGGTCGTCGAATCCTGCCAGGAGCCAGTCGGAAAACCGGAATGGTATCGAAGACCTGACGGTCTGCTTTGCGATGTCTATCCTGACAGCAAGGTCGATCGTCTCATCACGAAGGGCCGCCAGAACTACCTCTTGCGACAGCGGAAGCCTGGTTCTCAGGCAGAGGGTCACGCCTGCGCCGCGCGCGATGCTATCGTATTCACGGTTGACGGCGATGGCCCGCCCGAGCTTTGCGATCCTGGCGACGCCGGCATCCTGTTCAGCGCCGGTGCTCGTGGGCACCCTCTCACGGAAGAGGGCGCCGAAACCCTCGAGCACGCGGTGGTCCGGCCCGTATCGGTTCGTAGCTGCCGCGACGGTCTCGACGAGCCGATCGAACGTGTCGGGGCACTTGCCGATGATTTCGACGAGTTCCTTCCGGAAGCTCGACGGTCCCTCGCCGCTGCCGATGAGGCCGAGGAGGTACCGCCTGAACTCCGGCGAGCTTCGCGGGACGGCATCCCGCATGGCGAGGATTGTCTTATCGCGTGCCTCAGGCGGAAGCGTTCTACCCCTTATCAACGCCTCAAGCTCGCCGAGCGCCTCGCTGGCGACGGTTTCGTCAGACGACAGCGATGCGCCCGCGAGAAGCGCGGCCTTATGTTCGGCTGTGCACGTCTCCATGAGAACGACGCGAGCGACGTCTATCGTGTCGCGCAGCTCGGCGTCCTGCCGGATGTCGTCGCTCCCGAGATAGGGGTAAAGATCGCCGAGCAGCACGGCGACGTAGGGGCGGCAGTCGGCATCGGCAGCCTTACCCAGAGCGGCTATGACAGGGTCGCGAAGGTAAGTCTTTACTTCGTTCCATGTGATCTCTCGTCGCCTGTAATAGGGCGGAGTAGGCAGCCCGTGCAGCAACTCGAAGCCCCAAATCGACAACCCTTCGCCCGGCTTCTCATCTTCGGCAAACGCGGCCATCGCCCCATCCCTGACGAGAGCAAACGCTGCTGCCCTTGCATCGAGGTCCAGGAGGTAGCCCTCGTCGTAGATGAGTTCAACCGCCGCCTCGAAAGCCGTTCGCCGGTCCGCAGGTTCCTCCGATTTGAACATTCGTACAAGGCTGGCGGAGAAGGATCGCATCCGCTCGCCGGGGCGGCCGCGCACGAAACTCGGGCCTTTCGCCAATACGGCAAGTGCTGCAGGCATGGGCGACCGGCGTCCCTGCGTCCTTATGTTAGTCCATCCCTGCCATTGCCGCCTCAGGAAGAGGGTTGCGTCAAGGCTGGGATCTGCTGCGGCCAGCACCGCCTCGGCGACCTTCGTCTGGCGGTCCGACACGAGCTTCTCGTCCTGGTACTCACTGCCGATGTAGATGACGATATTGCTGAGCAGCAGCCTGGACGCGAGCGAAGAGGGATCGTGCTCGATTTCCTTCTGCAGGAGCGCGAGCTGATCATCGAAAGAAAACAACTGCGAGATCGCCTTGCAGGCAAGCGTCGCTTCGGCGTAGTCGGGTGCTCGAAGCCGAGCCACGAGCGCATCGCGGTAGCTGTTCAGGATCGCCGGCAGTGCACCATACCTCGTCCGGCTCCGCCCTGCACCATGAAGAACGGCCAGCCGCTCGAGCCGCCCGGCCGATTTCAGGAACGCTGCACTCTCCTGCTGGGCAACATAGTTGCCCGCGGGCGCTGCCGCGGCAAGGCCGAAGAGCCTCGCGTGAGGCTCCTTCGACTGGCTCAGTGGTGCCAACATATCGACGCCCTTTTCGGATAGGGCTCGCCTGTTGAGGCCGCAAACGCCTATCGCCCAGACCTCGGCGGCCAGGGCGTGATGCCACAGGCTCTGAGACTCGGCGAGCGCCGCCAGCGTCTCGGTTGGCACGTCGTCCCGGTCGTAGCAGAGCGGCCTGAACAGCTCGACTGTCTGCCTCAGGACCGGGTCGGCATCGAGGTTGACGTGCCCCATCGCCTCGTCGAGCACGGGTATGGTTTTGACCCACTTGCCGTCGACATACTCATCTGCCCTACGCCACGCAAGGCAAGCCGCAACGTATGCTATTGACCGTACGATAGGGTTGGGGTCGTTGAACGCGTCGACGAATGGTAGTCCCTCGCCCGGCCACTGGCGGTGCTCATGCCCTCGAATCCATGCGAGCCAGGCAGCGAGCCGCACGGCTGCAACCCTGTCCTTCAGCAACGGCGCGAGGACGTCAGGCACGTTTGCCTCAAGTGAGTACGACGGGGCGAGCGTCGCGGCGAGCCTGACCTCGGGCGCCGAATCTGTCGCACCCGTTGCACAGACCATCTCAATAACCTCGGATCGGTCGTGGCCCAGCAAGTCGCAGTAGGAAACGACAGAACTGAGCCAGCAGGCGCGCACGATCGGGTCATCGTCGGCGAGCAGCAATCGTGCGGCTTCTCGCACACGGGCATCGCTGAGGCGCTCGGGTCTGAACGGCGAGCGGCTCCTGA